>Ga0172378_10000810_pt1 | contig 28333 bp, 12 predicted proteins | sample GrowelOW332metaG_FD_119755 | JGI IMG/M metagenome (GOLD analysis project Ga0172378, IMG submission 119755) | Groundwater microbial communities from an aquifer near a municipal landfill in Southern Ontario, Canada - Pumphouse #3_1 metaG | ecosystem: Environmental > Aquatic > Deep subsurface >...
AGAAGAATGCCCTATATGCCATAGTAAACATATTAAAACGTGGACAAGAATTATCGGGTATCTGACTTGTGTAGACAATTGGTCAAAGGACAGACAAATAGAACAAAAACAAAGAGTATATTTGAACGAATAATTAAATAGCTAATGCTCAGGCTTTAGAGTGGTGGTAGGAGGAAATATGATGTTAAATAGCACAGATATTAATTTATTTGTGCTATTTTTGTTTAATAAAATTTAAAGAAGATGATTAAAAATGTAGACATGAAGTTATTCCGAAAACGGTTTGAAAAATTAGATGTTTTATCCCGTCCTTTTTATTTGAAGGATAACATGGCAAAGCAACTTTACGCTTTGGCAGAACGTATGAATGAAAACAAAAACTTAGAAATCCTCGAAAAGTCAACTCCTCGTTGTGTTGAATATGAAGATGATTTTTTTAGGATAAGACGAGAGATAGAAGAGAACGAATATCAATTTCAAATAGGATTGGGAATCCTGGAAGATTTAAATAATACATATATTGTATCAAAATGAAATATTTAAATACACAAGTTACATTTGCAGAAATTCCCGATGAGATAACTCTTTGTATAAATATTACAGGATGTCCGTTTCAATGTGAAGGCTGTCATTCTCCGGAACTCAGAAAGGATATAGGAGAAGAACTTACTCTTGAGGCGTTGGATGCCCTAATTAAGGCAAATGAAGGCATCTCCTGCGTTTGTTTTATGGGAGGTGATGACTTTATTCAAACACTATTTTTATTAGCTGTAAGGGCAAGATTAAGAGGTTTGAAAGTAGCCTGGTATTCCGGGAATGATTGGAAAGACATTGCATGGGTTCCTTATAGTATTAATTTTGACTATATTAAAATAGGTCATTACGATAAGAATAAAGGACCGCTGAATAGTAAGACGACAAATCAGAGGCTTTATAAAAGGAATACTCCTTTTGCATTTGAAGATATAACAAGTAAATTTTGGAAATAACCATTTTAAATAAAATAAATTATGTTTACACAAAAAATTAAAGTGAAGTTCTTTGGAGAAAATGCTTTGTCAATCATTAAAAAAGGTGATTGGATAGATTTGACAAGTAGAAAAGATTATAATTTTATCGGTCCTGAGATTATAAAAGCAGAAGATGGAAAGGACAATGTACAATTCAATACGCAGACAATTCCATTGGGGTTTGCTATGCAGTTACCTGCAGGGTATGAAGCTGTTGTTGTAGCAAGAAGCTCCACATTCAAGAATTTTCATATTATGGCTACTAATGCCATGGGAGTTATAGATAATTCTTATCGGGGAGACGATGACGAATGGAAGTTTCAATGTATAGCGTTTACAAATAGTACAATAAAAACCGGTGATAGAATTTGTCAATTCAAGATACAGTTGTCACAAAAAGCTACTGTTTGCCAAAAAATTAAATGGCTATTTACTTCAAAATTTGAATTTATTACAGTACCTTTGTTCAACTGTGAGAGCAGAGGGGGATTTGGCACCACAGGGAAATGATTTTAATTGATTAATTATTACACGAAACGAGTTTTACTTTTGTAAGACTCGTTTTTTTTAGTTTAAAACAAATAAATAATAAAATATTATGGAAGATTTAGAAAATCAAATGGACTTATATCAAAGAAACAATTTAAACGAATTTGTCAAAAAAGACTTTATTTTAAAATCCAAGGCTGAACGAATAGAGCAAATGGAGAAAGAGAATGAGAGAATAAAAGAACGGTTAGACAGTGATTTGTATGATTTACTAAAGGATTATAATTCGTTATGCTTAGAACAAAGACAAGAATTAAAAGTAAAAATCTACAAAAAGAAAGACAAAATTTATATTCAAGAAGAAAATCTAGCAAAGAGAAATTTATTTATTTTGCCAATTCAATTTGAGAATGAAAAACGATTCCATAATTTCTTAGTAGATAGCGGAGCTCAGTTGTCCTGTATTAAGAGACATTTATACAAAGAATTAAAATTAAAGAAAAAGGAAGTGGATAAAATCTCTATAAACGGAGCTTGCGGAGGAACAGAAAATTCTTCTGTTTATAATTTTGATTTTAAAATTTATAATGACAAGAATATAGAAATGCCTGTCTTTAATGCCGATATGAGTGTTAATATTTTGGATTCTTTTTCTGTTGCCGGCGAAACTTTAGGTATCCCTTTGGAAGGATTATTAGGAATAGATTTCTTACAAAAATATGGATTTAACATAGATTTCGAGAAAAAAGTTTTATCTTGCAAGTGTTCTTAAATACAAAAAAATAAAAAAAATAATTAAAATGTTTTACACTTTATATCTACATAGTCCTCCAAAAGGACTATTTTTGTATATGATTACATACCTCATTTACATAATATTTATATTGTTTACGGTAATGATACTATTAATTCCTGCTTTTATATATACTGAAATATATGACTTTGAGATGAAAGTAATAAAAGATTTAATTGTATTACTATTGTTTACTCTAATGATTACATATATAATAAAATAATAAAAACATGGTAGTAAGAAACGGATTTGAACCTTTGAATGGTGAAGACACAATTACAGTTTGTGGAAAGGACAGTTGTCGTATTATTAAAAAAGACCGTATCAAAGACCATAAAGTAGGTGTTTGTTATGGAGTTTGTGATGAATGTATAAATGAAAAGTGTGTTAAATACAAAGATGGTAAAAGAATTTTTGATGATGTTGAGAAACCTTTTCATTATACATCCGGAGGTATAGAATGTATTGATGCAATGGAAGCTGCCTATGGTACTGAAGCTGTCATGAATTTCTGTATCTGTAATGCTTTTAAATATCAATTCAGATTCTTAAATAAGAATGGTGTTGAGGATTTAAAGAAATGTCAATGGTATCAAAATAAATATATTCAATTAAAAGAAAAACAAAAATGAGAGTATTAAAATTCTTCAGTCCTCATTGCGGACCATGTAGAGTCATGGAACAAAATTTAAAAGAGGCAAATATAGAATACGAGTCTATAAATGTAGAAGAAGATGCCGGTGATGTATTGGCTGATAAATATGATGTCAAAGGATTGCCGACAATTATTGTCCTTAATGATGACGGTGCTATGATAAAACAGCATACAGGCATTTTAACAGTAGAAAATCTCAAAAACTTTATATAATGAAATTTGTATATCAATCGGCAGAATTATGGAAGCAAAAAAGCCATGACTTCTATGACATTTTATCTCATATTGAGAGATGCGGAAGAATTTGTTATAAATCAAAATCTGATTTGACAAAAGAGACTGCAATAAAATTCAATGAAATGATTTGCAAAAGAAAACATTTCTCGGTACAAGAGCATGCAGAACTTGTTTTAGACTCTGATAAATGCCGTTTTAAACAATGTTTTGGAGATGCAGATGTAGGTGGTGAGTTTCATACAAATTTTAGAAGTTTTCATCAGCGTATAACACTTAGAATTATGGCAGGAGATTATTCCTGCGTAGAGGAAGCTTATAATGATTTAATGATACCTGATGCTGTTCGTTGGCGCAGGTCTGTGCATATTATAACAGATAGGGCAACAGCACAGCAATTAACAAGACATAGAGTTTTTTCTTTTTCGATGGAGTCACAACGCTATTGTAATTATAAAGGAGGACTTGAATTTATTGAACAAGAAGGACTTAAAGATAAAAATGATTTGTTAGAAAGAATAGAACGATCTTATCAAGAAGATGTAAACAATGGCGTTCGTCCTGAAATAGCAAGAGCAATCTTACCCAATTGTACAAAGACAGAATTGGTTATGACGGGTTATTTTAGTGATTGGAAACGGTTCTTAAATGAAAGATTGGAAGAGAGTACAGGTAAAGTTTCTCCGACAATGAAAGAATTGGCAAGTAAAATAAAAACAGCAATTTGGCACTAAGTATGCTATGGTTTATTTTAGGTTATATAATAGGATGTGTTAGTACTCTTTTAATATTTTTATATTTAATATATAGAATATTATTTAAATAACAATAAGGAATAGAAAGTTTATAAGTCCATTATTTAGACTTGCTTTTTATTCCTTATTTTTTTATGGTTCGATATTCAATTAATTCTTACCTTCGTGTATATTAATAATTTAAAATTAAATGTATGGGGTGTATTAAAATAACACAGGAAATAAAAGCTTTGGCAGCATCAAAGTCGTTTTTAAATGATGGCGAAGAAGCTGTTAAAAACTTAGTTTCTTTGTGGCAAGAGCAGTGGAAAAAACCTTTTAATGTTTATCCTACAGAAGACGAACTAAGAAATTATAAAAATAAATTTCAAAAAAGACAAGATCCAATTTCTTTACAAGGATTAAGTAAGGAAATAAAAACAGATACGGAAGGAAAAACGAAACAACAGATTTATAAACTATTTTATAATCAAATAGAAGATTTATTATTAAAGAATCCAAATATAGTTAATATATTAAATAAAAGAGGCGGAGGAAGAGTCCTTTTAAATGCTTTTACTGAACAAGGAGAATATGCTTCTATTTACAGAGCAGCTTTTTATAAGGCTGCTATTAATTATAATAGAAATATAAATGAAGCTAAATTAGGATTAAATGAAAATTTGTCGGAAGCTTATTCAAATAAAACAAAAATTATAAACATTTATAATACTCTTTATGATGCAACAACTCTTACCGGAGAAGATGTAAAAAACATAAATTCTACGATGAATTTATCTACTAAGAATTTTAGAATAGAAGGAATTACTGCTTTTCTACAAATTGAAATTGAAAAGATAATAAAACGTAATGGGGACATTGATTTTGAAAAAGTAGCTAATGGTTCTGTGTTTTATCTTTTAAGAAATAAAAAGAAAGAATTATTAGAAAACCTTTCTTGTCAAAAAGATTTAATTAATACAGAAACTGATGAATTAAAGAGAAATAAAATACAAAAAAAAATAAATTCTTATACGGAAATAATAGATAATTTTGATTTATTAGCAAAAAAAGCAATTAAAAATATAGAAACAATAAATGGAATAAAAATTGACAAAGAACCTGACGATGATTTTATAGAAAATGAAAAGGGAGAAAATTATAGTGCAGAAGATTCTAACACTCGACCTATAGAAGAAAGTATAGGGAAAGAAGTTCTGAAAAAACTGAGTTCTATACAAAAAACAGATTCAAAAGGAAGAGTATTAGAAGATGATTTAGGTTTCCCTCATTTCGAGAATCCGCACAAAATCATGGGAACATTGTTAAATATGACAGAGACTTGTTTTACTTCAAATGACATGGAAATTATATTTAATAAATATTCAGAGACATATCCTTTTTGCCGAACTATTTTAGATCTGTTTAAAACTGATTCTGAGTTCCGTTCAGGACTTTATACGGCTTGCAGGAAAGACAGAGTTACTTATGCAAAAATTATTGGAAGCATAACGAAATTAATAGGAGGAGAAAGAAGAGAAGATGACGAAGTAGTAGCTTGGATGACAAATGTTGCAAGTGGAAAGGAAATTTCTTCTGAGCATTCATTTTATGATAAACAGGGAGCTATTAATTTAGATAATTTTGCATATTGGGCTGGAGAATGGAATAATAAGGTATTTGAAAATAAGGGAGTAAAAATAAGCGATGTAGAAGGTGTTTTTGGTGATTTTTATAAAAAATACAAAAACAAAAGTGCAGAAATAAAAAGAAATTTATTTTTTCCTACAAAAGGAAATAAAAATATTAATCTTTTAACTGACTTCTTAAATGCCTTTGGAATCCCTGCTACAAGACACGCTGTAATAGTATCTTTAAATAAATCTCTTAAAAACGCATCAGGAGAGTTTACTACTACTTTAGTAGATGATTGCTACGAACTTATAAAAAGTATAGGAATAGCAGCAAACGTAATTGATAATTTTCTTGAAAAAAATTCAAGAGGAGAAAAACAAAGTAAAAACCTAATTTCTCTTTTATACAGTAAAACCTCTCCAAATGGAGATAAAAGAGACAGAAATGGAATTTATTTAAAATTATTGAATATTTCAAAAAGATTACATAATGATAAGAATTTTTCGTCAGATGTAACTGTAAGATCTCAAGGAAAGAATTATACAATGTTCTCACAACCTTCTTTTATAACAACTTTTGTAAAAGAATTAAGATGGAAAGGTTCTTCTGTACAGGAATTTAGACAAAGATTAATTGATAAATACACGGATTCTAATGGAGACCTGTATGAAAAATATGCAGAATATAGAGAAATAGATGGAGAAAAAACTATTTATTGGAAAAATCCGATTTTAAGAATGATTTATGAAAGAGGTTATAACAATAGAACAATTTTTACAATTACTCGATTATTGGAAGCTAATGGCAAAGACTATACTAAATTAAACAAAAAAGAATATTTGAATACTGTATTTCAAATGTTTAAAACAAATGCTTCAGGAGCTAAATTATCCGAAGCAGAATCTCGACAACAAGGAAGGTCTCAGATTAATACGAATGTTAACTACTATCCTGTACCAATATTAAGTGATAAGGAACATACAAGTTTCTTTACGGCTCCTTCTTATAGTATTAGAATGGAAGATTTATATTATTGCAAATATGATAGTAACAATGATTTTCAAAAGTCTACTCTTGATTTATTTTATCAAGAACTCCAGCAGATAGATTTATTTACTAAAAGGCAAAATAATAAAATAAATGATTTGCCATGTCAAGATAGAAGAGGTAAATCTTTTGTCTATTTAACAGGACTTAATAATAAAGAAGCTCATGAAGATGTAATGGCAATAATAAAAGAAGAACAGGAATTGTCTGCAAAAGAAGAAGCCGGAACAGCAACTCTTAAGGATAGAGCTGATTTAAATGAACATATTTTAAAAGCAGTTTATAAACATTGCTTTATACCAAACGTAGAAAATACAATAAAAACATTTCACGAATCAGGGTTTTTCAATACAGAACGTTATGGATATAAGAATAATATAGCAAACCAGGATATTACAGGAGAATATAACTCTATGAGAGCCTCGATAGAAGGATATATGAAAGGGGAAAGAACTAAGGAACTTTTTGAAAATTTACCAAAAGAAGAAAAAAATAAGATAGAAGCTTTAATAAAAAACATAATTGAAAAGAATATTATTCCTCTAAAGTCTTTTGCAGAAGTTGAACATATAATAAACAAATCGCTATTAAAGGCAGATATGCACACAGATTTAAATCCGGGCTCTTATAAGAAATGTATGGATTTTACATTAAACAACACATTAGCCCAGGCAGCTTATATTCAGATTTCAGCAGGAGACTTATCTGCTTATCCGAATTTTGAACAATTTACAAAAAGACAATATGATACAGAAGCTCAAACTTCGACTCCGGATGTTACCGCAACCTGGGACGATGTAAGAGTAGGAACTGAATTTTATAAAATGCTTGTTTTACAAGATGAAATTATTTCTGCTAAACTTTTATTTAAAGGTCTTGATAAATATTTTCAAAACATTCAAGATCCGGTTTTACAAAAAATATTAAAAAAAGCGTATGAAGAAGTAAACAGAACTGATGGTCAGTCTTATAGAACATTACAATCTTATAGAAAAGCTATGATTATGACCGGACATTGGAACAGATTTAAAGAAGCGTCTTATAAAAAAATAATATCTGGTCAAATCGATTATAGAAACACAGAAGATATTTATACTATCATAAAACCATTCTTTTATGATTTGATTGAAAAGGAGTCTGGTGTTGACGGACATTCTAATATGTTGGTTCCTATGCAAATTAAAGATTCTGAAAGCCCTATCTTTGCAATTATTGTTGCTCTTGCTAAAGGAGACAAAGAATTTAAAGAATTTAAAAAATCAAAACTTTACCAATTAAATGAATATATGGTAGAGAATGATATTGAAGTTGTTGGATTTAATTCTACTATTAAAAGTTCAAATTCCGAAGCCGTAGAAACTCAAGAAGAAAATTTCAAACAATATCTTGAAAATGTAATAGGAACAAAAAATGGATTTAAAAACAAAAACGCTTTGCTTACTTTATCTTATCAAAGATGGGGTATTCAAATGCCTACAAAAGAACATTATATAGACCAAAGAATAGCTGCTGGTATTCAAATGGAAAGGATTGCTGTCGGAAATTTTAGACCTGATGATATAGTTCCTTTTGAGGGGAAAAATTATCGGGCAGAGGACTTAAAAAGAGAATATCAGATGCTCTTGTATGCAAATGCTGTTGAAAAATATAAGAAAATAGAAGATATTTTCTCATCTCCTCAGAAACTTCAAAATCAATTATTAAAAAGCTTAAGCCCATTAGATGGAGATGATTTAGCAGAAAGACTTGCATTAACGAAAGACGGAAGACCACTATTGCCTTTATGGGAAGCAGATAATGCAATTAAAATACAACAAAAATCAAGTGCTTTAGTAAAGAATAGATTGTCAAGAAACGAATTTAGAGGAGGTACTGCAACGCAGATGTCCTGTTTTGGCGTAAGTGAAGATTTAAATGTTGTATTAAAAGATAAAGATGGAAATTTAATATCAAAAGAAGTTTATGAACAATATATAAAAGATAATCCGGATTCTGAATTAACCTATGAAAAATGGTTCGCAGAGAAAGCTGCAGAAGAAGGGGTTTGTGTAGATAGAATGGAATGCTATTTGCCAATGTATTCTAAAAAAATGTTTGATGCTTTAATTGAAGACCATGAAGACGGTACCCAAACAATAGACATTAACAAGATGCCAGAAGAATTGAGAAGAATTGTCGGATACAGAAATCCATCAGAAGCAAAATATTCTATAAATAATTTATATATTAAGGGATTCCTTCCCACTTCTATGGCTGGTTCTATCATATTGCCAACAGAAATAACATTATTAGCTGGTTCCGATTTTGATATTGATAAATTGTTTTTATTATTTAAAGAATTTATCAGAAAGACAACTTTATATGATAAAGCAAATATAAAAGATTTTACATTTAATACTTATGAAAAATATAAAGAGGGGTACAACTTTACAGAAGAAGAAGTTAATGATTTGAACAATTTACTTTCGGACTTTATTGCTAACGAAAAAAGACTTCATAAAAAAGGAGATAAAATCACTTTAAATAAAATAAGGTTAGAATTAAATGATTTTCTTATTAATCAAGGATACGATTTAAGTCTTACTGAAAAAAATTATTTAGAGGGTGTTTTAATAGAAAATAAAACAAAGCTAATAACAAATGCAATTGAAGAAGTAAAATATGATAAAGAAAAATCTTTGGAAGAAAATTCTATAGATCAAAGGAACAATAGAATACTTGATATTATGCAAGCTTTTTTATCAGCTCCTCAAAGCACAAAAGAACTATTAAGACCGGGAGGTTTTCCAATACAAGAGCATACAGGTTCTTTAGTCAGAGCTTTACAAAATATCGATAAAGAAACTATAGAAAATTTAATAAAAACACAGGCAGAAGAAGATAGTAAAAGTATAACAATTGTATATGAGGAAGACGGGAAGACAATAAATATTCCTGCTACATTGAGGTCGACTCCGGATCTTTCTTTCGTTGAAAATTATTTGAACAAGAATGTCGATCCTTTATTAATCAATACAATGGTAGAAACTCAGCATAGAAATATGCAAGGAAAGCAGATGTTGGCTGTTTCTGCCGTTCATAGTACTGCATTATATGAGTTTCAAGAAACACAACTATCTGTTCGAGAGAAAGAGGCAATTACATTGGATGGTCATACTTATACAGATGCGCATAGCCCCTATGCAACAGAAGTAATAAACGGTCAGGTTGTGGAAGGAGATTTAAAAAGTTCTTATGTTGGTAGCTACTTGTCCGCCGCTGCTGATAATGGTAAAAAGCCAACACTACCATATATGGGATTGAATATGTCTAATATCACGATAGCATTAACTTTATCTTCTTTAGGTTACAGTCCGGAAATTGTTGGAATGTTTTTCAGTCAGCCAATAATACATGAAATTTTTGACGGATTAGATTGTGGAAAATATAAAATTTATGAAGAAGCAAAGAATCAGGTTAAATTAAAATACACAACGAAGCTGCCGGAAAAAGTTAAAATAGCAGCAAAAGATTTAGATTCTTCTTTTGATAATATGGCTAAATGTATCATGGATAAAGACGATCTTTCAGAAGAGGAAATCAAATCTCAATTACGATTTTTGACTGTATTTGAAAAAGCAAGAAATATTTCCGGAGCTTATGTTGCCGGAATAAACATTCTTAGAGGAGATTCCTCGCATGGCGGTATTCTCCCTACTGTAGCCGAATCGACCACAACGATTGACAAGCAAAAAGTCTATGATGACGGGAAAATGTCCGCTTATTTTGAAAACACAGACTCCTTGTACAATAGACAAATATTCGATGATCCAAACAACCCTATTGATTTAAATGATTTATCTCAAATAGAAGAAATAGGAAAACAACATAAAGGACTCATATCAGTGATAAATCATCAACAACTATGTACAATTAAAGCTTATAATTTGCTCTCTGCTCAATTTCCTCAAGCAGGAGATAAATTCAGGGCTCTTTATGACCATTTATTAAAGACGTTAGGAACGGATAAGCTACCTGCACAATATGCAAGTCAATTTTTTAATGACATGATAATGTATGCTGTATCAAGTAACAGCTTTTATGGAACAGAATATAATGAAGATGGTTCTGTCAAAATTACAGGAGCTCAAAAACGTTCTGATTACATTAAAAATTTTCCAGATTATTTTGTAAAAATATACAATGAAAAACATTTACAATTAAATCCTTTTTTACAAAAATTAATAAGATCAACAAAAAAAGACTATCCAAGACAAAAAAGACCTTATATACTATGTCATAGAAGAAATGTTTTCGGAGAAGATGTAGTAAAGGGAATTAAGGAAGGATGGGATGATTTAGCAAAATCAAATGATGTTGATTTGAGAAATTTATCAATGCACTTATTAAGATATTGTTTCTATACGCAAGGAAATAACTTTTCTCCTCAAGGATTTGAAGATTTAATGAGTTATGGAGTAAGATGTGCAATTCCTCAATATGCAGATACTTTATATAATTTAGATAACATATTCATTGACGAAGATGTTTTTATAGACCAATTTATAAGAAATCATATTCTTACCCCTTCCGGAAGAATCGACCCAGTATTTGCCCATAGAGAAACTCTTAAAGCTCCCGGAGCAGAAGGCGTTGCCTTTTCTGTTGTAAAAGCTCCAAATAGCAATAAAGGAATACTAATAAATACTACCATAAAGGCATTGAGAGACGAAGCAGACGAATGGGAAGTCAATGATGCCGGAGAATTAAAGGACTTAGTCGATGCAACAGCAGAAAAGATACTCCAATCTCCAGAAACAAATGTTCAGAAAATTCCAAGATATATCGCAGTCACAAATAAAGATGGAAAAATTAAAGTTTTTAGAAATGTTCCTGTAGTAAGAACTATTATAGGAGAACAAGGACGATTAGAAACAAAAGAAAATATCTCAGGGATTTATCTGGAAACAGAAACTTTAGGCGATGGTTATTTATTAAAAGAATATGTTTATGGAGAAAAAGATTATAAAGGCGAACCGGAAATAATACCAGAAGAAGAGCAAGTTGAGGATTCTTTGGATAGCTATGTCGCATTAAAAAATAAAAAGGAAAAAGAAATTGATATGTCTGATGATGGAGACGGAAGTATTCAGTATGGGTTCGTTGATAATGAAGAGAACAATGCTTTATCCGGAATAACAGAAGAAAAAACAAATCCTTTTTTAGAATCTCTTATTCAAAAACAAGAGGAAGGGACACAAAGCGCAGTTTTAGAATCTGAGAAAGAACTCAATCCAAAATCATTAAAACAAATTCAAGCAGAGTTAAGAAAATCGAAGTCGGATTCCGAAGAAATCATTACAAATCCTGAAGATACAGACTTGTTGGACCGTCTTGCAGAAAAATATAAAAACAGTGCATCAGTCGTAATTCCAAACGAAATAATTCCAAACTTAGAAAAACAAGCCTTCGGAGATACAGCAAACGATGAGATCGGTTCTATTTTTAATGGAGATTATACAGCAGATAACTTCACAGAAGAATTGAGGAAAACATTAGCAAACGAAGATGCGTTAAAGAGTGAAAGAGAGTCTTTAGCAAATATTCCAGACCCTGACGTTATAGTTGATGATGAAGGTATTAAATTATGTCAATAAAATATAATAATATGAGCAATTTTTGTACATTAAAACCAAAGGTTAAAACAAAAAATGGAGAGTTAAAAGATAGTTTACTCTTTCCTAAATTAAGAAAAATAACAGATTATAATCAAAAACTATCAGTATCTCTTTATGGGAAACTAAAAACCGATAATTTTCAACAAAGTTATAACGAGATTTTAGATAAAGATGTGAACGGTGAACCTACTCTACGAAGTTTATTTGAAAATACAGATATAGGGAAGTTTATTTCTGAAGATAAAATAAATACAGCATTTCTAAAAGAGGCTGGTTTGCAAGATTATAAAAATCCAAGAGAATTAACAAGAAAAGAATTTCTTGATGTATGTAGGAAAAGTAATAAATTTAATGAGGCTAATTACGACTTCCCAAAATTCGCAATAAAAGTAATCAGAGATGAAGCCTCAAAAAACTATATAGTAAAGGCAGATAGGTTTACAAAAAATACCGAAACAAATCTTATTGATGTTAAAAACGAATTATCATTACATGATTTTTTAGTAAAATCATTAAATGAAAATGGTATTAGTGTGGGTGTCTTAACAAATTATGAAGAAAGATTAGGATTAAATGGAGTAACAGATTTCAGTGTTTGTAAAACAGCTACGAAAGAAAGCATAGAAGCTATAAGGCTTGCAAAGGGAGAAAAGGGCAGACAAGCCCTTCCAGAAGAATATTCACATTTAATTATTGAAGCCTTAGAAGACAAAAATCCATTAGTAGGAAGATTATTAAAACATATAATGGATAATGATTTAGCAAAAGAAATTCTTGGAGACGAATATGACAGCTATAGAGAAAAGTATCTTGATGATAAATATGATTTAGCAAAAGAAGCAGCAGGAAAATTATTAGCACGAAAAATCACATCTTTATACGGAAAAGAGAAACAAGACAAAGAAGCCTCCCCTTTAGTTAATAGAATTTTTGAATCTTTTAAATCTTTATTTGGAAAGATGGATGAAAAGAGTTACGAAAGAGCTTTAGAAGATGCAGAAAAAGATGCAACTATTTTTGCAAAACAAATAATAGATGGAACTATTAGTAAAAATATTGACTTTGGACTAATCAAAAGTGATAAAAAATTCTTTCAAATAAACGAGTCAAAGGAAAAAGAGAAACATACCGCAAGACAAGAACTCGAAAAAATTATTGAAAAAGAGAAAAGAACATTAGAAATGCTTAAAAACAAGAAAGCATCTGAAGAAAGTATAAAATACAAAGAAAGTTTTATTGAACAATTAGAAGAAGATTTAAAGAAACAAGAAATAGTTGCCGGAATTAACGCATATATTAAATCATCTCTTGTCTCTGCAAAAAAACTAACAGGAAAAATGAGAGATAAAGATTTTTTTGGACAATTTAATTTGCATCAAAAAATGGCTTCTTTAAGAAAATTACAACTCTACGCAGAAACAGCAAGTTTTAATATTGATGAAATAGACAAAAGGTTAGACGAATTTACAGAATTATCCGAAGAGGACAGGGCTGATTTAAGAAACAGATGTGCTGCTGCAAGAGAAAAAATACAGACATTAAAATTAGTCGTAAATCAGAATGAAAAGGTTCCGGTTTATGAATTTTTTAGTGGATATTGTCAAGACAAAATGACGATAACAATGGGAGCAAGAAAGGGAGAAGTCGTTTCTTTAGCTGACGAGATGGAAGAAATAGACGGAGATATATCATTTAAAAATAGATGGTTGGACGCGATGTGTGATACTCCAGATAGCGTATTATCTATGATTTCCTTGATTACTAAAACAGCGAAAGAAAAGGGGCGTTTAGCAACTATAGAAATTCGGAAGAAGATAGATGTTGCTCAAGAGAAATTAAACAAGGCAGGTATTAAAGATACTTCTTTTATGTTCGAAAGAGATGTAAAAGGAAAAAGAACCGGGAAATATATAACAGAAGAACAAGCAAAAAAATTAGATGACGCAAGATATGAATATTATAAATCATTTATGGAAATAAAAAAACATTGCGATGGAATATTGCCTGCTCACAGAATTAAAACGAATCTACAAACAATAAAGGTAAGAAAAGATGGATTAGAAAGAATAAAATCTTCTGATAATAAAGTTAAAAACATCGGTATTCTGTTTAGAGAAAAATTTGTTTTAAATAGTAATGATGTCGCTGAATACGGTGCAAATGGAATTATGCAAAACTATCAAGGGAAAAAGATGAGGTCTCTGCCTCTTTATTATATAGAAAAAAGCAAAGGCGAAACAGAAGAGGATATGTCAGAAGATTGCTCTGGATGCCTACTTGCCTATGCTGGAATGGCTGAAGATTATAATCAGATGAATAATATAGTAGACGGCATTGAGATAACAAGAGATTATTTAGCAAAAACGAGGAAAACTGCAGAAACGAATTGGAAAGGAGAGAAATTAAAAGATAAAAATGGAAATGTCGTTTATGCAGAAACTGCATCCTCTAATTGGCTTGCAAGATTTGACGACTTCATTACAATGCAAGTTTACGGAGAATTCACAGACACTAAAACTCCATTGTTTGGATCAAAGGTCTCAAAAGAAAAATTTATAGATACTTTGGGCTCTATAACGGCATTTAATTCTTTAAGCTTTAACTTAATGACTCAAATATCGAACGTGGCTACAGGAACTGTTCAAATGATGATAGAACAAAGCGGAGGACATTATTTTACAGCAAAAAACGTCTTTCATGCAGACGCTATTTATGCAAGAAATGTTGGAGCAATGTTAGCAGAATACGGCAATCCTATAAAAAAATCAAAGTTGTCTCTATTCAATGAAAAGTTTAACACTCTACAAAAGTATGATAAAGAAATAAAAGATAGAAATTACATTGCAAGCAGAGCTGCTCATATAATAACTCCAGAGATAGGAATGCTCGGACAAGACGCAGGGGAACATTGGATGCAAACAAGAACAGCTTTAGCAATAGCAGATACCTATAAATTAAAAGACGAAAAAGGAGAAGAAGTTTCTCTTTGGGACGCTTTAGAAGTTAAATTTGCTGACGAAAAGAATAAGTCAGGAGCCTATCTTTCTATAAAAAAAGGAATAAAAAAAACAGATGGAACTAAAATTACAGAAAATGACTTTACTCATTTGTCTCTTGTTTCTGCTGATATAAACAACCATATGCACGGAATTTATAATAACATTGACAAATCAGCTATTCAAAAATATGCAATAGGAAGAGCGTGTATTATGTTCAGAAAATATCTTATTCCTTCTTTAAATAAAAGATTTGAAAAAGGACGGAGAAATGTCATAACAAACGAATGGACACAAGGATATTATAGAACTACATTAGAAGTAGGTCTTAGGTTATATAAATCCATAAAAAAAATCGGACTTTTTGAGGCTATTCATCAAGAGACTTTATCTAAAGAAGAAAAAGAGCAATTAAAAAAAGCAAGAACAGAAATGATGGTCTTAATCTCTATCTGTGCAGCTATAACTTTTCTTGGAAACGCAGGAGAAGATAAAAGAGATGTCTGGGCGGCGAGAATGGCAAAATATCAATTATTAAGGTTAAAAACCGAAATCGGAGCATTAACTCCATCTTCTATGATGCCGAAACAAGCACTTAAATTATTAGATTCTCCGGCTGCTTCGTTGAGTACTCTTGAGCAAATTCTAAATGCTTTTGGAGTAGCTAATCCTTACAATTACTCTAAAATAATGAAATCAGGTCCTTATAAGGGACATAGTGAAGCTTATAAAGATTTTATGAATATGCCTATTATCGGACTTGCTCAAGCAAAAGTTTTTAGAAAAGATGCAAATCCAGAAGAATTAGATGCTTATTTTAAATAAATACAAACACATAAAAAAAGGAACTTAAATTAATAAGTTCCTTTTTTTTTGTATTAATTAAAACATTAGAAGAAAATACATTTTAAAATTTGTTTCCGCTCCTCATACGTTAATTTATTAAAAATTTCTCCTGTAACTCCCTTTTCTAATAAATATTCTTTTGATTGAGCGTCTATAAAATCCCATGATAAATTTTTAAAATGAGGAGAATGATATTCTTCTGGAGTGTTTTCCATAGTTTCTACATCTTCTTTCATTTTTTTTGAACTTTTTACATAAGTATTCAAATTTATTGATTTTCCTTTTAATCTATCTGATTTTAAAATCTGTTCGATTACTTTCCGATAAGGTATATCTTCATCGTTTTTTTGATTACTTATTAATTCTTTAATAACTTGTCTTGAAATAGGTTGAATTATTGTAGCTACTTCTAATGAATTATTAAAACATCTACTTAAATCAGCAGAAAGAGCAAAAGCTAAGTTCCCTTCAGAAGCATTTTTCATAGACAATCCACTCATGGATTCTATTATAGCATTTTTTGCTCTTGCTTCCTTTTTCTCGGTTTTATTTCCTTTCTCTTCAAAAACTTTTTCGTTAGCTCCAATCACTTCTGAATATCTAACATCAGAATCTGTCTTGTCGTCTTGAATTTCATCATTTTTGTACATTCCATGATTAATCATAAAATAAATTTCATCCAAATGAGGCTCAATTTTTCTCCATTTTTTCACATAAAGTTTTAATATCTTAAAGAAATCTTTTATTTTTTGCCATAATGAAAATTTTTTGTTCTGTTCTGATTGAACGTACATTCTAAAGGCTTCAGCCATGGCTTCTTCTGCTTCTACATCAGTCATGTCTTTTCCTAAAGACTGTTTCATTTCTTTCAATAAGGCAGACCTCTCTGATTGTGAAATTAAATAATGGAATACTTCATGGAATGCTTCATGAAAAACAGTTCCTGAAGCTGCTTTCTCGGATAATGTCATAATTCCATTAGAAACTTTTCCCCATGCTTTTCTTCCCGTATGCCCTATTCTTAAAAGGTCTTTTTTAAACCTTAACCTTTCCGTTACTGAAAATTGAGGTAAAACTTTTCCAAGCCATGTCAACTCTTTCTGTTTGTTCCATGGAATAGTTTCTTCTTCTGAAACTTCTCTATCAAGTTCATTCCCTTCATCATCAGTCTCTTCAACAATATCAAATATAGGTAATGAAGATTTTGTGGTTGAATTTAATTTTGGAGATGTTGTTTCCTTTTGTTCTTCTTTCTTGTTTTTTTTAATAGCAGGCTTGGACCCCCTATCATCAGGATGAAGATAATCTCCTGGAATTATCAGCCCTTTCTTATTATCTTTTGTTTTTGTAAGTATCGTACATAAACTTTGCAAGTTATTAAATTCTTCTAAATGGAAAAAATTGTCGTAAGGTCGTCCAGAAATAAAAGATTCAAGCCATTTTGCTGCCTTAGTTGATATTCCATAGAAAGAACATATTTCATCCATTTCTATACAATACTGTACTTCATTATTAATAATCTTATGTATATCCTCTGGGGTATAAGAGTCTTTATTTCCTCTCTTTGGTATATCTGTTGCTTTAGGATGTAATTTTAAGTAAAGATTTATTGCTATATTTTTTTCTAATTCAGACGAGTGGTTTAAAAACGACTCCCAATCTAATATAGAATTAGAATCTAATACTCTAATTAGGTTTTCGTCAATGCCTTCAGAACCTGGCAACGTCAAAGAACCTACTTCCTTTTCAAACTCACTGTATTTTTTATTTCTTAATAATTTTAATAATTTATTTGGAGTAGCATCAGGATTATCAGTTTCTATGATGAAATCTTCATCAAATACAGATCTTTTTATTATTTGCATTGATAATTGATTTTCTAATCCTAATTTTTTCTTTTCTTCAATAGTTAAATTCTTATTTCTTAAAGCATTAAAAGCTTCTTCGGATAAATGGTCTTTTATGTATTTTGGAAGCTGAGAATAAGAGCCTGTTTCAAAAATTGTTTTTAAATCAGAATTATTATACTGACCTTGATTGTTTTGTCCTGGATAAATGATTTCAAATAATCTATCATATTCCTTTCTGTCTTCTGCGGACGATAATCCATTAGAATTTTTCTCCTTTAACGCTTTCCAAACACTTCCGTTTATAAAACCAAGTTCTTTTTCAACAAGGAAATAAGCTGTATGTCCTTCTTTATCCTCTTCAAATTCATCTTTTTTTTGAATTAGATTCTCGTAATAACTTCCTTCATGAGTTTTCTTTATTCTATTTCCTATCTTTTCTAAATAATCTTTACCGGTCAACATTTTATACCAAGCCAAAAGCATCTCTTGGTCCTGCGAACTATTTTCAAACAAAGCTAACTTGTCAACTTCTTTTTCTGAAGTTATTGCATTAAACGCATCTTCAAATGAAATTGGTTCATTGAGTCGTAAAACAAAATTTAATATTGAATAATTTTTCTTATTAAATGCTTCTTTAATTTTTTCTTTTGGCATTTTAGACAAGGAGTAACCATATATTTTCTCCCAAATCAAGTCTATTTGATTTATATCGTAATCCTGTTCTCTATCTTCTTCAAAATTCCAAGTCCCATTTATTATTTTAGAAATTGTTTTTAAATCTTTTTCAGAGATAGAAAATCCAAGATCTTTCAATCCTTTAATATCTCCTGCTAAAACGAGATTTTTTACTGTTTCTTTCTTTTCAATATCCTTTTGATAAGAATATCCTATTAAACGATAAGATTTATCAATAAAACTTTTTTTATTTTCGTCTTTAGCTAATTCATTTAGAGTCTTTGAGTCCTTATTTTGAATAGCTTGCAACAGTTCAAAATCAAAAGTTCCATTATTTATTTGTATTTCTTCTTCGTTTGTTATAAGTCCCAAAGACTTTGCAATAGAAACAATTTCCGGATCTGACAATAAATCCTTATTCATTGACATTAGAAAATCGTACTTCTGCGTATCTCCTATTATATAGGCATTAGGTCCAAGAATCGATTCTCTAATAGAGAATATCTTTTTTATAATTGTTTTAGTCTTTACATCTCCAACGTTGGCTTCCTTTAAAGACTGTAAAAGAGAAGACAATGAAGTTTTTGATTTTGAAGGGTTTTTTGCGTATTCTTTTATCTTATTTTGTATAGCTTCATCCATAAGATTCATTTGAACAAAGAATATTGAATTAAAAGCATCTGTTATTGATTCTTCTGCTGTTTTTGATGGCATTTCATTCCCATATAAAAATTCCCACATTTTAGATAGTGCGAATTGTCTATCTTTACTTAAATTTCCGATTGCAGAAACATCTTTATTTATTAGCATAAGAAGTTCTTTATCATCTTCTATCATGAAACGTATTCCAGACTCTCCTTCTTCTAAAGCCGAATCGGAATATGTTTCATTAAAAAACTCTCCCTTTTCTCCATCTTTTATTAATCCTAACCTTTCTAAAACATCTATTATTATAAGCCCTTTTTGGTATCCTATATTAGCTTCCCTTTGAATAGACTGTATATCTATCCTTTCGAGTGGTATGAGCTTTTTAATTATTAACGTTACTTCTTCTTCGTCAAACGATTTCCTTAATTCTTCAGAAAGAAAGCTATAAGAAAAAGGATTAGCATCTGTATCGTTTGCTCCATTAATATCGCCAGAGAAAAAAGAAGCTCTACTTGCAAGTTCTTTTTTTAAACGATTATCTTCTTCGTCAAAAATTTTTATGTAAAGTTGAACCTTTTGCTCCTTTTCTTTTCCATCAGGAAGAAGACTAAGTTCATTCTTTGTTTGAGCTTTCCATTGAGATATAGTTATATTGTTCTTTTTTGCAAATTCTTCTATGTCTTCTTCAGTCGTAGAGTCTGTAATTTCTAATCCATTGAGAATAGTCTTTCCTTTTTTGTTGGTATTTACCGATTTGTCTACAACAGTTCCTGTATTTATGTCAAATGTCTTATCAAAAAAAGAAGAAACTCCGTCCTTTCTAATAAGTTCTTCTATTTTAGATAGTGCATTAAATGCAGCTTCCGATTTTTCAGAATCTATTACCTGTCCTGTTTTAATGTTTATGTAATAATTTGATGGTGATGATGTGATTAAAGTCCAGCCATCAATAAGTACAGGCATATTTTCAGCATATCCCCAATTCTTATTTCGATATGCGTCCTTTATTTTTAAAAGAATCAAGGAAATTTGGGTTTCATCTCCTTTAAACAACGGATTGCCTTCATCGTCTTTTTCATTAGCCAATGCCTCTTCGACAAATTTATATGGATTTTTGTTTGCTTCGTTCTTTTCTTCCTCCGTGGCGGTCTCCATAAATTTATTCCTTACAGCTTCTACGTCAATAGTAGCTATTTCGATAGATTTACCGTTTGCAGATAGCACGGGATGTTGAACGTCAAAAGAAGATATATAAGCTTGATTCCCAGAATTATTTTTTTCAATATTTACTATAGAAAAAGAATTTCCTTCTGGACTCGTTTGATTAGAAACGTTTGTTCCTTTATTTTCTGCAACGAAATGACAATTCACCACTGAAGTTTGAGTAGCATGAGTCTCTATAACTCCAGCCTCTACAAGCAAAGCAACATTACTACTACTATTAAATTTGTCATCTCCTTTTTTATACATCAATTTATGCTCACCCTGGTCATCTCCTGTTACGTTAAAAAGAATACCTTGGTTAAATAAACCGTGTCCACTATTTTTGCTTCCTTGAGAATGTTGATTGACATCAAATTTTATTTGTTCTACGATTCCTTTCTCCGTAAGTTCGTTTACTATATAAGATCCATCTTTTTGCTTTTCTTCTTTTGTAAAATTTATATATAATGAGAAACGGGTTCTTTCTCCTTGAGGTCCTACACTAAAGCCTGTTATAGTAATTCCTTTATTTGAATATTTTTCACCAGGTTTTAATTGATTATTTTCATCTAAACGAGATCCATCATGGAAAGAAAAGGTCCATGACTGGTCTTGATCCCCCTTCGGAAAATATAAAAGCTGTTTTAGTTCTTCTACACTTTTTTTTAAGTCTTTATCAGAGGTTACTTTAGCCATCTTAGAAAAAATGGAATCTAACTTTTTATTTAAAGCAGAACTTGCAAAAGGTTCTGAGGTTGTATCTACCTGATTTATGACTTTTGGTGTAGCTTCGACTTCTCTATAAGTTCCATCACTATCTTTAACTAAAAAGAATACTTGATTTGACCTTTCTGACACAGCGGTATTTATAGTAAATTTATTTGCTTCCTTATTCATGTTTTCAACACGAATAGCACCTCCTGCCCGATAAACAAAATAAATTTTTTCTCCCTCTTTTATTATACTATCAACAGACCTACTACTTTCAGTCTTAGGAACAACACCGCCTTTTAACTCGGAAATTTCTATTTCTTGAGCAGACCTAAATAAAGAAGTGTCTCCTTTTTTTCTTTCTTTATATTGTTTTATTACAGCTTCTCTTAATTCAGATTGTTTAGCAGCTAATACATTAACAACCTGATTTCCCTTCATCATGAATATTGTACAATTTTCAGGGTCTGTATTTCCTATTGATGCTTCATAGGCAGGGTCAATAACAAGAGTCAGTTTATCTCCTACTTCCAAGTTACCTTCATCAACGTATGCAAAAGCTCCTTTTGATACTAAATAATCATAAATAGCTGTATATGCAGGATGACTTTCCGCAAATGTCATAAAATCATGCTGTTTTATTCCTTCTGAAGCTACTTCTGGTATAGCCGGAATAATATTATCTATTGATTGGTCTATTGGGTTCCATGTTGGTTCCGGAGGAGGATTCCCACCATTATTACTTGGAGGAGGAGTCCCACCATTATTACTTGGAGGAGGAGTCCCACCAGGGTTAGACCCGTTTCCAGAATTTATTGCATTCTTTCTCCTTTCTATAAAGATGTCTTCTAATTTTTTATACGCTGTCGCATTATTTCCAGCATTATCTGAAATTTTTAACTTATCATCTGTAGTATATACATCTTTATAAGTTTCAAACAAACTTTCTGCCTTTTCTAACGCTTTTACAGCTTCTTCATTCTCTTCTATTTTGAATGTTTTATTTCCTTCTACTTTTATCCATAAAACTTTATCTTCACCATTTTCATCTTTTATTGTTGTTTTAAAATATCCGGTAGAAAATAATGTTTTGTCAATATCCTTATTAAAAAACTTTTCAAGAATTGCTCTTATAATTTTATTATTTTTTACTCTTGCTTTCCTTTCGTCTTCCGTTTCTTTTCCATTCTTCCCATTATCGTCTTTTTCTATTTGTTCATCAAATTCATCAATAGAAGAAACTTTAGGTTTCTTTGTTTCCCTATTTACCGTAATTTGAATGCGTCCTCCGGCATTTTTTCCTATGCCTAAAGCCTTTGCATTCGGATATTCCGTTTTAGGGCTTGTACTATTGTTCGTTGAATTACTATTACTTCCCTGAGTCTGTGTAGCGGTTTGACTTGCGTTTGAACTCTGTTGCTGTTGAGTTCCTTGAGTATTAGACTGTTGTTGCTGCGCATTTTGGGTATTAGACTGTTGGGTTTGACTATTTGAATTATCCCATACTATGTAAGTATTTGCTTCCAACCAACTTTTATCGTCTTTATTATTTACGTCCAAGAAAACAAAAGATACGCCAATGACATCTTTTGAACGTCCTTTAATTTGTTCTTGATATTTTATTATTGCTTCCTTCTGCTTTTGAAAATCAGATACAAGTTCTTTCATTAGAACTAAATCTTCTTTCTCTTCTTGAGTAAGGTCTTCTTCTTTTTTATCTTTCGATATTTTCTCTATTAATTCTTTAACGGTCTTTACTTCATATTTATCTAATATCTCCTTAATCTTCTTTTGAGTTTCCAAATATTCAGCTTCAGCTTTATCTAATGCTGTTCTAAAAGACTTTAACATTTCTACAGGGTCTGAAGTGGTTGTCGTTATTGGATTCGCAGACACAACTCCATCTGGACCTGTGTCTAACTTTATTTTATATTCAGTCTCTAATACAGGATTCTCGATATGATAGGATTGTGTAGGATTTAAATAAATTGTATTTGAACTCTCTGACGTAGATTTTAAATTTGTTTTTGTATCTATTTTTTTTGTTAAAGAAGTAAGCAAAGCTCCTTGTTCTTCATCTTTTGCATTTAAATCCGCTATCTCTTTTTCGAGAGCAGCTATCTTTCTATCTATATTTTTAGATTCTATCTCTCTTGCTTTCTGAGAAGCAAATTCTTTAGCCTGTTCTACCTTTTCTTTAGCCTTACTTAAAATCTTATTTTTTGCATTAACAAAAGAACTTCCTTCTAATTTTTTCTTTTTCTTCTCTAATTCAGCTATTTTTTTCTTAGCGATTTTTTGTCCTTTTTTCTCTTCTTCTGTCTCTGCTTTTTTATTTAATACTTCCTTCCATTCATTTATTTCTTTTTGTATTTCATCTCTCTTCTCTTTATTTCTTTCTTTTTCTTGTTCTTCATCAGATATAACAAACGCATCATTATCATTATTCGTAGCAACGGGCGTAGCTGTCTTTTGACTTTCTATTTCTTTTTTTCTTCTTTCTAAAGATTCTTTTTCCAGCTGTTTAGAATGTGCTTGTCCGCTATATTCTTTACGCTTTTTATCTGCTTCGTTCCATTCGTTCTGTTCTTTGGTTGTATCTAAGGCTTTATCAACTTTACTTCTATATCGTTTCTCTCTTTCAGAAACGGATGTGTATGGCTGAGATGGGTCTTCTTCTAAATCATATCCATTTTCTTTTGTTGCTCCTTCTTTTTCCGCTGCATCAAGAAAATCTTTTCTTTTTTCATTAAAAGAAAATTCCCTGTTTAAATACGCTTTTGCTACTTTGTTCCCTGCGTTAGCAGCTTCTTTAACGATAGTATCTAATACTTCTTGAGGAACATCCATATTTAATTGTTGCAATCTTTCTCCTAATTCCTCTGGAGTTGTTGCCTCGTTAAGAATATTTAACATTTTCGTAGCAAATCTCTTCTTATCAAATTGAGCAGCTGCTCTTTCGCTTTCTCCTTTTTTTCTAAATAGCTTCGTTGGATCATTACAGCAAGTATCATATAAAGTTCTTGTTTGGTTGCCAAGAGCCCTTAATTTCACTACATCAATTAGATTTTTAAGAGCTTCAGTAGAAGTAACTCCTTCTTCTGCAGATGTTCCTGCTACCTTAGCTATTTTGTATAAATCTTCTAATTGCCCCTTTGTCAATGGTTTTTTAGAAATAGTATTTGATTTTAAAGTATCTAACGTAGTTGACATATAATTCAACTCATTCAGTCTATCAGTAGACTTTTTATCCGTCTTACCTGCAAGAGTTTCTCTTTCTTTATCAATTCTTGATGATACGTCTGAAAGACAATTCTGGACTTCTGAATCTTTTAAAATACTTGTCATTCTATCATCTACATTTCCAAGAGAACATTTCATCCAAGTCAATGTCTTTATTGTTTCGGCATCCAAAGGCACTTTAGAAGAAGCATCTATTTCTCTTCTTTGTTTTGCATATTCATCAATGAATTTTAATGTACTTTTCCGCCTTTCATCTACCATCTTTCTCATCTTTTCCTCGTCAGCAGGATTAGATAAATCTATGTCAGGATAAACATCATTCGTCCCATCTTTATTCATTGTAGCATTAAGGATTTGTTGTAAGTTATCTCTTGACGAATTTAATCCTTCTGCTACTTTCTGCTTGTAATCACTTAAAACGCCAGCATCCATATAGGCTCCTATATTAGAACATTGCTGCTGAAATTCTGAATTTTTATATTCGTATTGATCTCCTTGTTCAAGGTAATCATCCATATCTTTTTGGATAGCATTATTCCTCACAAATCCGTAATATAAAGCTTTTTGCTTTGGATTCTTTTCTATCTTATTAAGAGTCTCAGCCATTGCTTTTTCTTTATCCCAATTTTGCTGATATTCTTTAACCGACTTGTAAATACCTCCAGCCCAGCCTCCCATTCCAGGCATTCCTGTAGCTCCGGTTAAAGCACCCATGGCAGCTCCTTGTAAATTCTGTTTGTCCGTAGAGGCAGAAATGAAAGATTGTAAGGCATCGAAAGCTTCTTCTTTTGCCTCTGGGTCTCTCATTTTATTAATATAGTTATTGACCTTATTTTCTTCGTAATCCCCAGACATCCCAGAAGCCATACTTTGCATAAGCTCTTCTCGCCCTTCCGAAAGAACGGGATGTACTCCACTCCAAACTTTACCTATAGTACTTCTATTAGAATCAAAAAGCCCCTCTATGGCCCTCTTTAATTTTTTCTCTGTCATTCTTGATACCTTAAAACCAGACTTTAAGATGCTTCCTATCTGAGGTATATTCCCAAGCATTAAGATTCCCATGTTTGCTACAAAGTCTTCAGCTCCCATATTCTTTTTCGCCTGCTCTATTGCCTGTAATCCTTTCATATGAGCATTATTCTCGATGTTCATTTGCATAATTACATCTTTATCATTCGGATTCTTGTCTAATAAAGATTGCAATTCTTCTATTCTTCCTTGATGTCTATCATTTTCTTTTTGAATTTCTAAAGCTCCAAACTGTTCCAAGTTTTGTTTTGCTTCTACAGTAGCCTCTCCTGCAGCAGCAAACGCATCCTTCGCTATCATTGTAGCAATTCCGGCGCCCTTAGCCCCTAAAGCCAATCTTGTTATTGCTCCAAGTCTTGCAAAATTGCCAATTCCTCCTGTTGCCCAAGCAGCAAGTCCTGAACCAACGGCAAATCCGGTATTTTCAAGAAGAGAAGCAAGTCCATTTGCTGAAAGCAAAGAGCTCCAATCTCCGTTCTGTTGAGAATATGTTTGATAATTAGGAAGTGATTTCTGCAAAGCTTCTGACACATTATTCATGGCTGTTGAAAAATCGTTATTAAAAAATTTTCCTGCATCTTGGTTAACAATCATAGAACCAAGACCGTAAACGGCTCCCAAAGTGCCTCCTAATGCAGTTGTAGCTACATTTCCAAGTCCTTTTACTAATCCAGCTCCAACTTGGGTAAACCCACTCTGCTGCTCTGCTCTTCTGTTCTCTATATCAGAAGCCGTTGCTTTTCCTGAGAATAATTGATTTTCTCCGTTGTCCGATTCGTCATCATAAATAGAATTATCAATAACTTCTCCTCGTTCAACGTGATTTAAATCATACGCAAAATCATGGTCATAATGAGCTTTTCCATGTTTTTTTATATAAGCAACTTCTGCGGTGTCATTCGCAAAATCTTGTTTATAATAATTGTCTAAATCTTGCTGTTGCTGTTGTCTTAACTTTGCATCGACTCTATTTCGGCTCTCAACGGCTGCTCTATCTCTACTGTTCATATTTTATATTATTTATTATTATTCTCCTTTTTTTGCTTTAGCTAACTGATTTTTATTATACATAGTTGCAAAAGAGTTCTTTACTCTTACCAATTTTTGATTATATCTTTCTGCCATAAACTTCGTAGGATGCTTTGCATATTCGCTTTCTGCAGCAGATAGGCTCTCGATCAATCTTCTTGCATCTACACTTTGAATTTTTTCTGTATCTATTAGACCTTTTGTCCCATTGTTAAAACATACAATAATACCTTCACCAACAAATATAAGAGATGATATTTTATACTGAGCTGGACCATAAGATCCTGCATCTGTATTTTGCATTGCCTTAAATGAGAATGGAGCTCCTTTCTTGAATCTTGCAACGCCATATTTATCTAATCCATCTCCTGTTACCTCATACATAACCTGATTAGTATCTCCGTCAGGGAAAACTAAAGCTCCAGGAGCAAAATTATTGATAAGACTTTCCGCATCATCAACGTGTAAAGAAGGAAGATTTGGATAAGAAACTGCTTTATGTTCTTTTTCCATGTTTGTCTTTATAGCGTCTCTATTCATTATCTTACTTCCCTTAGGATTGTACTTCTTACATAAATTATATAAGCGATCGTATTCTAATTTGGCTTGTTTTAAATAAGGTTTCTTTATATGTTTAGATAAGTCAGCCCAGCTTCTCAAATTCCCTTTATCTGTCCAAGGTGACAGATCCGGACCTGTTGTATTTTCATATTTTGGAATTACATCCCCATTTAATCCAGCGATAAAACCTGTAACCCTTGTTTTTACTTCTCCTGATGTAAACTGAAACTTATCCATTTGTTTGGTTTCTTGCTTATACTGTTCTTGCATTTCTTTAGAAGGGTTGACAGTTACCGCTTCCTGAGTATTATCTGTCAAATCATATCCAGGATCATCTTTTGGGTGGTTTGCTGCTCTGTCTTTTGCATTTTTTGCTGCCGAATCTAAATGTTCATCAGAACTATCTCCAAGAGCAAATTCCATGTATTGTTCTATTTGATCTTTAGATTGACGAACAGCTTCTGGGTTATTTTTCCATTCGTCAGATGGAATTGGATTTCCCATATCATCTCTTTTTATAGCTCCCGTAACTTCATCAAATTCAACTAATCCATTCGCTTTTAATAAATAGTCTCTGGCTTGATTAAGTAGTCTATATTTTGCATTCAAATCTCCAGACTGCCTCCAAGCTACTAAATCTTCCGCAGAAATACCTTTCATATTGTGTAAAATATCTACATCAGGATTAATTGTATGTTGCATATCTGCTCCAGGAGTTAAATCTACCGTAGATAATTTTGTAGCTAATTCATTCGTTTGTTTTGCTATATCATCTAAGTTTATTGATTTATTTGTTAAGTACGGATTAGCATAATAATCTTCTAAAGAAGTGCTTTGTGCGTCAAAATTAAATAAGGTCCTTGGAGGAGCCTTAATCTCTGCAGCTACTAAAGCAGCCTTTCTTGTCTGCGCGTTTTCTATCGGTTTTATATCAGTATTATACATACTTTTCAAATCATATAATTGACCTGCGGAATTTGAATTTAATCCATTATCACTAATGTCGGCTGAAATAGCATTTAAATTGTCTCTATATTTTATCATTTTCTGAAACAAAGGAGAATTTCTATCCTCTTCATTTGCGGTTGCTGCAGCCATTCCTGCTTCAGCCTGCATTTTATCGTAAGCGTCTTGAATTTTTAATTGAGCTTCGGTTTCTTCTTTCGGTAACTTTAAGAGTTCATCGTAACTGTAAGGTCTAAATAGACCTAAGTTAGGATCCATTACATAAGATACTGCCATTATTTTATATTATTATTCTGTTGTTGTTTCTGTTGTTGCTTCT
>Ga0172378_10000813_pt1 | contig 28284 bp, 22 predicted proteins | sample GrowelOW332metaG_FD_119755 | JGI IMG/M metagenome (GOLD analysis project Ga0172378, IMG submission 119755) | Groundwater microbial communities from an aquifer near a municipal landfill in Southern Ontario, Canada - Pumphouse #3_1 metaG | ecosystem: Environmental > Aquatic > Deep subsurface >...
CTATCTTCTTGATAGGTATTATAAACAAAATTGTGAACTTTTTTTGATCCTTGCAATTGTATTCCTTTTAAATTACCCTCTAATGTTTCAACACTTCCCCTAATTAAAGAATTTTTAAACTCATCATCAAAATCATATTGCCTAATAATATTTATCTTTTCTATATAATTAGCAGATAAACTAGGAATTGTATTATTATTTACATTATCTTCTTCAACAAATAATATATCTAAAATATATTCACTATTAAAAGCATTAATTACTTCTATTTTTATTTGTTGATCATCTTTTTTTAAAGAAGCTGCATTTATAACAATTATATTTGTAAATAATATTACTAATAATAATAATATTTTTTTCATGCTAATTTCTCCTAAATAAAAAAAGGCTATTTAAATTTATTTAAATAGCCTTTATAACTAATTTGCTGGGTATAAAATAAGATCTGCTGGGAATGGAATTTCTGGAACTCCTAAACCCAAGAATTCAAGACTTGTTTTTCCTTCAGTACTATTAGAATTTGCTATTAATAATTCTATTTTTGAAATTTCTCCATCAACAGCAGTTAATTCTAATGATATTGCATCTTTTCCTGCAAGATCAAATGTAGTTCCATCATATGTTTCTAAGTTTAGAGAAAAAGTATAAACTCCTTCAACTTCCCCATCAAGAGATAAATTTTGGAAGAAAGATTCATCAGTTATAAAATCTAACATTTGCGAAGTAAATGCGGTAATACCATATTGTTGTTTTAACATAGTAGCTTCACTTGCAGATAATGCTATTTGACCTTTAATTGAATTTTCTAACATATATACTTTTTGATCTTTTACAAAAATATGAGATTCTACAGCACCAAGTTGTTTATACATTAACTCATTTATACCTTCTTCTGTATAATTATAAGCAAAATCAGTAGTTAATACATCATCACCTAATGATGCGTTCATTTTAATATATCCTGTTAATGAAGAATTATATTCTTCAACAAGTTGATTAATTCTTGATTGTAGATTATCAACAGTGATTACTGAACTATCAATTACTTGAATAACTGCTTCATCTGTTAATCCACCTTCAGCAGTTACTTTAATTGTAACTGTACCAGCTTCTAATGCTGTTAACAATCCATCTTCAGTAATTGTTGCAACTGCTTCATCACTTGATAAATATGTAACTGTTTGAACAGCTAATTCCGGTAATACTATTACAGTTGCTTGAAGAGTTTCGCCCTTCTCAACACTAGTCTCTGGGAATGATAATTCTACACTAGAAACATCTGGAATAATAACTTCTTCTTCATTTACTGTTAAAGTAACTGAATCACTTTTCCCTCCAGCTGTTGCAGTAATTACAACTTCTCCAGCTTTTAATGCAGTTACTAAACCAGTATCACTTACTGTAGCAACATCTAATTTACTAGATGAATATGTAACAGTTTGTGGTGCATCACTTGGAAGCACAACAACTGTTGCTTGTAATGTATCATCAATATCTAAACTAGTTGCTGTAAATGTAAGTTCAACACTTGTAACTTCTTTTTCTTCTACTTCTTCAGGAACAACAGTTAGTGAAATAGTATCACTCTTTTCTCCTGCTGTTGCTGTAATAACAACATCTCCTTCAGCAACACCTAATACAACCCCGCTTGTGCTTACAGTTGCAAATTCAGGTTTGTCTGATGAAAAAGTAACTTCTTTATCAGTAGCATCTTCTGGTAAAACTTCAACTTCAAGAGTTAAATTTTCACCAATTTCAATTGTAGTTTCAGTATTTTTGATATTAACTTCAGATACTTCAATTTTTCCACAAGCTACTAAAGCAACTACAGCAAATAATAAAACGAATAACGTAATAATTTTTTTCATTTAACCCACCTCAATATTTTTCTTAATTACAAAGGTATTATATCAAAACCCTACCTTTTTTTCAATCTTTATCTAATATTTGTTTTTTTAATTAAATAAATTTAATCTTTATACCAATTAGGATATTTAATAATCTCTAATCTTTCCTTTGTTACTGGATGAATAAATAATAATTTATAACATGAAAGATATAATAAATCATTATCATTAAAATTTCCATATAAATTATCACCGATAACACTACATCCCATATTTGAAAAATGTACTCTAATCTGATGCGTTCTTCCAGTCTCAATTTCAATATTAACAATTTTTTCTACTTTATTAATAATATTATACTTAGTAATCGCATATTTTCCATTAATGTCAATTTTTCTTTTTATCTTGCTAGTTTCATCTCTTCCAATTGGTAAATTAATAATGCCACTTTCTTTACTAGGAAGACACTCTAGCTTTGCAAGATAAAATCTTCTTAATTCATTTTTTTGCATTTCATAATGCAAATATCCTTGTTTAGTAATAATAACTAAACCTGATGTAGCCATATCAAGTCTATTAACTAAATGAGGGTTTATATCTTCGTTTTTTTCATTAAAATAATATTTAACATAACTTAATAAATTATTATCAAAATATTTATTTGTTGGCATTGATGATAAATTAAATGGTTTATTTACAATAAGCAAATAATCATCTTCATAAACAACATCTATTTTTATATTAATTGACGGATAAATTGAACCCTTCTCTTCATAAACAACCACTAGCTCATCATCTTTAGATAATTTATAATAATTATAAACTTCAATTCCATTAACATAGATTTGTCCATATAATTTAATTAATCTACCTAAATTTCTAGATATTCCTTTTTCTAAAAGAAAATCTTTTACCATATAATTGTTGTCTTCAACTATCCATTTAAGTTTCATATACTACTCTAATAAAAAACACATTCAACATATTTATAATTATCTTTCGACTTTATATTCTTCAACAATTTTATTAATTAAAATCTCAGGAACATAATCGTAACGAACAAACTCACGAGAGAATCGTCCGCTAGCTTGTGTCATTGCTTTTAAATCTGTTGCATACTTAATAATTTCAGCTTCAGGAACTTCAGCAATAATAATTTGCGAACCATCATTTTGTTCAAGTCCTAATACTCTTCCTCGACGTTTAGTCATGTCTCCCATTATGTCTCCAACAAATTCATCTTTTACAACTACTTTTACTTTATAAACAGGTTCTAAAATAGTTGGTTTTAAATTAGGAACAGCATTTTTCCAAGCAAGTGCAGCAGCAAGTTTAAATGAAATTTCATTTGAATCAACTGGATGATATGAGCCATCATATAAAGTTGCTTTTACATTAACAACAGGGAATCCTGCTAATGGTCCATTTTCAAGAATTTCGATTAATCCTTTTTCAACAGCTGGGAAATAGTTTTTAGGAACTGCACCACCAACTACTTCTGAAGCAAACTCAAAATCTTCTTCAGTTGGTTCAAAGCGAATGTAAACTTCTCCAAATTGACCAGCACCACCAGATTGTTTTTTATGTCTTCCTTGCGCTTCTGCTTTTCCTCTAATTGTTTCTCTATAAACAATTTTAGGATCACTTACTTCAAGTTCAACTTTATAAGTATTTTTCATACGATCCATTATATAACCAAGTTGTAATAAACCTTGTCCACCAAGTAATAACTGTTTAGTTTCTGGATTCCTTTTTGTTTCAAAAGTCTCATCTTCTAAACTTAATTTACTTAATGAACTAGATAACTTATCTTCATCTTGGCGATTTTTAGGTGTTATCGCAATATATAAAATAGGTGTAGGATGTTTTATTTTCTCAAAAATAATAGGCTCTTTTTTATCACAAATTGCCATGCCATTTCTTAACTGTTCTATTTTTGATAAACAAACAACATCTCCAGCATTAGCAGAATCAACTAATACTTGATTATTCCCCATCATTGTAAACAATGATGGAATTTTAATTGATTCATCTATTTCAGGAACATAAACATCAATTCCACTATTTAAAACTCCCGATACAACTTTTACAAAAGCAATAGAACCAACAAATGGGTCAATTGTAGTCTTAAAAACTTGACCACTAAAAGGAGCAGTTACAGATATATTTCTAGTAACAGTTTTCCCATTTAAATCTTTTCCAGTAACTTTTCCTTTTTCATTAGCATCAGGTAAATATCTCATTAACATATCAAGCAATGAACTAATTCCAACATGATTTGCAACAGAAGCAACAGCTATTGGATAAACATCTCCATCTTTAGACCCTTGTAATAAACCATTTCGTACTTCTTCTTGAGTTAACTCTTCACCACTAAAATACTTTTCTAATAATTCTTCACTAGTTTCAGCAACCTTTTCTAATAAACCTGCATATAATTCATCAACAACAGCAATTTTATCAGAATATACTTCTTCATCATGATATTTTCCATCAACAAAAATTCTAGCTTTTTTTGTAATAACATTAGCAAAACCATCAAATTGATTATCTTTTCCAAGTGGCCAACTAAAAGGTACAGCCTTAGAACTTAATTTCTCTTTAATCTCATTAATTACTTCATCAAATTTAATGTTTTCTTTATCCATTTTATTAACAACAATAATTGTTGGTATTGATCTTTTTTTAAGCTCATTCCAATATGACTCTGTTCCAACTTCAACACCTTTAGATGCATCTATTAATAAAACAGCACCATCAATTACAGATAGTATATTTTCTAAATCTCCAATAAATTCTTCTGAACCTGGAGTGTCAAACAAATTTATTTTATAATCTTTCCATTCAAATGGCATTAAACTTGAAATAAGAGTAGTCTGTCTAGATTGCTCTTCAAACAAGTAATCACCAATAGTATTTTTTCGTTCCACAGAGCCCTTTTTAGGAATAGCGCCAGCCTCAAATAAAATAGCCTCTCCTAAACTAGTTTTCCCGGAACCAGAATGCCCCAAAATAGCGATATTTTTAATGTTTTGCGTCTTGTATACTTTCATTATTTACCTCCTCAACACTGTAAACACTTTCATACATTGTTTATATTATACTATAAACCATCTTAAATTACCACACTTTTATAACAGTAATTAGAAAAATTTATTCTCGACAATTTCCTTAATTAATATAATTATATACCCTACTAGGATGATTAATCCAAAAATCCGTAGATGATAATTCAATTGGCTCATCAAAATTATATTCACTAGTAATAATATATTTACCCAGAGTTATTTCTATAGTAATTAAACCATTTCGTTGGTAAAACCTATCACTACCAGAGCCATTACCACCAGTAACTGCATATATTTTAGTTTCATTATTATATTGATAAATTCTATTTATCGCCTCAGGAGTTGGATGAGTATTACTATTACCTAAATAATTACCATTAGTAATAATAGCAACCTCCGGCATAACAACATCTAAAAATTGTGATGATGTCCCATTTTTAGAACCATGATGAACAACTTTCAAAATATCAATATCACCAACATCATTCATATAAGTAGATTCAATTTGATACTTATTATTATCAGCATCAGCAGTAAATAATACTCTTGTTCCATAAGCATCTAAAACAAAAACAATACTTCTACTATTTAAATCACTAGCACTATAATATGTAGTATTAATAATTTCAATTGATACATTTTCAACAATTTCAAATTCTCGTTTTAAATCAACTATATTATTATAAACATCTAAAACTTTAAAAACATTACAATCCTCTGCTTGGTATGCAGATACATAATCATTATAAACACCTGTAGTATAGGTACCCTCAAATGTTATTAAATTTAAAACATCAAATTCAGCAAAAACATCATCCATACTACCTATATGATCAGAATGTGGATGAGTTGCAATAGCAAGTTCAATAATCTTATCATTTGTAATACTATGTACTTGTTCTAATACTGCTGTTGTTGAATCACTATATCGATCGCCAGCATCAATTATTACCTCATAATCACCAACTTTTATCATCATTGCCTCACCCATATCACTATCTCCATATTTTCCAACATCAAGAAAATAAACATAAACGCTTGGCACTTCTTGACCTTCACCAACTTCAATATTAACAGCATATGTAATATCATCTTCAAAATAAGAAATTGTTGCAGTCAAAGTAACAATAGTTTTACTAGTTGGTAAATTTAGGACACCACTAGAAGAAATAATATCAGGATGACTCGAAACCCAAGAAACACTTCCCCCATAAATAGTAGTTGTTGGTAGATTAATTGATTCATTTATTACATCAGGAATCAAGTTTTCTAAACTATTTACTATATTCTCTTCAGTTACAGTATGTTTAATAACAATATTTAAAACATCAACTGTCAAATCATCACTTGAACTTTCAAAAATAAACTTTACTTTTTCATAATAAGTAAAATCATATGTATAAACATTATTCTCATATTCAGAAATATCAATATTTTCAAATAATCGATATTCATCATTCTTAACAGCATAATATATTTTTAAATATACTTCTTCTTCAATATTAGATAAATATTGATAGCTAAAACTTAACACTCCTGAAAAATTACCATTTAAAAATTCAATACTTCCTAAACTACTTGTTTTAATATTTAAAACTTTTTTATCATCTTTTTCAATAATTAATCCATCAGTAATTTTAAATAAATTATCTTCACTAACCCAAGAATCTTCATAATCTTTAATTTCATATTCAGAAAAATTTTCATCCAACATTAATACAGTTAATTCTTGATCAATAACACTACAATTAAATTCTTTTTCTGTAAATATATCCCCAATAGATACTCTTGCAGTTAATACTACATCTCCATATCCTTTAATTAAACCATCAACACTTAAAACACTTGGATCAGATGAACTCCATTTAATTAATACATCATCAAAAACTGCACTTGTTTTTAATAAATTAATATCTGTATTAGTTTCTAAAGGAACAATTAAATCATTTACAGTAACTGTAATTTTCTCTAAATCTGTTGCCTCAAAGGCCTTAACAGTAACATTAACTACAAATATATCTTCCTTATAACCTAAATAAGAAATCATTTGTAGTTTAAGCCCTTCTGCTTTAGACCTAATCCTGGCAGTTAAAACTACTTCCATGTCTCCTTCTAAATATAATGGTCTATTAACAACACCATCATCAGAAATAACATTTGGTTTACTAGATGACCAACCAATTATAACATCATCATATCCTACTAATGTAGATGGTAATTCTAAATCTTCATCAATAATTTCACCAAGTTCTAAAAATTGACTATCTAATTTATCTATTACATCTATTATTTGACTATTCTGATTTTTTGCAGCTAAAAAATAATTAATGACAAAATAAACACTAATAATAGTAAATATAAATAAAAAAATCGATACAATTAATTTCTTTTTCATATTAACACCCTATAAAACCTTATTATACAAATGGCCAAGATAATTATCTTTTCCAGTTAAATTATCTTTTAAAGATAAGTTAAACTTCTCAATTACATTTTTAACTTCTTCTTCATCCTCAATAGAAAAATCAAGTAAAAAGCTATTCACACCAATCTCTTTTAATTCAATTAAGTGATTAGATAAATCAATCACTTGATGATTTAAAATTCTCATATGACAAAACTTATCTTTAATTAGAGGATAATTATTTTCATCTTTTACTAAATAATGTTGCTTATCTAAACATAAACTACATCCATTATTTAAAAGATTGCTATCTTTATTAATTGGACAATATTTCATTACCATTAATTCAACTCTACCATAAGCATACATTAATAAATTAGGAAGATTTTTATTTTCTATATTATATAAAGAAGTCATATCTTTAATATCATCAAATGATAATTCAGTTGATAAACCTATTTCTCTAACATTAAAATCATTTAACAAATCAACAGCATAAGTATTACAAACATTTAAATACCAAGAACTAATTTGCTCTCCTATATTCCCAAAAGAATTCGTAACTAAATTATTAAAATCTTTTTCTTCTTCAACCCTAGAATTATAATAATAAAAATTAATTTCTGGGTATTTTTCTTGATAATAATTATATAACACTACTTTCTCAGTAATGATATTTTTTATATCCCAAGAAATAGCTGCATTAATTTGTTCTTTTGTAAGACATTTGACAATTAATAAAGGCTCATGTCTGATAAACTCTCTTTTTTTAAATATAAAGTCTTTTATTTCTCTTTCTTTATATTTATTCTTTCTAACTTCATCTATTTTATTAATTGCATTTCTTCTTAATAAATTAATTTCTTTAATCGGTAAAAATATCATTTGCTTTATATCTAAAATAAGTTCTTCATAAAAATAATGACTATCATTAATTTTTAAAACTTGTTCTTTTATTCTATCTAAAAAATTAATGTTTCTTCCTTCAGCTACTTTATTAGAAGATTCAATAATTACATTCTCACCATCATCTAATAATAGATTAAGACAATCATTTTCTAAATATAACTTGCCTTTTATTCCAATTTTTGGAAGCAAACTATTTTTAGTTTCATTTAAAAACCTTTTTGTTGAAGTAAGATAAATCTTACTGCCAATTTTATGATCATAATGCGCTCTTATTTTTACAACACTACCTTTACTTGCAGAATGCACCATTTTATTATCTACTTCAAGTTGATTAATAACAACTGCATCTAGATCATCACCTAAAATTCTTAACCCATCATTAAAATACAAATCCTCACTTGTTTTAAAAGATATATAGTTTTTATCAACATTTAAAACATTCCCAATAAATAGTCCTATATGATTTGATGTTTCTGTATTAATAAAATCTTCATTCTTTTCATTAAACAAAAACCCTTTTGTAAATTTTCTATTAAATAAAATTTCTAGATCTTTATTCATTTCTTTATAGTCTGGAATTTTTCCAATTAAAAAATCATCAATAATACTTCTATAAATACTAGTAGTTTTATAAATATAATCTTCACTTTTCATTCTTCCTTCAATTTTTAAAGAATTAATACCTAACTCAAGCAATTTTTTGATATGCTCTGTAGTATTTAATTCTCTTGGACTAATTGCATATGATTCATTTCCATCATCTATTTTATATAAATGTCTACACGGTTGAGCACATTTTCCTCTATTTCCACTCCTACCACCATGAAAAGAACTAAATAAACAATTACCAGAAAAAGAAACACATAAAGCTCCATGAATAAATACTTCTAATTCAATATCAACGTTATTCTTAATATTTATAATTTCTTCAATTGTTAATTCTCTTGGTAAAACAATTCTTTTAAATCCTAATTCCTTTAAAAATCTCGCTTCTTTAATAGTTCTAATATTCATTTGTGTAGATGCATGAAGTTCTAACCCAGGATATTTTTTCAAAATTATATTAACAATTCCTAAATCTTGAACAATAATGCCATCAACTCCAGCTAAATATAAAAAATCTAAAAACTCTATTACCTCTTCAATCTCTTTTTCAAAAACTATTGTATTAACTGTTGCATATGTTTTCTTATTATATATATGAGCAATATCAATCATTTCTTTAATTTCAATTGTATTTAAATTTTCAGCATAAGCTCTAGCACCAAATGCTTTTCCCCCAAAATAAAAAGCGTCAGCACCTGCTTTTAACCCTTGGTAAAATGATGCATAATCTGAAACTGGTGCTAATAATTCGCTTTTAAACATTTGTTTCTCCTATCATTTTTTCTAAATGCTCTAATCTTTCTTTTGTTTTTCTTAAAAACTCACTCTCATTTATTAAATGACAATACCTTTTTCCAACAGCCTCACTAGTTAAAGGAAGGTCTAAATTAAATTTTTTATACATCATTGCAAAATAATCAAAATCAATTAATCCATCTCCAATAATAAAATGAAGATCATTTTTTAAATCATTATCATGTAAATGAAGCGCAACAACTTTATCCATATATTTTTCCCAAGGATAAGTTTTTAAATTTTTTGTAAAACTACATGCATGACCAATATCAAAACAAAACTTCAAACTTGAATAATTAAACCTATTATATATTGCATCTAAATATTCTAAACTTCTTAAATTTTCTAAAGCAACATTAACATTTTTATCTTTAGCAAACTTTAATATTTTTTCTAATCTTAAAAATCCAACTTCTGACATTTTTGGCGGAATTTTACTAGTTATATGTATTATTACAATTTTTATATTATTTTTACTAGCATATAATATTCCTTTAATCATTAAATCAGTATACTCTTCCCCTTTAATTTCTTCTAACCAGATACTATTACAATCTTTAAAAGGAAGATGAATGGATTCAATATTTAAACCCACTTCTTTTATTAATTTAACTTTTAAATCAATATCATCATCATAAAAAATAAAAACACCATCAAAACCATATTTTTTAATTAAGTATACTTTTTCTGTAAATGAAGAATAATATCCATAATCAAAATAAATATTATGTAACATAATAACTCCTTAAAAAAAGGAAAAGATTCCTTTTCCTTATTTTAACATATTTACTATAAAAAATCACTCTTTAACTAAATAAAGAATACCTATTGTCTTCTCTCCACAATGAGTAGAAATAACAGCTCCAGCACAAGTAGTAATTATATTTTTTAAACCCATATTAATTAAACATTCTTTTAAATACTCAGCATCTTCATAATTCAGGGAGTGAGTTACAAAAACAACATCTTTATCAATTCTCTCTAAATCCTTTTTAGTATCTTCTAACATTGTATTTAAAGCTTTTTTAAATCCAATTGGTTTTTTACCAACCATCATTCCCCCATCAACTACTTTAATAATAGGTTTTAATCTTAACGCAGTTCCAACAAATTTAGCTGTACCACTACATCTTCCACCTTTATGTAAATAATCAAAAGAATTAATAGCAAATTGAGATCTAACATTTTTTGAAAAGTCTTGAACCATTTCACTAACTTCCTTAGCACTTAATCCTTGTTTAATATATTTAATCATCTTAAATATTAATAGAGATGTCCCAGAAGATAAATTTTGTGAATCAACTAAAAATACTCTATCCTTTTCAACAAGACTTGCAGCAATTTTAGCATTATTAAATGTCATTGAAAAACCTGACCCAATAGATGTAAATAAAATATCATACCCTTGATCAATATATTTTTGAAATGTCTGTTCCAAAACTAATGGAGTTATAGCCGCAGTTTTAGGAAAAGTTTTATGCTTTTCAACTAAATCATATAATTTCTTTGCATCAATTTCATAAAAATCTTTATAAGTTTCTTCACCTATTGTAACAAACAACGGTAAAACCTCTATATCATATTTATCATATAGTTCTTTTGATAAATCAGTAGTACTATCAGTAATAATTTTAATTTTATTCATAAAATACAATACTCCTTTTAAAATTAATTATAACTTAAATTATAATTTAATTCAATAAAAAATTTATGATACTCCAATTTATGAATACTTCTCAAAATCATGATAAAAAGCTATTAAATCATTTACATCATTATAAATAATTTCTGAACAATACAAACCATTATAATTTATTTGATAAGTTTTATCAAAAAAATATTTAAAATCAATATTTCCAAGTCCTATCCTTTTATGTTCATCTCTTATTTCGTTATTATCATTAATATGAATATGCCAAAGCTTATCTTTTAATAAATCTAGATAATCATCAATAGAAAATTCACTAACATTACCATGACCAGTATCATAAATAAATCCCAAATTATCCTGATTCACTAAATCAATGATTTTCTTTATCTCTTGCGGACTATATCCTAATTCATTATTTGATGGCATATTTTCAATAGCAATTTTAATATCAAATCTTTTTGCAAAACAACAAAGATCTTTTAATTTTAAAATAACATCTTTAGTAATTCTTTCTAAATTACTTGAATCAACCCTTCCTAAATGAAGAACTGTTGTTTTAACTCTAAATTTATGAGCAAATACTAAAGCTTCCTTTATTAACTTTACCGTATTATCACATTTAGAATCAATTACTAAAGACTCATTAACCCCAAACGGTAAATGACAAACAACTTCTATATTTGAAAAATGATTTACTAAATTACTAATTGCTCTCTCATAAATTACTTTCTGCGTATCAGTTGCCTTATAAGGATAAAATATCTCTATAGCTTCATATAATTTATTATCTAACAAATAATAATATGACAATATTTCTTCTTCACTTCTAAATTCATTTATTGTAAAACATTTTTTCATAATCTTTCTTCCTTAATCATTTTATAAATAATATTAAAAATATTATCCTTACTTTTATTATATTCTTTAAATATTGTTTCATTTTGATAATAAACAAAATCAATCATTATAACTTTAACTTCCTTTATATTATTTTCATATATGTATGAAAAATATAAAGAAGATGAATATTTCTCACAAAAGAAATCCATAACATCGCTATCAATTATTCCAATCATAAAATAATTATTAAAAGGATTTATTTCTCTAATATTAGAATTATTAATCATTTGTTTTTTATATAAAGGAAAACCCTTAGCTCTAATTGCCCCATAATTTAAAACAACAATATCCCCCTGATATATCTCTAATAAATATTTACAAAATGTTTCTAAAAATAATTCTTTATTATAATAATTATTAATTACTCCTATTTCATTATATATACAATCATTATCCCTAATATAATAATTAATCATCTCTTGATAAGAAGAATTTTTTTCATATAAACTAAATGAATCAATATTTTCTAAATATACTTCTTTAATTTCTTGTTTTTTACTAGATAATATTAAACGAATGTTTCCAATAGCATCTCCACTTGAACCAGATTCAATATATGCCATTTTCCTTTTAGAATTACAATCAATAATCTTACAAATTTTTTTATGATTATGACCGTTTATCATAACATCAACCATTTCATTTGCTTTCAACATTGCTATTTTATCAACTAAATTATATGTATTACTATGCGATAATAAAATAATTATTTTACAATCTTCATACTTTCTTAAAAATCGACTTAATTTTTTAATTACTTCCACTTCATCATAAACAACTATATTTCTAGATACAGTATTAATAATATCATATTTTTGAGCTTTACCTAAAGTTGCAATAATTCCAACTCTAACGCCATTAACTACTTTTACTAAATACTCTTTTCCTATTAATAGCCTACTACCATCAATTTTATACACATTTGAATTTATAAAATCAAAACTAGCGTCCTTAATAACTTCTTCAATTAACTCTTTATCAGCAATTTCATGATTGCCAACTCCCATACAAGTTAAATCAGACAAATTTAACATTTGTGTTAAAGGTTTCCCTTTTGTAATTTCACTAAAATAAGTACCAGAATACATATCTCCATCAGATAGGAAAAGATAAGAATCTTTTTTTTCTTCCTTCATCTTGTTTAAAAATGTTGCTATAGTAACAAGACCCACCTTTTTATTTTCTTCAAGTATAGCACCATGAAAATCACTTAAATTATAAATATCAATAATTGTTTGTTTCATCAAAATACCATCCTTTTTATAAATTAAAAGTCTATAGTAAAACTATAGACTTGATTTTTTAAATTATCCAGTTGCCGTTTTTATCGATATTACTTTTTACAGCTTCTACCAATTTATCTCTAAATAATATATCACTTAAAACTGTATCAGTTCCTTCTTGTAATCGATAACTTGTTTTTTCATAAACATAGTCTATAGTAGCTACTTTATAAATTTCATCATCCTCTAATTCAAGTCCATCTTTTACATGGCTAACTAAATTATATAATTGAGCTTTTATTTGGGCACCACTTAAATAAGTAATTACTATTTTATTATCAAATGGCATCATTTTAAAAATACTTCCATAAGTCACTTCAGAATCAACATATAAAGGAAATCCTGATCTAATACCACCACTATTAAAGAAAGAAACATCAGCGCGATTCTCTTCTTGAAGAGCTCTTGCTGCCCATTGCGTAAAATCACCTTTATTAATTGTCATTCCTGCAGTTCCAAATGATTCATTTGCAATATCTATGAATGATTGATAATTTTCAAATATTTCAATAATTTTAGGATCATCATCAATATCATCTGTACGGAAAGCAATATTAACATTTTCTGCAGAAACACTTACAACTTTTTTAGAATCATAATTATAAGTTAAATTAATTTCTCCAACATAATTACCATTACTTCCAGATTGTACAACTGGTAAAGCAACATCACCATCTCTTGATTCTTCATAAGCATAGTACCAATGTGTATGACCATTAAAAATTGCATCTATTCTTTCATTGCCAGTAAGTGATGCTAGTTGTTCATTTAAATTACTTGTATCATCATGTACTAATGCAATAACAAGATCACATTCTTCATCCAATCTTAAAATTTTAGTATATTTTAAAAGTGCAGCATATGTATCTGTAAACTCATATGGAGCAACTATAGAAGTTAAAATACTTGTTTCTTGATAATCACCAATTGCGCCAATAACACCAATTTTTAAACCAGCTTTTTCTAAAATAGTATATGGCTCTGTAAAAGAAACAGCATCTCCTGTTGCTTTTTCAACAATATTTGCACCAAGCAATGGAAAATTCATTTCAGTGTTAGTTTCATCTTTATCTAAAAATTTCTCAATTTCACTAACTCCCCAGTCAAATTCATGATTACCAATGCTCATTGCATCAAAACCAATTTCATTCATTGCATCAACAACTATTCTTCCCTTTGGTAGTGAAGACACTGCAGTTCCTAGAAACATATCCCCAGAAGAAAAAACTAAAGTTCCTTCTTCATTTTTTGCTCTTTTATCTTTTATATATGTAGATATTTTTGCAATACCTGGTTCTCCATTTTCTTCGAAAATTGCCCCGTGAAGATCATTTAGAGAATACATTGAAATAAGAACTTCTCCTTCTCTTACTTTAACAGGAGGGTCTTCATCAAGTGGTTTAATAACACACGCAAACAACCCCAAACTTAATATAAATATGGTAATTAAACTAATAATTTTTTTCATTATTCACCTCTATTATTTCTACTATCAATTTTTTTTCTTAAATTGGTATCTAAAATCATTTTCCTAAGCCTTATACTTTGTGGAGTTACTTCAACTAATTCATCCTCATTAATAAACTCCATACATTGTTCTAAAGATAATTTTTTAACTGCTTTTAAGACAACAGTCGAATCTTTATTTGCTGAACGTTGATTTGTCTTTTGTTTCATTTTACAAACATTAACAGCTAAATCTTCATCTTTATTACAAATACCAACTATTTGCCCTTCATATACTTCTTCATTTGGAACAATTAACATAATTCCTCTATCTTCTAATTGCCCAATTCCATATGCAGTAGCTTTCCCTTGACTCATTGAAACTAAAACTCCTAAAGTTCTAGAACCAAAATTAATATTTTCCATTTTACGATATTCTAAAAAATTATGAGCCATTGTTCCATAACCTTTTGTAGCTGTCATAAAGTCAGTAGAAATACCAATTAACCCTCGTGATGGAACAGTATATATTAATCTAGTCTGAGAAGTATCTGAACTCATTGATTCCAAATTCCCGCCTCTTCTTCCAATTAAATCAATCACTGATCCTACAGATGTATGTGGAGTATCTATTTGTACATACTCATATGGTTCACATAATACATTTTCTATTTCTTTAACAATTGGTTTAGGTTTTGCTACTTGAAACTCATAACCTTCTCTACGCATATTTTCTATTAATATACCTAAATGAAGTTCACCTCTACCACTTACTCTCCATTCATCTGAAGATCCTTTTCTTTCTACTTTTAAAGAAACATCTTTTTGAATCTCTCTATATAATCTTTCATCTAATTTAGTAGATGTAACATATTTACCTTCTAATCCTGAAAACGGTGAATCATTTGTCCTAAATGTCATCTCTACAGTTGGTTCACTAATATGAATTGGTGGTAATGCCTCTTCATGACCAACAGTACATAAAGTTTCTCCAACATTAATGTCAGCAAGTCCTGCAATAGCTACAATATCTCCAGCTCTTGCTTCTTCTACTTCTATTTTATCAAGTCCTAAGTAACTATACAACTTTAATATTTTAAATTGTTTAATAGTTCCATCATTTCTGATACAAGATACCATTTGATTAAGACGAACAATTCCTCTTTGAATTCTACCAATTGCCATTCTACCAACATACTCATTATAATCTTGTAATGCTCCTTGAAACTGTAATTCTCCCTCTAAACTTACAGGAGGTGCAGGAATTTCACTAATAATTGTATCAAGAACAGGCGCCATTGTTTCTTCTTGAGTTGCAATATCAGAATCATAACTTGATGTTCCATCAATTGCACTAACAAAAACAACCTTAAAATCAAGTTGCTCATCATTCGCTCCAAGTTCAATAAACAAATCTAAAACTTCATCAACAACTTCAAGAGGTCTTGCAAAATCTCGATCTACTTTATTTATAACAACTATTGGTTTTAAATTATATTCTAATGCCATTTTCAACACAAACCTTGTTTGTGGCATCGTTCCCTCAAAGGCATCAACAACTAACAAAACACCGTCAACCATTCTCATAATTCTCTCAACTTCACCAGAAAAATCCGCATGACCTGGAGTATCTAAAATATTAATTCGATAATCTTTATATTTTACGGCCGTGTTTTTAGCAAGGATAGTTATTCCTCTTTCTCTTTCTATAGCATTGGAATCCATGGCACGTTCAGCAAGTTGTTCTCTTTCTCTTAAAGTATCTGATTTTCTTAATAATTGATCAACAAGCGTAGTTTTACCATGGTCAACATGGGCAATAATAGCAACATTTCTAACATTCATATATTCTTCTTTCTAACTGAAAATAATTTCTTTTAATTGTAAGTTCTTATAGAACTCTCTTTCATGGGATACAATAATTACTGTACCTGGATATTCTTGAATCGCTTTAAATAAAGCAGCCTTAGCTATTTTATCTAAATGATTAGTGGGCTCATCAAATATTAACATATTTGACTTTTCTAACATTAACTTTGCTAATCTTGCCTTTGTAACTTCTCCACCTGATAACTTATCCATATCCTTTATGGCAAGTTCACCAGATAAACCAACCTTACCTAACAAACTTCTAATTTCTATATCATCCATTAATGGATAATCATCTCTTATATAATCTAGAGAACTTTTTCCCTTTAATACTTTTAAATCTTGAGAATAATAAGTAATCTTATTTAAAGGATTTAAATAAGATGTTCCTCCTAATTTAGGAATTAAACCTAAAACAGTTTTTAAAAACGTAGTTTTACCAATACCGTTCTTCCCAATAATTGCTACTTTTTCACCAAATCTAATACTTATATTAATATTTGATAAAATTGGCTTTGTATATCCAATCTCCAAATTTTTAACTTTAATTGCTTCCATATCAAAACTACTAGTAAATGGAAAAGAAAAATTAACTACTCTTTCAGTTATAGGTTTATCCAAAACCTCCAACTTTTCTAAAATTTTTCTTCTACTTTTTGCTCTATTAGTTGTTGAAGCTCTAACAATATTTTTATCAATAAACTCTTTAGTCTTTTTAATATATTTCTGTTGAGAAATATATTTTTCATCATATTGTTTATCTCTTAATTGTTTCAACTGCAAATAATCTTTAAAATTACCTTTATACTTAACAATAACTTTATTAGAAAGTTCAATAATATAATTACTAACATCATTTAAAAATTCAAAATTATGACTAATAACTAAAAATGCATTTTTATAACTTTGTAAATATTTAGATAACCATTCAACATGAACAGCATCCAAAAAATTAGTTGGCTCATCTAATAATAAAACATCTTTTTCTTCTAACAATATTTTTGCAAGAAAAATTTTTGCTCTTTCACCACCGCTTAACTTTCTTAGCGGTTTATTTAGTGATACTTTAATACCTAAACCACTTAAAACATTATCAATTTTAGCCTTAATCATATAAAACCCTTTATGATTTAACTCTTCTTGGATTTTATCAGCCTTACTTAAAATCTTATCATATCTATTTTCTGATTCAAATTCCAAACTACTATATAGTTTATTTAACTCATCTTCTAAATCAAATAAATATTCATACACATTATATAAATATGCTTTAATACTTATATTAGACTTTACTTCTAAATACTGATCTAAATAACTATACTCAATATGATCCAACCATTTAATCTCACCCTTATCAGGTGCAAGCTTATGACTTATTAATTTTAATAAAGTTGATTTACCTACTCCATTGTTTCCAACAAATCCTATATGCTCAAAAGGTTCAATCTTAAAAGAAGTATTATTAAATAATTCTTTTTCTCCATAAGTAAATCTTAAATTTTCTACTTCTAACACACTCATATATTCATCCATCTAATTTTAAAAAATCAGTTATTATTTTCTTTTAATATAGTTAGTATAGCATATTTCAACAAAAATTACAATATTTCATCAATCAAGAAAACTATACTATAATACCTTATTTAACATAAAAAAACTAGAATTTTTTTTATTTATAAGTAATATCCATTTTTATCTCTTGCTGGGTTGTTATTTTCTCTCTTTTTGGTATAATAAGTTATGTTTTTTTAAATAACATAAGGAGGATATATGAAAACACATGAAAGATTTTTGAGATATGTTGAAACAGATACTACATCTAATCCTCATTCTCACACTCATCCATCAAGTAAGTCTCAATTACTTTTTGCAAAACAATTAGCTAAAGAGCTAAAAGAGCTAAAGCTAAGCAATGTTACCTTAACTGATAAAGGTTATGTCTATGGAACAATCACAAAAAATACTAACGAAGAATTTGATAGTATTGCATTTATTGCCCATATGGATACATCAAATGATTTTTCTGGTGCAAACATTAAACCAAGAATTATCGAAAATTATGATGGAAGCGACGTAATTTTAAACGAAAAATTAAATATTATTATGTCTTCTAATGAATTCCCCTTTTTAAAAAATCTAAAAGGAGAATCATTAATCGTAACTGATGGCACTACTCTTCTTGGAGCTGATGATAAAGCAGGAATTGCTGAAATCATGAGCATGATAGAACATTTAAATAATCACCCTGAAATAAAACATGGTGAAATCAAAATATGCTTTACCCCAGATGAAGAAATAGGTGAAGGTCCATTATTTTTTGATAATGATTACTTTAATGTAGATTATGCTTATACTGTTGATGGTGGAGAACACAATGTTATTAACTATGAAAACTTTAATGCTGCATCAGCAATAGTAACAATTAATGGCATAAACATTCACCCAGGATCTGCAAAAGGTCATATGATTAATAGTATTAGTGTAGCAAATGAATTTGATTCTCTGCTTCCAAAAAATCAAAGACCAGAATTAACAGAAAATTATGAAGGTTTTAATCATTTAAATGAAATAAAAGGTAATGTTGAAAAAACAACAATGTATTATATTATTAGAAATCATTCATATGATTTATTTGAAAAACAAAAATTAGATTTTATTAATATAAAATCTACTCTAAATAAAAAATACAAAAAAGAAATTATATCACTAGATATTAAAAACTCATACTTTAATATGTATGAATCAATAAAAAATAATATGCGATGTATCGAAGTCGCGTCTTCAGCAATTAATAAATCTGGCTCAATTCCAAAATATGTACCAATAAGAGGAGGAACCGACGGAGCACAAATAAGTCTTATGGGTATTCCTTGTCCTAATATCGGAACAGGTGGGCATAACTGTCATGGGAAATATGAATGTATTACTATCGAAGAAATGAAAAGATGTGTGAATGTCTTAATTAATATAGTCCAAGAAGCAAAAAAATTATAAAAAAAATCTGCTCAAATGAGCAGATTCTTTTTCTATAAACTATCTTCAATATATTTCATCATTTCATTTAAAGCTTCTTCATCTGGACGATGTAGATGCTTAATTGATGGCACTAATAAATCAAATCCCATCGACAAAAACTCTTTTTCAATAATACCAACACTTTGTCCTCCCCATCCATAACTACCAAAAGCGATAGTTTTAATATTTACAGGTGCTAAGCCTTTTAAATATGATAAAAAAGCTGCAGTTGTTGGTAAAATAGAATTATTAAATGTAGATGATCCTAAAGCTAAATATTTAGCTTCCATAACATCAGTTAAAATCTCTGAATGATCACTATTTTCTAGATTATAAAGCCTTACTGGAATCCCTTTATTTCTAAAAGCTTCAGTAATACTAATAGCCATTTTTTCAGTACTTCCCCACATTGTGTTATACACAACAACAGCCATTTCTTCTTTATGATGAGTTGTCATTTGTTCATATAACTTATAAACATCTTTTATATGTTTTTCCCAAATAACTCCATGAGATGTTGCAATAGTTTTAATATCTAATGTTTTAGCAGCTTCTAATATCTTATTTGCTTGCCTAGAATATGGCAAAACAATATTAGCGTAATATTTTTTAACTTCTTTTGTTAAAACATTAATATCATTATCATAATCAAATAAATTAGATGTTGCATAATGTTGTCCAAATATATCATTACTATAAAGAATCTTATCATAAGAATCGTATGTAACCATATTATCTGGCCAATGTACCATTGGTGCTTGATAAAAAACTAATTCTCTTTTTCCAATTTTTAAAGTATCTTTAGTTTTTACTGGCACTACTTCATTTTGAAGCTTTCCAAATATAGCATCTAAAAATTTAACACCATTAGGACTAGATGAATATATCTTAGCCTTAGGCATAAGTGCTAAAATATCTAATAAAGCACCACTATGATCTGGTTCGGTATGATTAGAAATATAAACTTCAATTTTTTCAGGATCTACAACTGATTTAATTCTTTGAATCATCTCAGATGCAAATTGTTCTTTTACATTATCAATTAATGTGATTTTATCATCAATAATTAAATAAGCATTATAGGTTGTTCCTCTTTCAGTAGAATATCCATGAACATCTCTGACTTGCCAATCTATCGCACCTACCCAATATACTGAATCATTAATTTTATAAGCTTGCATTTTAAGACCTCTTTTCTAATTACATTTTGCTGAATTGGTCTTTACCTACGCCACATTCAGGGCAAACCCAATCTTCTGGTAAATCTTCAAAAGCTGTACCAGGAGCTATACCTTGACTTGGGTCTCCATCTTCAGGGTCATAAATATATCCGCATACATCACACATATACTTGTCCATAATCAGTCCTCCTTATTGCATCTATTATACAATAAATATTCTTTTTACTCAATATATATGATAAATACGAAACTACCAATCATTATTAATTATACAATATTTACTCATATATTCAATTAATATACATAGATAAAAAACTTAACAAAGCTTAAAACACTTGCAAAAATTACAATAAATTGTTATTATTAAGCAATACAAACGAGGTATTTATGAAAAAGATTAAAACTATTACAAAACACAATTGGTTTATTCGCTTACTTAAAAAAATAATTAAAACTTTTGGAAACGAAGCTACAGTTATTCAAACAGAGACATCTTTACCAGAAAAAGCTATTTATATATCTAATCATAGTGGTGCTGCTGGGCCAATAAAAATTAGCATTTACTTTCCTAAAATATTAGTTCCCTGGGGAGCTCATCCTATGACTGAATACTATCCATCAAGATGGAAGTATTTATATCATGTCTTTTATCGACAAAAATTAAAATACAGTAAATTTAAATCATTTTTATTAGCTACAACTTTTGGAATTATTTCTAAAACAGTTTATAATGGAGCACATCTTATTCCAACATATCCAAATGTTTTATTAAAAAAAACAATCAAAAGAAGTATTAATCATCTTAATGTAAATAACAGTTTATTAATCTTCCCAGAAGATAGCACTAATGGATATTTAGAACAAATTGAATCATTTCATGCTGGTTTTGTTTTCTTAGCTCAACGTTACTTTAAAGAAAACAAAACACATATTCCTATTATCCCCCTATACTTTAATAAAACTGATAGATTAATAATTGTTGGAAAAAAATACACATTAGATGATTTTAAAGATATAAAAGACCGGGAAACTATTGCAAATGAATTTCGTCTTATTTTAAATGATTTACCCAATACAATATAAAAATATCTCTTAAAAAGAGATATTTTTTTTATATTTTTTCTATTAATTCTTTAACTGTATCTAAAGCATTACCAAATAAAAGTGCAACTCCATCAACTCTTGTATAAATAGGATTATTTACCCCAGCATATCCTGGTTTATCATCATAATTCATAATAATTATATTTTTGCTATCAGATACATTTAAAATAGGCATCCCATATATAGGTGTATTAATTGCAGTATTAGCAGCAGGATTAATAACATCATTAGCCCCAATAACAATTGTTAAATCTACATTTTTAAATTCTGGATTAATATCTTCCATTTCATAAAGCTTATCATAATCAACGCTAGCCTCAGCTAATAATACATTCATATGTCCTGGCATTCTTCCAGCAACTGGATGAATGGCATACTTTACATTAATTCCCATTTTTTCTAACTTATCTTCAAGTTGTTTTACAACATGTTGTGCTTGTGCAACTGCCATCCCATATCCTGGAACAATAATTATATTTTTAGCCTTTTTAATACCACTTATATAATCAAGTTGATTACGATCATCTTTTTCTTTTTGAGAAACTTCTTCTGCTTCAAATCCACTTGATTTAGTAGTATTACCTAATAAAATATTAACTAAACTTCTATTCATTGCTTTACACATAATTTGTGTTAAAACAAGTCCACTTGCACCAACAATTCCTCCAACTGCAACTAATAATACATTACCAATAGCCATTCCAGAAATAGCACCAGCAACACCACTTAAACTATTTAAAAGAGAAATAGTTATCGGCATATCAGCGCCACCAACTCTAACAGAAAATGACCATCCAAAGATAACACTTGCTATCATTATAAGTAAGTAAAGTGCTAAATTTAAACCACTTAATCCATGTCCTACATTAAGTAAAACAATAGATACAATAATTATTACTATTAAAGTAATATTTATTACTTGTTGAAACTTAAAACTTACTGGATTTTGTTTAATCATCTTTGCTAGTTTCATAGCAGCTACAGCACTTCCAACCAAAGTAATTAAACCAATTGTAAGAGCTAATCCCCCAGTTGAAATTTCAAAGATATGTTCTTTAATAACTAAAGCATTACTAAATATATATTTACCAACTGCAGAACCACCAACAATTGCTGATGCTGCTCCTCCTAAACCATTAAACAAAGCAACAGTTTCTGGCATTTGAATCATTTTAACTTTTTTTGCAATTAAAAACCCAATTACTAAACTTAACAATAAACTAACACTAACAATAACTACAGCAGCTATAGCTGCACTTCCATCATTATTTGCAAAAATAGTATAATAAATTATTGTTGCAACAATAGCAAGTATCATTGCTGTTGCACTAATAATATTCCCTGCTTTTGCTGTTTTAACCTTACTCATTAAAAATATCCCAAATAAAATAGCAATTACTAGCACTCCAGAGATTATATAATACATCATATCAGTCATTATTTATTCTCCTTATGGACAAAGTAATTTAACATTTTATCAGTTACGCTAAAACCACCAACAACATTTACCATTGCAAATATAATTGCAATTCCCCCAATAATTGCTGCAGAGAATGTAGAAACTTCTAAAATATCTTTAGTTATGATAAATGCACCAAGAACAGTAATTCCACTTAAAGCATTCATTCCTGACATTAAGGGTGTATATAGTAATGAGGGAACATTTTTAATTAATATATAACCTAAAACAGTTGAAACTACAAAAACACCAATTAATATTAACGGATCCATTTATTACCTCCAATTTTTATAAAAAACATTATTGTTTTTTACTTTTTATAGCTTCTAATGTTCCTTTATGAACTATTTTACTTCCATCAGTAACAAGAATAGATTCTAATATTTCATCTTTAGTATCTAAATTCAATTCATCACCATGAACTAAATATTTAACTAAATTATAAACGTTATTAGCAAACATCCATGTAGATGATGTTGGTAATAATCCTGGGATATTTTTAATACCTATTATTGTAACCTCATGTTCCACTGTTATTTCAGCTGGAGTAGTTAGAGAACAGTTACCACCTTGATCAATTGATATATCAACAATAACTGAACCTGGTTTCATAGCTTTAACCATTTCTTCATCAATAAGTATTGGGGCAACTTTTCCCGGAACTAATGCTCCCAAGAATACTATATCTGCATCCATAACTGCATCTTTTAAAGCAGATCTTTCTTTTTTAAGTAATTTTTCAGAAAGAGATAGAGCATAACCACCCGTACCAATTGCAAATTTTTCAGGAATATTTGTATCTACAATTTTAGCTCCCAAACTTTTAGCATTTTCTTCAGCATCCGGTCTAATATCAGCTGCATAAACAATTGCTCCAAGTCTTTTAGCAGTTGCAATTGCTTGCAGCCCACTTACACCTGCTCCAATAACTAATACATTGGCTGGTTTAATCATTCCCACAGCACTAAAAATCTGAGGAATAAATTTTTTCATATAATTAGCAGCAATTAACATACCTTTATATCCTGCACAAGTACTCATAGAAGTTAAAGCATCCATGTTTTGAGCTCTAGAAATTCTTGGAACTCCATCAAGCGTTAAACCAATAATTCCCTTTCTAGCCATTGCATTAACCATTTGATGATTAATTGGCGATGCTGGATGAATAAAAGTAATAATAAATTGTCCTTTATGCATCAAATCAATTTCATGTAAATTCTCATTTTTATTAAATTGTGGTTCCTTAACTTTTAAAATTAAAGAAGCATCATTATATAATTTCTTAATATCTTCTTCAATAATTGCACCTGCTGCAATATATTCTTCATCAGAAAAATGAGCCCCAACTCCTGCGCTCTTTTCAACAATAATTTTATGCCCATCAAGAACATACTTTTTAACAGTCTCTGGTGTAACCGCAACACGGTCCTCACCATGCATAATCTCTTTTGGAATACCTATAATCATATTTTTGCCTCCTACCTGTAAAGGTTTTCAATCATTGCTATTATATATTATTTTATCCCATTTTTCCACTACAAAATAAAAAAAACTAAACTATTTTAGTTTAGTTTTTAAAGCTTATTAGCAATAAACCAATCTATAGTATCACTAATACTCTCTTTAATACACCTAACATTTAAATCTAAATCATTAATAGCTCTTTCATTAACATAATTATGATTAGAACCTAAATACTTTAATGTTTGTCTATTATATGGCGTATCTTTAGAAAAGATATTATTATACTTTTCAATTAAAAATAATCCTGTATTTGCCACCCACAAAGGAATCTTTATTGGCAAATGTTTTTTCTCTAATTTTTCATAAATCAAACTAACTAATTCATCAATACTTACATTTACTCCAGTCAATAAATATGAAGAATCAGTTTCATTTACTGCTGCCATAATTGTTGCTCTTGCAACATCTCTAACATCAATAAAATTATAACCACCCTTAATTCTAACCATTATTTTTCCCTTAATACAATTTAGAATTATCTCTCCAGTATTAGATATTTTAAAATCATTTGGTCCAATAACAGCAGACGGATATAAAATAACCCCATTTAAATTACCATTTTCAATTTGCTCTAATATATATTTAGAAGCAACAGCTTTAGTTTTACCATATAAACTTTCAATTCTATCTGGATAGAATTGATAAGGTTCTCTGATACACTCATTAGCTTCTCTACAAATCCCATCAACACTAGCAATATAAACAAACTTTTTTGCATTTTTCTCTATACAAGTATTAGCAAGATTAATTGTTGCTTTAATATTGACATCATATAATTCTTCTTTATTTTTACCCGAAAAACAAATAATTCCAGCAGAATGAATAACAATAGTCTCTTCATCAATTAATTCCTTTAATATATCTATATCTCTAACATCACCAATTACCTTTTCAATATCTAAAAAATCTAAAGACTCATCATTTTCTCTTCTAACTAACGCTATAACCTTTTCACCATTCTTCACAAGTTCTCTAATAATGTTGTTACCTATATGTCCACTTGCCCCAGTTACAATAAACTTAGTTATAACAACCAACCCCTTACTTCTTATAATATATTTATTATACTACATATAATACTCTTATCAAGAAAAAATATTTATCTCTATTTTAATAATTTATTAAGGGTTGTTGAAATCTCATCAATTTTTGCCTTAATTTCATCTTCATTACTAGAATTAAGTGCTTTTACAACACAACCTTCTAAATGAGCGTTAATAACTTCTTTATTAACGCTTTTTAATAACCCAATTGCAGCAAGAACTTGATCTGATATTTCAATACAATATCTATCTTCATCAACCATATTAATTAAACCTTCAATTTGTCCTTTAATAATATTTAATTTTCTTTTTACAGATTTATGATCAGCTAACATTATATATCCCTAACCTCCTCTACAGTATATCCTGCAATCTCAATTCTCTTTGTTAATTCTAAATTACTAATATCTTTTTTCATACTTACAATAGCAACATTATTCTTTAAATCAACCTTTGCTTTTAAATCTTTATTTATCTCTAAATTACTCTTAACTTTACTAGCACAATGTTTACAATTCATTCCAATAATTTTAATTTCTTTTCTCATAAATTTCCTTTCTAAACAGTTTTAATCTTAAGGCATTAAATAACACAAACAATGAGCTAAAGCTCATTGCAAGGGCAGCTAGCATAGGATTTAGCTTTAATCCAAGCAAAGAATAAAAAACTCCCATTGCAATTGGAATACCAATTACATTATAAAAAAAAGCCCAAAATAAATTTTCTTTAATATTTTTCTTAGTTTTCCTACTTAATAATATACCATAATATAAATCATTAATATTACTTGTTGATAAAATAACATCAGATGATTCAATAGCAATATCTGTCCCTGTTTTTAAACTTACTGAAACATCAGCCTTTGCTAAAGCAAGAGCATCATTAACACCATCTCCAACCATACAAACCTTTTTACCTAAACTTTGATAATTAGTTATATAGTTACCTTTATCAATTGGTAAAACATTACTAAAAATTTGATCAATTCCCAGTTCTAACTTAACTTGATTTGCTACTACTTCATTATCACCAGTTAACATAATAACATCAAGTCCTAATGATTTTAAATTCATAATAGCTTCTTTACTTGTTTCTTTAATCTTATCTTTAATAAAAGCTATACCTATTAAAAATAAATCCTTAGCAAGATATAAAACCTTATATCCATTTTCTTCTGCAACTTTTGCTTTTTCATATAATTCACCTTGATCAATAACATTATTATCTAATAATAATTTCCTACTTCCAAGCAGATAATTATTACCATTAATCTTTCCTGATAAACCAAAACCAGTAATATTTTTAAACTCAATTACTTCTTGTTTTTTTAATTTCATACTATATGCTTTTTCACCAACAGCAAAAGCAAGAGGATGATTTGCTTTTGCCTCCAAAGAATTCATAATAGAAACTATTTCATTTTCTTCTTCTAAAGGAAAAACAAATTCTAATACAGGTTTATTTTCAGTAAGTGTTCCTGTCTTATCAAGAGCAACAACATCCACCCCTCCAAGTTCTTCTAAAGCAGTAGCTGACTTAAAAAGCACTCCAATTTCTGCACCCTTTCCACTTCCAACCATTATTGCAACAGGAGTTGCAAGACCAAGAGCACAAGGACAAGAAATTACTAAAACAGAAATACTCATTTCTAAAGCAAAAGAAAAATCTTTACTAATAATTATCCAAGTTATAAATGTAGCTATACTTAAAAATATCACAATAGGAACAAAGAAAGAACTAATCTTATCAGCAAGTTTTTGAATTGGAGCTTTTGTCATATTAACACTTTCCACAAGCTCAATAATCTTCTCTAAAGTACTATCTTTAGAAAGCTTAATAACCCTTGCAACCAAATAACCATCAGCTACAATTGTTCCTTGTAAAATCTTAGAATCATTACTTTTATACACCAAAAGACTTTCTCCAGTTACACTAGATTCATCAATCAAAGCCTCACCATCAATCACAACTGAATCTAGTGGAACTTTATCTCCTTTTTTAATAACAATTTTATCATTGATTTTTACATCAACAATTAAAACACTTTCTTCTTCTTCATCAACCAACAAATTAGCTGTCAAAGGTTTTAATTTAATCAATTTACCAATTGCACTTGCAGCCCTACCTTTAGATAATTCCTCTAAATACTTTCCTAAAGTAATTAATGTAAGAATCATTGC
>Ga0172378_10000814_pt1 | contig 28217 bp, 22 predicted proteins | sample GrowelOW332metaG_FD_119755 | JGI IMG/M metagenome (GOLD analysis project Ga0172378, IMG submission 119755) | Groundwater microbial communities from an aquifer near a municipal landfill in Southern Ontario, Canada - Pumphouse #3_1 metaG | ecosystem: Environmental > Aquatic > Deep subsurface >...
AGGCACCTTTCCGCAGCTGAAAGCTTCGATACAGCTGATAGCTTCGCTTTCAGCATCAGAAGCATGAATATACAAGTCACAGTAGTTGATGATCTTGAGCAGTTCTTCCTGAGGGACAAATTTGTAGATAACAGGATTCTTCAGATACTTTTCAGATAACTTGGTATAAGCCTTCTTTTTCGGGCCCTGACCACAGAGAATCAACTGAATATCTCCATTGAATTTACTCTTTCCGATAGCCTTGATAATCAGATCCTGACGCTTTTCGCCCGAAAGACGTCCAATCATCAGAATAACAAACTTATCCTTCAGATTATCCGGTTTTTGAGTAGGAGTTGGAACGAATTTTGAGGAAACGCCATTGGAAATAGGAAAAATATCATTTCTATAATGATGTTTGATCATCTGATCTTTCATCATCATTGATGGAGTATGAATATTTTGGATATAGTGATACATCCAGGTATTGAAAAGGGCATAGATAATTGAGTTAATCAGATGAGAATGTCCCATCTTGATATTATAGGAAACATTTTCAGGCTGAACATGCATGGCACTGGAGACCGGAATTCCCATAGCCTTGGCAACTAATCTGACCTGCATTTCTAACTTAAAAGGCATCATTAGATGAACAATGTCGCTGCCTTCCAAAAATTTTCTGATTCGAGGAAAGTCGTCATTGCTGAGTTTTGCTAAATACATTCCGTTATCATCAATAAGAGGATTGAAAATACCAAAATTAAGCTTAGTATCAACACCGAAAATATCAAAATTAGTAAGATCGGAGTGATCTTTTGGAACAAAAGCAATAAAACGGACAACATGTCCATGTTTTTTTAAGATTTCAGCTGTTCTCATAGCGGTAACTGTTGTTCCGTTATTAGTAGCCCCTATCATGTCAACAACAAATGTAATAACCATAAGTACCTCTATTAGAAATATCGAAATAACTAGCCGAATTATATCGATAATAATATTATTTAACAACTATTATAAAAACTAACTATTTCGAAGATGGTTCTGTATTTTCCTCAATTGGCATAGAATCATCCAAAGAAGAGGATCCTAACCATAAAGGTTTGACTTCAAAAACCGACTTACGTAATCCTAATTCATAAGGAAAAGCCAGCTTATAGGCATTAAGGAACATTCTTTTGGAAGAGTCGGCAGAATATTTCTTGTCACCCAAAAGAGTAAGGCCTAAAGTCTTCAAAGCGATTCTAATCTGGTTTTTACGGCCAGTAAGAATCTTGATAGATAAGACAGTCCCTAATTTATTCTGATGATCAGCCTTAATCAGAGTGATTGCTTTCTTTCCGATTCTTTTGTCACGAGTCGGATAAACATTTCCGGATTTTTCATCGAAAGCTAAATACTGCTCAACTTTAAATTCCTTGCCGTCAGGAATGCTTTCCTTGACAATAGCTTCATAATATCTGTCAACCTCCTGATCTTCAAAGCAGTCTTGAAGCATTTCTTTAACACCGGGATTTTTTGCAAACAAAATCAAACCGGATGTATCACGGTCAAGACGGTGAACAATAAAAGCACGAGCTCTTTTATTATTCAGATAATCACGGACATAACGATAAAGGTTATGCCGGTCATCATTTTCGGTAGAAATTGTCAGAAGTCCGGATTTCTTATACACAACTAAGATTTCCTTATCTTCGTAAATAGTGTCAAATGATCTTTTCATACAAATCTATTTTACCTTATTTTCGCCTGAATAAGTATGGTAAAGGCGAAATAAACCAATAAAATGGAGTTATTTAATAAAAAAATAGTTTTTTTCACTTGGTTTGAGACATGTTTATGAAAATTAAGTATCAAAAAGAAGAAAATTTTGAGAAAGAATAAAAAATCAATTTTCAAAAAAGTACAAAGTTTTCAAAGATACTCTTTATTAATACCCCTATTTTAGCGTATAATTAGTTCCTAGGAAAGCGAGAAAATAACATGGAAAAATTCGATCTTAAGAATTACCCTAATGTCACCATCCTAGACCATCCGTTACTTCAGCATAAGATTACTTTATTACGTGATGTTAAAACCGGAACCAACGAATTCAGACATTTAGTCAAAGAAATCGCCATCATGGAAGGCTATGAAGCTTTAAGAGATCTTCCCACTGAATTAGTTTCCGTTCAGACTCCTATTGAAGTTGCCCAGGAACCTATGGTTTCCGGAAAAAAGCTTTGTTTTGTTCCTATTCTCAGAGCTGGACTTGGTATGGTTGACGGACTTCTTGAATTAGTTCCATCAGCTAAGGTCGGACATATTGGTCTTTATAGAGATGAAGTCACTCATAAGCCGCATGAATATTACTGCAAACTTCCTTACAATCTTGGTGAAAGAGATATTTATCTTCTTGATCCAATGTTTGCAACTGGCGGTTCGGCCATCGGTGCTGTTGAGCTTTTGAAAAAGCATGGCGCCAAGAACATTCATTTTATTGCTATTATTGCCGCTCCTGAAGGTGTCGCAGCTTTCTGCAAAGAATGCCCAGATATCCCAGTCTTCATTGGCCATCTTGATAGATGCCTTAATGAAAAAGCCTATATCTGCCCAGGTTTAGGTGATGCTGGCGACAGAATCTTCGGAACTATCAAATAAATTAATTTCCGTCATCAATGGATTCATTGGTGACGGTTTTTATAAAAAATTAAAAAAAGACATTTTTCTTTACGACTTTTTCTAAAAAAGTTGACTTAATGATGGTTCTAGGTTATACTAATAAACGCGAAAAATATCGCGTAGGAAAGTAGAACGCCCGTTCTCACCTGACTGGATAATGTTCTGGTAGGTCAAATGCCTTGATAATTGTTGATGTTTACTTTTTTGTAAATTATCGAACATGTTCAAATAATGCATTTAAAGCGGGTTTTCTTTACTGGAAACCCGCTTTTTTCACGAAAAACGATGGAGGATTAGTCTTATAACAAGCGATTATCAGTCAAAGCAGCAGTACAAGAACAGATTTAAAAATGCTGATCTTGTAAACGAAAGAATTCACTGTAAAGAAGTTCTTTTAATTGGTTTAGATGGTGTTTCCTTTGGCGTTGTTCCTTTAAGAGTTGCTCAGCAGAAATCATTAGAAGCTGGAATGGATTTGCTTTGTGTCTCACCTAATGCCAACCCACCTGTCTGCCGAATTCTGGATTATGGAAAATTCAAGTTTGACAAAGACAAAAAAGAAAGAGAAGCCAAGAAGAACCAAAAGAAGACTGTTATTAAGGAAATTAGATTCACTGCTACAACCGATAAACACGATCTTGAAACTAAAGCCAAGGCTGCAATCAAATTCTTGCAGGATGACATGAAAGTCAAGGTTGCTGTATTCATCAAGGGAAGAATGGCCCAGCGTATGGACATTGTTACTTCCACATTGGATTACTTCCTTGATCAAATCAAAGACTATGGTAACATCGAGAAGAGTCCCGAGTTATTAGGCAGGGATTACTTCGTTATGGTAAGTCCAAAGAAATAGGAGGATAGAAACTATGCCTAAGATGAAGAGTAAGCGTGGAGCTGTCAAGAGATTTAAAATCACCGCCACAGGAAAGATTAAGAAGTGGAATCAGAATACTTCTCACCTTTCTCACAACAAGCAGCATAAGAACATCGTTCACAACCGTAAGGCCAGATATTTAAACAATGTTCAGGCTAAGAAGATGACTGGTCTTATCAGTAAGTAAGGAAGGGAGAATTAATTTACCATGAGAGTCAAGGGTGGAACCGTCAGACACGCTAATAGAAAGCGTATCATGAAGAGAGCCGAAGGATATTTCGGCGGAAGACATAGACTTTACAAGACTGCCAAAGAATCCGTAATGAGAGCTGATTGGTATGCTTTCAACGGACGTAAGGAAAGAAAACAGGACTACAGAAAGCTTTGGATCAGACGTATCTCAGCTGCCTGCAAGGCCAACGATATCAGTTACTCACAGTTCATGTTCGGACTTAAGTTAACTAATGTTGCCTTAAACAGAAAGATGCTCAGTGAGCTTGCTGCCACTAATCCTGCTGAATTCAAGAATCTTGTCGACCTTAGCACAAAAGCTATTGCCGATAACGCTTCTAAGTAAACTGCCTAATTAAAATAAAGAAAGCTGGGCTTCGGTCCAGCTTTTTTTGTACAAAAAAATCGGTGTCTTCACACCGATTAAGAAATTTATAATTCGTCTTCTTCCTGAGAAATGGTGATATGCTCAGCCTTGGTGTTACGGATACAATCCCTAACCATGGACTTCCAATCAAACTCACTTTCAATTCTTTCGACAGCTTCCAGAGTTGGATGGGTAACTGGATCCTTAAGCTGGAAAATTGTGCAGCAGTCTTCATAAGGACGGATAGAAATATCAAAAGTACCGATTTTCTGAGCGATGTCAATGATATCTCTCTTGTCGACAACAGCCAAAGGCCTGATCATTGGCATGGTTGAGCACTGTTCAATAACTTTCACGGAAGGAAGAGTCTGCGAGGCTACCTGTCCGATAGATTCACCTCCGGATAAGACTAAGTCATTATGCTGATAGGCGATGCTTTCAGAAATTCTCAGCATCATTCTTCTCATAATAGTAACACAATAGCTGGGGCCGGCAACTTCATAGATTTTCTTTTCCAAGTCAGTGAAAGGAACCACATAAAGTTTTATATCAGGCTGATATTCATTAAGAACGTGAAGAAGATCATGAATTTTATCGATAACCTTAGCTGAAGTATAAGGAGGAGCTGCAAAATGGACGCATTCCAGCTTAATTCCACGCTTCATCATCAGATAGGCAGCTACGGGAGAATCAATTCCGCCACTGATCAGAAGCAGAGATTTTCCGGCAATTCCTAAAGGATATCCACCAAGACCACGGTCTTTCTGAGCATAGACATAAACAGCATCTTTACGGCACATGATATGAATAAGAAGTTCAGGATTATGAACATCGACATGAGCTTCCGGAACATGATCAAGAATATATCCACCGACTTCTTTATTGATATCATCCGAATTCATATCAAAATCCTTATCAGGTCGGCGGGCCTGAACTTTGAAAGTCTGAGGATTACTTATTTTATAAAGTCTTAAGGCTTCTTCCTCAATCTTCAGTAAATCAAGTTACACAGCATGAGCCAAAGCAAAAGAACCGATACCGGAAACCTTAGCCAGTTTTTCCTTAACCAAAGAATAATCCTCACCATTCAGGAGAATATAAATATGGTCTTTTTTAACCTCAAAGGTCAGCTTCTTAAAATTTCGAAGACTATAACGGATGTTATTTCCTAAAAGACGGATAAAATCCATAATGTTCTTTCCTTTGGTCGATAATTCACCAAAGAAAACAATAATCATATCATTCGAGTTCATATATTACTCCTTGTTTTAATTTCGGACAGAATCTGGGTGAAGATTTTCATAAATTCCTCAGCCTGATCAATAGTCTCAGTTCCTGAGAAAGAAAGTCTGATGGAATTGGACGCAATCTCATCATCCCAACCCGCCCCTTTAAGGACATAGCTGATTCCAGCTTCACGGCTAGAACAGGCCGAAGTCGTAGAGACATAGACATGATGATTACTTAAAGCTTCAGCAATAACCGAGCCTTTATGTTCAAGAAGAGAGAAATTAAGAATAAATGGTGAAGCATCCAGAGGAGAAGTAATAACAACTTCTTTAATTTCAGAAAGCTTTGTTCTTAAATAATCGGTGATTTTCTTAGCCTGAACGCTTCTTGATTCCATAGTAGAAAAGGAAAGTCGCAAAGCCGTTGCCAAAGAACAATCCAAGCCCATAAAAGAAGTACCGGCTCGCAATCCATTTTCCTGACTACCGCCTATTATTTGTTCATCAATAAACACATTCTTTTTCTTAACCAGAACACCGCTTCCCTTTAATCCGCCAACCTTATGACCGGAAAAGGACATTAGATCATAAGCCTGAGAATTTAAAGGCATCTTGCAGATGGCCTGAGTAGCATCAACATGAAGCAAAGCCTTTGAATTTTTGTGGATAATATCATAGGCTTCCTCAATAGGGAATATATATCCGGTTTCATTATTCACTGCCATGATAGAAACAAGACAGGTCTTGTCATTAAGGCTGTTTCTGAGCTGTTCAAGGTTGAGTCGGCCTTCTTTATCATAGTCTAGATAAATAACCTCATATCCAGTCTTTTCAATAGCTTCAAAAAGATTTAAAACGGAGGGATGCTCAGCCTTGGTGGTAATAATTCTTTTAGCCCAGGACTGGCAATGCTGACAAACGCCCCTGATAGCGAGATTGTTTCCTTCAGTAGCACCACTGGTAAAGATGACTTCATCAGCCTGGCAATCAAGATATTTAGCAATCTGACGGCGTGCTTTCTCAAGGATTTCAGATGAACGATAACCTAAACCATGATTGGAACTAGGGTTAGCAAAATAATCAATTGAGATTTTCTCAAATGATTTCATGACTTCAGCATAAGGCATAGTCGTTGCACTGCTATCAAAATAAATATAATCTTTATCGTTCATTAGAAGTTATTGGAACTGATCTGAGTAGAGAAGATTTTAACAATCTTCAGAGCCTCGGATTTTGCCCGGTCAAAATCGCCTTCATTAAAGGCTTTCTCGGCAATATCAAGCATCTGACGGCTATCAGAGAAATCAATTCGGTAGGCATTAGCATAAACAATTGCGGTCTCAGCACTCTTACAAGCCTCCGTTTTCTCATTGATTTCATTAATCAGCTGATCACATTTGGCAACAAAGGGAGCAAAAGCATTTCCCGCTTTAGTAACATCAACAGGAAGAGTGACAAGAATATGGTCAATTTCGGAAATAGAACCAAAAAGGGAACGGAAAACCATATTCTGAGCGCTGACATAACTCTCAACACCAATCTGAGACTTCATCTGATATTGGGACTTTTTAAGACTAAGGTAATAGTTTCGTAATCCGTTATAGACATCCTGACTCTTAGATTTCAGCGAATTGATGTATTCCGTATAATCCTGCATTGTCCGTTTGACTTTTCCAATTTCTATCTGAAGCTCATTAATCTTCCGGCAGACAATGGTATAAGGCTGGCGGTTGCTGGTATCTAAATAACTGTCAAGATCACGCTTAAGATAACTGATGGCTTCAATATCATTTTTCAGTGAACCCATCTGTTCAACGTACTTGCGGTCAAGAAAGAAAGTCTTCTGGTTGATTGGGAGAGCCTTGATAGCTGAAGAATATTCCTTTTCAATTCCGTAAGTTGAAGTAATAATGATATCACGTGATTGAACAACCTGGTCCTTAGCTTTTCTTTCATTATCAAACTGAGCAAGGATATCAGTGATACAGCTCTGAATCTGAGCAATCTGGGATTTAACATCAGTAACATCAAGGACCTGAAGCTTTTCATTAATATTGTTCAAGATGGAATTGATTGAGGAATTCATCTGGTCAACATTAAGATAATCAAGAATATAGCCGTCATTCAGAAGATTCTGATAATCCTGATTCAGGCGGTTAAGCTTTTCCGGAATAACCTTGGTGGAAAGGGAAACAAAAGAAGGGAGATCATCCTTAATGGAATCTAAAGCCGAAAGAACTTTTTCAATTTTTGGTATTAGATTTTTAGCTTCTTCGTATTTAGCCTGATTGGTTAATTCCTCGTATTTGGAAAAAGTCCTTTCAGCTCCATGGAAAATACCGGAAAAAGGTTTTTCTAAAGGCTTAAGTTCATTGATATTTTCATTATAGAAGGCTTTGATTCTTCTGAAAGTTTCCTTAACGCCAAGAATTCCTTCTCGAGTCTGGGAATCATCATGAAGAAGAGAATTAAGATCATCAGAAAAAGAAGAAACCGAGCGGCTATATTCCTTTAAAGAGGAAAAAGCCTGATTAAGGACTTCTTTAAATTCTTTAGTCTTATGTTTTTCAGCAAATAGAGTGTCTATGCTGTTTAAGGCAATTGACATATCCCGATCTTTCTTATTAAGAAGATCATCGTATTGTTTTTTTCTTTCCAGATAATGGATATTAAACTGATTAGAATAACGTCCCAGGGATCCAAGTCTACTAATACTTGATAAGCAGTCGACTGTCAATTGAGTATGGTAGAGATCGTATTGATTGTGAAGTTCCTTGACGGTCTTGGCATACCGATGTTTGGAAAAAACTTTAGCCAATACAAAAATCATTATTGCAACAATAGGTGTAATGGTGCAAATAAGAATTATAGCTAAAATTTTTGGATCCATGATAAACCTCCGAAAAGCACAACAGACAGAGTGTTAAGAAACTACTTTGTGGTATCTCTCTTATTGTATGTTGCTCTGATTCTGAAAGTCTTATCTTTAGCAACAGCTGAATTGTCGAGAAGCTTAGTAAGCATTCTGACGGCAATTGAGCCGACTTTAAACATATCAATAGAGAAAGAAGAAACTTCAGGACGGATGATGTATGAATATTTTGAGCCGATTTCAGCTAAAACTTCAATATCATCAGGGCAAGTTAAACCATTATCTTTAGCAGCATTAACAACAGCAGCAGCCAAAGAATCACGAGGGCAGACAAAGTAACCCTTACGATGGTCTTTGAAATATTCCTTCATTCCGGCATAGACAATGCCATATGAATCATTGAACTGAACGGTGGAAATATGCTTTTCATTGACTTTTCCGTATTCTAAAAGTCCGTCTCTGATGTCATCAAGCATTTTTCCCTGATTGACAATATCAAGAATGCAGACATCATCATGACCTGTCATTAAATGTTCTTTAACAACATCCATGACCGGATCCTTATATTCAATTTCAATTGAGCCTAAAGCTTCGCCTTCCATATCATGGCCGATAACAATAAGCGGAATATGATAATTCTGAATAGATCTTATTTCATCAGTACCCAATTCATCATCATAAATGACAGCACCATCGACATGGCTCTTGATTAAGGATTCGATAACCTGAGCGGCATCTTCCTTAGTTCTCTTGGTAATGAAAATGGAAGTGATATAGCCGTAGATTTTGGCAACATCAATCATGCCATCAAGCATATTGGAAACATAATTGTATCCAGTTGAAGGAATCATGATTCCGATATTAGTTGAACGGGAGTTAGCCAATCCCTGAGCTAAAGCACTAGGCTTGTAACCAAGCTTCTGAATAGCATCATTGACAGCTTTTCTGGTTTTTTCAGTAACATTGCTGTGATTGTTAATAACACGGCTGACGGTTGCTAAAGAAACACCGGAAACTTTTGCCACTTCATAGATCGTAACACGATCCTTGTACATCTTCTTGTTGTCTTCCATCTAAAGATCCTCCAAAATTATTCCTACAAATTATTATAATCTATTTTATTGATAATATCATAGACTTATGAAAATTTTTTCATGATTTCATATAAAAAGCCGGCATCTTGACTGCCGGCTCAAAACAAATACTTGCTTATCTCTTCTTTGGTTCCCAATCGTAGTTAACTACTTCAGGAAGGAAAGAGTTCTTATGACCGCAGATAGGGCAGACAGCCGGGGCAACAGGTCCAACATGAACATGTCCGCAGACATCGCATTTCCAAACGATCAAAGCACCTTCTTTGATAGTAAGCTTATTGGTTTTCAAAGCCTCTAACATGGCATTGTAACGAGCTTCATGTCTAGCTTCAACAGCACCAATCAAATCCATCTTTGCAGCAATTTCAGGGAATCCTTCTTCTCTGGCAATTTTGGCAAATTCAGGATACATGACATTGGTTTCATAGTCTTCACCATTAGCAGCATCAACGATGTTGGCTTCAGTAGTTGGAATACTTCCGCCATGCAGGAACTTGAACCAAACTTCAGCATGTTCGTTTTCATTTCTGGAAGTTTCTTCAAATAATGCAGCAAATCCCTGATAGCCTTCTTTCTTAGCGACAGAAGCATAATATCCGTACTTAGTGTGGGCTTGGCTTTCACCAGCAAAGGCAGCTAATAAATTCTGCTCAGTCTTAGTACCTTTTAAATCTTTCATATGTTTTCCTCCGTTTAAGGTACCATTAGTATATCATTTCCAAAAATAAAGCTTCAAATAATGCTTAGAATTTTTACAATATGGAATTTAAGACAACATTCAGTCAAATGGTCTATTGTTTTCTCCTCTATTTGCCTATAATAAACCAGTAAAAGAAAACCAAAATAAAAATGCAGATAAAACAGAAATACTCAGTCTTTACGTATATAAAACCTTATCGGGAATACTTCATTCTCGCTGTCCTTTTCATATTGATCGAATGTGGTTTGGAAATCTCCGTGCCTTTCCTTTCAAACATTCTCCTGAAAAAGGGACTGATTTATGATGCAACCGAAACCTCAGTCATTGGAATGGATACCACGTTCATCCTAATAATGGGTGCAATAATGCTTTCCTTTGCCGTTGTTTCAATGTTTCTAGGATTCATGACCGCCAAATTCACAGCCAAAGTCGGAAGAGGTCTGGGATATGAGCTTAGAAAAGCTGAATATCAGAAAATCCAGGATCTTTCCTTCTCCAATCTTGATAATTTCCGAATCAATTCACTTGTCACCCGTATGACTAACGATGTCCAGATTGTCTCCGACACTTTCTGTCAGGTTCTTCGTCCATTGCTTAGAGCACCACTTCAGTTGGTCTTTTCTTCCGTCTTTGCCATCATCATGTCAGCTCAGCTAAGCATTGTTTTTGCCGTAGTCGTTCCGATACTGGCAATTTTGCTGATAGTTGTTATTGCCCTCTCCCGGCCTCTTTTTGTCAAACTTCAGGGAGTCTTAGACAAAGTCAACAGAACCACTAGAGAATCCATCACAGCTATGAAGCTCATCCGTGCCAATGCCAAAAAGGAAAGAGAAACCGAAAAGTTTTCCTCAGTTAATCAAGAAGCAAAAAAAGTCGCTTCTTCTGCTTTAGGAATTAACGCCACCAACATGGCCTGTATTCAGGCAATGACTTACCTATGTATACTTGGAATCCTCATAATAGGTGGAAATTTAGCTATTAAGGCCGCTTCCGCTATTATGATTGTCAACATTGCTTCCTTTTTAGATTATGTCATGCAGATGCTTGCTTCTTTGATCATGCTCTCTAATGTCTTCATGATTTTCACTAGAGCTGATGCTTCCAATAGCCGTATCAGAAAAGTCTTTGAAGCTGAAAATGAAATTGTGGAAGATAAAGCTTCTGATGTTAAACTTGAAAACGGAAGTGTGGAATTAAAAAATGTCTTCTTCAAATACAAGAAGCAAGCAGATGAATATGTTCTCTCTGATATCAATCTCGATATCGAGAATGGTCAATTCATCGGAATCACCGGAAAAACCGGTTCATCCAAATCAACCTTGATTTATCTGATTGAAAGGTTCTACGACATTGAAAAAGGTGAGCTTAAAATCGGAGGAAAAGATATCAAGGAGTATTCCCTGAATGAATTACGCAAGAATATTGCCATCTCCTTCCAGTCTCCACAGCTCTTCACCGGAACCATCAGAGATAACCTCTTATGGGGAAAGAAGGATGCTACAGAAGAAGAAATCATTAAGGCTTGCCAAATTGCCCAATGCTATGACTTCATTGTCAACACTCTTCCCAAGGGATTTGAGACAGTTATGGGACAAAGCGGGAGCAATATTTCCGGTGGACAGAGACAGCGTATCTGCATTGCCAGAGCCATACTCCGTAACCCAAAGATCTTGATTCTGGATGATTCTTTCTCTGCCTTAGACAGAATAACGGAACAACAGGTTAAACAGAATCTTAAAACCATGCTGCCGGAAATGACTAAAATTGTTATTTCTCAAAAAGTCAGCACGATTTTTGATGCTGACAGTATCATTGTAATGGATGACGGAAAAGTTTCAGAAGTCGGAACCAATCAGCAGTTACTAGAAAACAATGGAATCTATAAGATGATTTATTCCATTCAGAATGAAGGCAAATAACATGGCTGAAAAGAAACTTAACAAATATTCACGAGCTGATAAATTCTTTCCGACTATTTTTAGACTGCTTTCTTATTTCAAAGGCAAAAGATTTATTATCTTCCTAGTTTTTATCCTCGTTGTCTGGTCTTCACTAGCCAACATTCTAGGAACCTATTTATCCAAAGATGTCATAAATTCCTTAAGTGAGAATCTCAAAAACGGCTATACTGTTTCCCAACAGATAGAATCACTTTACTCCCTGACATCAGTCATTGCCATCCTTTATCTGACAGGTGTAATCTGCAACATCATCTATATGCAGACTATGGTCAGAATGACTCAATGGATTGTTTTCCGTATCAGAAAACAACTATTTGACAAAATGCAGGATCTGCCAATTGAGTATTTTGATAAACACACCCATGGTGAAATCATGAATTACTATACCAATGACATCGATACTATTCAGACAGCAATGAATGACAGCTTTGCCAATATCATCCTTTCTTCCTGCAATATCATTGGAACCATTATTTCCATGTTCCTCTTATCCTGGCAATTATCATTGATTATCATGCCAATGATTCTTTCCTTATTTGTTTTCATGTATGTCAATACTAAAAAAACCCGAAAGTATTTCATCATGCAGCAGGAATGCCTGGCACAGGTCAACTCTAAAGTAGAGGAAAATCTTTCCGGAATAAAAGTTGAAAAAGCCTTCAATCACGAAAAGGACTCTCTTGACGACCTACTTGTTTCTAATGAAAATTGGCGACAAGCCAGCGAAAAAGCTTTTTTCCATACCCAACTGACAATCCCGGTCAATGTCACAATTTCCTATTTGAATTTTGCCTTAAGTGCCTTAATCGGATGTGTTTTTCTTGTCAACGGAACGATAGCTGGATTGGGAGACTTATCCTCATTTATGGTCTTTGCCCGCTCAGCCTGTCAGCCTTTCAATTACTTCACCATGCATTTAAACAATATTCTGACCTGTGCTGCCGGAAGTGAAAGAATCTTCCGTTTCCTTGATGAGAAAAGTGAATTGGATGAAGGAAAAATCTATCTTATTAAGAATAGTGATGAAAGTTATGGCAGTAGCTTCCAAAGCCGTTATAGTTGGGCTATCCCTAGCACTGACGGTACCCTCAGAACCATTCCGTTAATCGGAAAAATCGAATTCAAAGACGTCACTTTCAGCTATATTAAAGGTGGTAAGAAAATTCTTCAGCATATCTCTTTTGATGTTCATCCCGGAAAGAAAGTAGCCTTTGTCGGCTCAACAGGAGCCGGCAAAACCACCATCATTTCACTATTGGCTAGATTCTATCCCCTTGATGAGGGTGAAATCACTTATGACGGAATCAATATCAATGACATAAAACTGGAATCTCTGAGACGAGCAATTTCTATGGTTACTCAGGATACCCATCTCTTCACTGATTCAATATTCGATAACATCCGCTATGTCCGTCAGCATTCCAACAAAGAAGAAGTCAGAAAAGCCAGTCTTGATAGTCACGCTGATAGTTTCATCAAGCGCACACCAGAAGGCTATGACACCATGATCTATGATGATGGCAGCAATCTATCGGAAGGACAAAGGCAATTATTGGGAATCGCCAGGGCTACTTTGAATCAACCCCCAGTCATGATTCTAGATGAGGCTACCAGTAACATTGATACCCAGAGCGAACAGCTGATTCAGGAAGGACTCTCCCGTTTGATGAAATCAAAAACAGTCATGGTCATTGCCCATCGCTTATCAACAATTCGTGATGCTGATGAGATAATCGTTCTCGAAAATGGTAAAATAATTGAAAAGGGAAGCCAAGACGAGCTTTTGAAAAACAAAGGGGCTTACTTTAATCTCTATACCGGAAAGAAAGAACTCGCCTAGGAGGAAAAGATGAAAATTGATTTGTCCAACATGAAGAAAATTCGAAGAAAAGGTCATGAGGTCTTTCTCGGTCATGATGAAATACTGAATAAATTCTTCGATATCGATGAAGAAAAGATGTTAATTACCGCCACTATCAAATTTGAAAAAGCTTCTGATTTAGTTGATGAATCCATTTCGAAGAATGGAAACATCAAGCTCAATGAAGCAGTGATTCAGAAGATGGTTGAAGTCACTAAAATGATTCCCCGGGTATATGACATTAATTATTGCCTGGAAATAAATAACATGGAAGACTACACCAGCGATGAATTGACTCAGGCTTTCAACGATTCTATCCAGCTTAGCTATTACAATAACCGATTGGCTATGGACCGAAAAAGAAATTTGGGAATCCTGTTATCCTCAATTGGCATCTGTGTCCTGATTGCCAGTGTTTTTCTTAATGTCTTTAATGTCATACCAGGATTTGAAAACTCAGTTCTCTATGAAGTGGTCGATATCATCGGAACCGTATTCATTTGGGAAGCTGCCAGTATGTGGCTGATTGAAGGGGCTGAAATGAGGCTGATCCTTACAACCATAAAAAGAAGAATAAAAGACATTCAGGTAAAGACACCTGAAAAGACAATTGAAATAAAGAAAGATGAGAAAAACATTCTTTCTGACATTGAAGAAAAGATAAAAGAAATCGAAAAATAAAAAAACAACCTCGGTTCTACTTTGTAGAATGCAGAGGTTGTTTTTCTTTTATTAACAATAAATACAGAAATAGATTCCTAAGAAATGAACTATGGCTCCCGCCAGAACAAAGAAATGCCAAATAAAATGAGAGCCTTTCAATCCCTTCTTTGCAAAAGGAATCATTCCCAAAGTATAGGTAACACCGCCTCCCAGAATCCAGAAAATCAAATTGAGGTTATGAGTAAACATGCTAGGCATCAGAGCCAGACCGCTCCAGCCTATAACAAAATACAGGGAGTAATGAAGTCCTTTGATTTTTCCTGGGCCGAAGACACCGACAAAAGTAATTCCGGTGACAATCAGAACCCACATGACAATGAACCAAACTAAGGCAGCTATCGGATGCAATTCATAAAAATAGATTAGAAGCATCGGAGCAAAGGTGCCGCCAATCAGAAGATAGATAGAAGAATAGTCAAACCTTCTCCAAATTCTTTTGACAGTGGTTCCCCATTTAAAGGAATGATACAGACAAGACATCAGCATCATAATAAAAATTGAAACCCCATAGAAACAGGAAGCCACAATCATCAAAGTTGTGGTTGATTTACTCAGCATCAAGAAAAGACCGACTACTGCTAAGATTGCCCCGATTCCATGAGTGGTTGCATTACCTATTTCTTCTAATAGACCACGTTTTGGAGCCTCATTAAGAATACGGTTATTTTTTCTCTTCTCAGCCTTATTCCTTAATCCTTCCTGTTCAGCCAAAGGCTTAATCTCAATAAGATTATTCTCATATTCTTCGTTAATTTCAGCTTTTCGCTGTTCATAATCGATTTTTGCCTGAGTGAAAGCCTCACTCCGGTTTTTCTTTATTTCTTTTATTTTATTAATATTTGTGTTTTCCATGATAATTAACCGGTTAATTCTACCATATAAAAGCCATCTTAAGAAGCTTTACCGATAATTAGATAAGAAAACAGTAAAATGTTCGATTTACTTAATTTCCCTGAAAACAGAATCAAGAAGGGAATAAAGATATCCCTTAACCGGAAGTGCAAAAGTTTTTTGGGCAAAATCCATATATATTTTTATTTGCTTATCATAAGAAACATCATCGAGATTCTTGGTTTTGTAATCTATGATATCAATATGATCCGGATAAATTACCATTAAATCGATTATGCCGTTAGTATTCTTTGTCTCATCAATAAACTCATATTCCTTATATATGCTGCCTTTAGAAACATCTTTCATTAGATCAGAGGCTAAGAATCTTCTAACAATGTTACGGAAATACTCACTGGGAAGAAGCTCATAATCGGGATTAGTGAAATCAGTGATTTCCATCATAAAATGGATTCTGGTTCCGAATTCCATCGCTTCCCGAGATGAGAAAATCTTTAAATTCTTACTGGCCTTTGCCATCTGATTCAATGGTTTCTTATCTATTGAAAGATTCCTAACCTTAATTATCGGATGTTCAATTCTTTGATTGCTAACAGAGACTTCCGGACAAGGCTCATCAATCATCATAACCTTCTTTTCAAAACGCGAAAGCGTGATAAAAGGTGTGATTAAGTTAGAAAAAGACTTCATTTCTATTTTTTCATCATCAAGAATAGGAACCTTCTTTCCGAAGAAAATGTTTTTGTAAGATTCATCAGGCTTCAATATCTTACGTTCAGAATCCTTCATAGCCTTAAAATTCGGGTCAATAAGCACATCGTTGTCCTGACATATTTTTTCAAGGTCAGTGAACGAGGAAAATCCGTTCTTGTAATCCTGATAAGCTGCAATCATCTCCTCTTTTAGCGAATCATCCATTTCCTGTCTATCATCAGCATTTTTTACATCATAAGCTGTGGTAGCCAAAGGAAGAGGAATGGTGGAAAGAAAACCATCTACACCATTCGCTTTTCTCTCATCATCAGTCAATATCAGATACTCACCGGGAATATCTGGAATTATTATTTTAAGGAAATTGAAGGAAATTTCATTTCTGAAATAAGATTCCACAGCAAAACGATAGGAATCCGAACTAGGAAAATCATCAGCAAGATTGTTCTTAGTCAGATAATCATTACGAAGCTCGCTATTAAATATGACATTGTTTTTGATAACAAAAATCATTTTTTCCTTAGCTCTGGTCAGAGCAACATAAAACAATCGGATTTTTTCAGAAACATCTAATTCAATTTCATGCTGCTGATATAATGTTTTAAGATAGCCAAGTTTATCGTTATCCGGAAGAATTAATCCGTAATCATCCGAAACAATGTAGGCTTTACTTAAAGACCGGCGATTAAAAGCATTGCTAAGCCCAGCAAAATAAATAATACTGAATTCCAATCCCTTTGACTGATGGACATTCATCAACATAACAGAATCCAATGAGGATGCTTTATTGGAAAGTTCGAGCTTTTCATTATACTTGCAGTAATTTTCCAATAGCTGAATAAAATCATCAAAAGAATAATCCAGTTTGCTCATTGAATCAAACTCATCAAGAAAGGTATCAATTATCCGAGAATTTTTGTCAACTTCTCCAAACTCAATCAGTTTATGAACAAAACCTAATTTTGAAAAAACATTCCTTATGACCTGAGAATCAGTTACTTGATTGGATTCATAGACAGTATCTTTGATTGTCAGGAATAGCGGGTCAGTGAAAAATGAATTGCCTTTTTCAATGGCTAAAAGCTGAGAATCGGAATATGAACCGATAAAGCTTCTGGCAATAGAATAAAAAGCATGCTTAAAATCTTTGCTGGAATACTCACCGGTTTTGATTATTTTAATCATCTTAAGGATATTTTCCGAAATCTGTATTACATCCGCTAACTTGATGTCCTCATTATACTGGACAAATAAAGGAATCTTATTTTTATTGAATACCCGAGAATAAGAAGAGAAGGATGTTCCTCTGTCCATAATGATGCAGAAATCAGAAAAAACACAAGGGCGTAAATAATTCTTTCCTTTATCTGAGGCAAAAACCAAATAGTGATTATTAATTTTGGAAATGATATCTTTGCAGATCATTTCAGCCTCTATCTCAGAAACATCTTTTCGGTTGATTTTTTCTTCTCCGTCTCCGTAAACCAAGAAATCGGAATGATAATTCTGTCCTTTGGCTCGGTTCTCGCCATACATTGAATTTCCCCATTCAATCATATGATTCTTGCAATAGTCAGCAGCTCCGATTCTATCCGACATCAATCCTGAAAAAATGGTGTTAATATCCGAGAGAACTTCACTTCTGGAACGGAAATTCCGGTTCAGATCAATAGCACGTTCATTAGGACTGTTCTGATATTCATTATATTTTGATTGGAAGAGATCGCATCTGGCATTTCGGAAACGGTAGATTGACTGCTTAATATCGCCAACCATGTAGATATCATTATTAGTAATCAATGAAAGGAAAGTATCCTGAACCAGGGAAGTATCCTGATACTCATCAACCATGATGGTTTTGAATTGATTCTTAATTTCTTCTCGAACTTCAGGGAAATTTTTAAGCAGATATAAAGCTTTTTTGGAAATATCCTCAAATTCAAAAGCCTGAGTTTCCTCTTTATACTCCTTAATCTTTTCATTCAGTTCCTTGACAATATCAATCAGAATTCCCGCCTTGACTTTTCGCTGACTAAAAGCGAATCTGATATCATCAGTGCTTTGAGGAAGGTTCCCCAAAAATTCTTTCAAAGAAGCTCTTGCCACAGTGAATTTATCAATCAATTCTCCATCCTGGCTATCACAGCCACTAGGTTTCCTTATAGAAAAATCAAAAGGATAAGTATTCATCAAATCATCATATGAATTGGCAGACATAAACCATGAAAACAGGTCATTAGATAAATCAGCAAAGGTTTTCCCTTTTGCTTTTATCATAATATCAGGAAGATTATTAAGGATTACAGACAATTCCTGCCTCCGACGATAGATTTCATCGGTCACACTGAGAATAAATGAGTCAATGAATTCCTGACTATAAAATCTTTCTTCATAGGAATTCAGATATTCATCCATATCATTCGATTTATAGGCATTGCCAAAAATATTGAGAATCAAGTCGACAATTTCTGTATCATCCTTAAAACAGTATTCTTTGATAAGATCTGTCAAAGGGGAACTATCTTTCTCATACTCACGTTCAAAAATTTCTTCCAAAATTTTTCTCTTTTTGGTTCTAATGACCTGACCAGATACATTAGTTATGTTTGGTGAAACATTGAGCATAAAATGATATTTTTTAACTAATTTCAAAGCATATGAATCAAATGTTGATATCATGGCAGTATCAACGCCTTCAGATGCCACCCTCAGTCTCTCAGAGGCATCCAAATGTTTTTCTTTTTCTAACGGATCAGTTAGACTTTCGGCTAATTTTCTTTCTTCTTCGCTTTCATTAGATAATCCATTTCTTATTCTTTCCTTCATCTCACCAGCAGCAAGATTTGTAAAAGTCAGAATCAAAAACTGATTAATCGTAAAACCTTTATCTTTTACTAAATGAATTACACGCTGCTTCAGAACAGCGGTTTTTCCGCTTCCAGCTCCTGCAGAAACAATAACATTTTCGCCTAAGGCATTAATTGCCTCTCTCTGATCATCAGTATAAGATACTCCCATACTATTCTTCCTCCGTTTCATCATCGGAAACCGGTTTGTCAGATGCATCTTTCGAATAATAGATACCATCACCGTATTTTACAAAGCAAACATCCTTGCAAGGACATCTATTGCAAATAAATTCACCTCGGTTTATCGATTGAATTGCAACAGGCCTAATATCAAACTGACCTTTCCTGATATTGGTAGATGCTTCTTTTGCTTTAGCTAAAGCAATTTCTTTCATTCTGATAAACGTTGATTCATCCGCCGTATTATTTTTCTTTTTAAGAGTCCCATCTTTGTTAACGGAAATACCAGTCAGGTACCAGGACTTATTGGCTATCCTATTTTCATAGCAACTATCAAGAATACTGAAATCCAACGATTTAATTACATCAAGATCGTATAATAATGGTCCTGAAAGTGTATAAAGATTGATTTCTTTTCCGCTTTTTTCTTCTTTTTGCTGATTTTCCAAAATATCCTTTTGATTAAAAAGAAGAGTCTGAATGAATAAACCAACTAACTTATAATCAGGGTAAACCGCAGCTGCGAAAAGTGAATATAGCGGAAGCTGAAGCTTCAAGCCATGAGAATTAGCAAATTCAAAATCAGTAAGGTCGGCACTTCCGGTTTTATAGTCAACGATTACTAACTGCTTAAGTGAATCATTGAGCATCAATTTATCAATTTTGCCGTTTAATCTAGTATGTTCATCTAACTGAATGTTGATTACTTTTTCAGTCTGCATGTTAGTAAAAGATGTATCGTTTCTGAAAGCAAGATTAACCTTCATGACCTGCATGACCTGTGGGAAAAGATTATTAGCAAAGAATTTTTCCTTAGCGGTAGTAAAAAGTTCGTTGAATATAGTCTGATAATTTTCCAGGCTGACTTCCTTATCAACGGATTCCTCAAGAATCTTATGGGCTAAGGAACCAAGGTTGGAAAAGAAAGTATCATCAAACGATCCATCTTTAAGTAATCTTTTAGCAAAATAGGAAAAAGGACAAGAGAAGTATTCATTAATCTGGGAATATGAGAGAACTAGATCATCAGAAAAATAATTATCTAAAGGCTTAAAGGCATGAGAGTATTTCCGGAATTTCAGCTTTTCATCATCAATAGCTTGGGTCAATGGAGAATCAATTCCGTACTCAGTCAAAATATCTTTAGCCAAAGCTACCTGAATATCTAGCCAACAGGAAGAATAACGGATAAGTGAAAGCCGACCTTTTTCTTCTTTCATCTGAAGTTCTTTGATTAAAGAAGAAGGAATAATCTTGGCAACTCCTTTATGTTCTGATCTAGTAATGATAAGTTGCTTAGTATGATAAATAAAACTAATTAGGCTGTTTCTTGCGATTTTAGTCTTTGTTTTTGAATCATTCTTACCCAGTTGTCTTTTTTCAATATCCGAAAAGAAATCAGTATCCTGAGAGATAGGAGGATAAGAAGACTGGGCAAATCCTAAAATAAACACATAATCATCCTCTTGGGGGCGGAAGGATTCATCAACAATTTTTACTGACTCTTCAAATCTCATCTGAGAAAGAGTTGTATTTTTGGCAACATAATTCAAAAGAGAAACAAAATCAGTTTTATTCAGCTTCAGTTCAATAATGCTGTTAATAGCTGAAGTAAGTTTTTCTAGGACATGATAAGTATCATTCTTATTCTGCTCAAGAAGAACTGAAAAAGCCTCTTCTAATTCTTGGTCATCCAGCAATGAGATGAATTTCTTGTAGATAGGTGACTCATATAGCTGGTAGCGTGAATTATCCTCAAAAGGAAAATTGTAATATTCCGAAAATTTCTTCAGGCTTTTCAGATAATCTGAAGAAGGGTTTAAAAAGAAAATCTTATTCAGAGAAACTCCGCTTTCTGCCAGTGAACCTATCTTATCGAAAACAAAAGTCATTTCATCATCAATACTCTCAAAACTATAAACAGTCTTCTGAACCGGCTTTGCCTCATCTTCAGCCAAAAAAATCGGCTTTATATGTAACTGGTTAAGTAGGTTAGTAACTTCAGTATCCATAGTAGAATAACCAACCACAAAAACATCTTTATTCTTAAAAAGATCAATGAACAGAGGATTTCTTTTTAAAAGATGAGAGGAATCCAATTCCTGATAATATTGAGTAAGAAGACTAGTTTTATTATTTATGTTTTGGATTCCGGGAAGATTCTGAAGAATTTCGTTAGCTAATTCATAGCTGTAATTATGCTTTTCATGGAGATACTCTAAAGCATTGTAATCAAACGAAAAATATATTCCTTCCCCTAATTCACGTTTATTAAGGAATTTCAGATGCTTCTCAGGAAAAGACTTCATAGCTTCTTTGACAATGATTGGTTTCACTGACGAAGGACAGATAATCAAGGAATTATCTGCTAACAAATTCAAGTTATACATACTCTACCTCCATTCACTTAACGAAGACTTAATCAACAAAAAAATCCGGATGCCTTCCCTTAATCTTATCAACACCTTCAAAAATCGAGTAATTATGTTTATGAACAATTTCAGCCAGCTGACATTCCTCATTGTTTTCAATGGCTGAAAGCATCTCATTGTGAATTTTCAGTAACCCATTGATATCATTGTCATCACGAAGGAAGGAAAGAAAACGGAAGCGTTGATAACATGGTGTTTCATCGTTAATCAGCTGGAGAACAGAACCCTTATTCACCTTAGTGAAGATGTATTTATGAAAATCGTTATCTAAATCAAAAATAGCACTGGCATAAGCCTCAGGAGTTGAAAAAGTCTTATTAAAGGTTATCTTTTCCTGAGAAATTAAATTCCTGCGCAGATATTTAATATCAGCCTCAGTGAGTTTTCCCTTAACTTCCTGAAGAACTTGATTTTCAATTGCGGATCGGATGAACATATGATCAGAGATATCACAGAGATTGATTTTAGTGACAAAAGAACCGGATTTTGAACGGATTTCCAAAAGCCCATCACTTTCGAGCTGCTTAAAGACATCCCTGATAGGAGTACGGCTGACATGATATTTTTCGGAAATTTCCACCTCACCCAACTTAGTGCCAGGCTTATATTTCATAATGGTGATATTTCTTAATAACCGAGAATAAATGTTCTGAATGTCTTTTGTCATAAAAATCCTTTCAAATATTCAATTAGGATAACAGAGGCAGAAGAATACTTTGAATCTCTTCCGGAAGCAAAATTGCGTAGGATTCCGTATTGTCGGTATAGCTTTCGACAATTGTTCTCTGCCGATAGAACTGATGCTGATACTCAACGATTCGATATCTGCCAATGTAGAGATAACCATCGGCGGATACACTCTTAAGATTATAGATGGAATCTGAAACATCAGTGTATTTAATTATTTTATCATTAACAACCGCTAAATCACCAATTCCTTCTAATACTTTTCCTTCTTCTTCTGAAATACGGTCAGAAAGAGAGACGCCCTCAAGTTCCCAAGTAACATCAATATCCTGATAATATTGAGAGGCTTCAACAAGGTCTTCCTCTTTGGTGAAAGAATCACCATTATCGGAAACTATCAGATCAAAAGGAAGTAAGTCATCCATAATCTGATAATAATAGCCACCGACACCATACCAATAGGAATAAGTAAAGACCGCCTCAGCTTCTACGGTTTCATCCTTAATAAAGGAAGAGGTTGGCTGATAACCAAGTGAATAATAATATTGTCCATCAACTGAGAAATGATCGGAGCAATAGCCATTCTGGTCAATTTCCTGACCCTTCACCGGAAAAGAAGCTTTCGAAATAGTGACCATCGTCGAAATATAGAATACCGGCAAGTAAACTAATGGCATTCCAATTAAACAGGCTACTGATCCAAGAATCAGAAAGGGAACAAAGGAGCGTTTGGATTTACCCATAGCAAAACTAACACCATAAAATATTATTCCGATAATATAAAAGAATATACCAAAAGCAATAATTATTCCAAATAGAGTTAAAGCGAACACTACGCCCATATTCTTTATATCCTTTCTTCCAAAACTATTTCAGTCTCGGAATTCTTCATTCCATTATGCTGATAGAAATCAGCGCAGCCATATCCTTTTCTAGTTACCAAATACAGAACACTTACACCCTGTTCCTTTAATACAGTTTTCAGCTGGGAAATAAGTGAAGTACCGATATGCTGATGCTGATAATCAGGAGATACTGAGAATTCATCCAGAATGAATTCCGAGAAACCGTTGAACGTCATTTTACGGCCTATAGCAACCCCAATACAGTTATCATGAGAATCAAAAGCCCCAAGGGCAAGACAGTTACTAGGTGATAGCAATTCTTCCATTCGGCTTGTAGCCTCAGCCAATGTCCAATCTTCTTCCCAGGGATAATCCTTAAACGCCTGCTGAAGCTCGGCAGAAGCCGATAAAAGATCGTTAGGGGTCAATCTACGGATAGAGAATTCATTCATGATGATTCATCCCTTTATGATTTTTTTCCATCTTTGCCTGTTTAATTCGCTGCAATTCCTTTTCATCAAATTTAGCATTAGGAAAATGAAAAGCAACATACTCTTCGCTGAATAATCTATCAGCAATCTTTCCAAAGACTGTCACTGGTCCTTTATCAACAGCTCTCTGCTGATGTCTGATCATCAAAGTCAAAACCCAAAGCAAATCAAAGATGATATATCCAAAACAGCAAAGCATGATAACATGATAAATCATTGTCGACTGTGGTGAAGCTAAGAAGACAGGATTGACAAAGAAGAAAATCAAAGGAAGATAGATGAAATAAACAATAAAGAGACAGAGAATACCCCAAAGAAGCATAATTGGGAAGGTGGTTTTTCCTCGGATTGATCCGATTCTTCCAGTATAATCCCAGGATCTAGTATGACAGATTATTTCTTCTAAGGTAGCAACCATATATTCGGTAAACCCTCCTAAAAGACAGCCGATAGCATAGACTGCTAAAGGATATTTCCAAACATTGACAAGAACGGCAGCAATAACTACGCCACCCATTCCATAGACAAAATTAAATGGTGTCGAAATTGACCCATTAGACATAACAAACTTATGATCTCTGACCAAATATAAACTTGTTTCCCATAAGGAACCTGCCAAGCCGGCAATCATATATACTAAAATCAGATGATAACCATTATCCAATAAATTCATACCACTTAATTATACTACCCATTTCACTATCCTCGGGTAGGGAATTAAAATACTTTTTCATTAGTGTTTCTGATTAACGGAAAAATATAGTAAAATAAATAAAAAGGCCGGTAAACGAACATGGAAAATAAGCTTTCAAACGAAGTTATCATCGATGTCTATCTCAAAATTGAGGAATTCAATACAACCACTGATTTTCCGTTCAGAAAATATGAAAATTTTATCAATTCCAAAATTTCTGATAGAGGAGAGAATAACGAAGTAACTATTCGTTTTCTGCCCTGCCGCGCCTCTTCAAGCAGCATTCATATCACCATCATATCTTTTGAAGAAGAGACTGACTATGCTTCCGGAAGTGATCTAGATGAAGTCATTAAGACCTGTTTAGAAGGGTATTTCAAGTCACATAATATTCTCATAATGAAGTATTTTCTTACTCAGGAAAGTCAGTCAAATACTGTCTACACATTTGATAAATAGGTTAACATGCAATTTCCTTAAAAAATAAAAAATTGATAGGCTTTTCGTGATATTTAATTTGATTTAATCATTATCAAACCGATTGCAGTAATCAGTCGGTTTTTTTCAATAAAAAAGAGCTCTCACCCTGTATGAGAGCCCAAGCTATGTATTAGCGATCAACGGGAATCGAACCCGCGTCTTCTCCTTGGGAAGGAGAGGTTCTGCCACTGAACAATGACCGCATATAAAGACCGCATTAATATTTTAACGCGGTCAAGCTAAATAGTCTAGGATTAAATGCTTAGAATTGTGAATTTCCTTCAGAAACGGAAGCTTCACTACTAACAGGAGCATCATTATCAATAGGATCGAGCTGAGCTTCTTCGTCATCTTCGAGATCGCTATCATCAAGAATTGGCTTGAGGCCAGTTCCAGCAGGGATAAGCTTACCGATCATGACATTTTCCTTAAGTCCACGGAGGCTATCGACCTTGCCCTTAATGGCAGCATCGGTAAGAACCTTGGTGGTTTCCTGGAAGGAAGCAGCAGAGAGGAAGGAATCAGTATCCAAAGCCGACTTAGTGATACCCATGACAAGCGGACGACCGACAGCAGGGTTACCACCATGGGAGATAGACTTGGTATTTCTTTCAGTGAAATCAACATCAGTGAATCTCTGGCCAGGAAGCATTTCAGTATCACCGGAATTGATGATAGTAAGCTTATTGGTCATCTGGCGGACAATAATTTCAAGGTGCTTATCAGCAATGGCAATACCATTTGAAGAATAGACGCCCTTAACTTCCTTGATAAGGTAGTTTCTAACAGTGGCTAAGTCAGTACAGGCAAGCAGATCCTTGGGATTGATATGACCCTTAGTAAGAGGATATCCGGAAGGAATGACATCACCAGTCTTAACATTAGGAACAGAGTTAGGATAAGAAGTAAATTCTTTGGATTCAAGTTCGTTGGAAACAGTGAAGACATGTCTTAAACCAGCTTCCTTGATTTCGGTAACGGTACCACGGATTAAAGAAATTAAAGCAGCATCCTTAAGTTTCGGATTTCTGACTTCGAGAAGTTCCTGAACACGAGGTAAACCAGTTGTAATATCCTTCTGACCAGAAACACCACCAGTATGGAAGTTCTTCAAGGTCAGCTGAGTACCAGGTTCACCGATTGACTGGGCGGCCATAATACCGACAGTATCACCGATTTCAGTGATCTGACCAGTGGCAAGGTTACGTCCATAGCAACGGATACAGGCACCATCAATAGATTCACAGGTAAGGATGCTTCTGATTTCGACAGCGGTAATACCGGCATCGACAATCTTATGGGCAACATCTTCATCCATGAAGGTATTCTTTTCAGCAATGATTTCACCACTTTCAGGATTAATGACATCATGCATGGTGAAACGTCCAACTAAACGATCATAGAGATTGGAGATGATTTGTCCATCATCAGCCTTGAGTTCCTTGACAACAATGCCGTGGTCACAATGGCAGTCGACTTCTCTAATGACAACGTTATGAGAAACATCAACAAGTCTTCTGGTAAGATAGCCAGAGTCGGCTGTCTTAAGAGCAGTATCAGAACCGTTCTTTCTAGTACCATGGGTTGAAGTGAAGTATTCACTGACGGTAAGACCATCAGCATAGCAATCAGTAACAGGAACTTCGATAGCTCGGCCAGTTGAGTCAAGCATACAGCCCTTCATACCGATAAGCTGCATATAGTTATCAGTTGAACCTCTAGCACCGGATTCCATCATCATGAACATAGGATTACGGCTGGCAGAAGCCATTCTCTCATTGAGAAGACCCTTCATATCCTTATCCTTAAGTCTATTCCAGTAACTAATGATAGCATCATGTCTTTCTTCATCAGTGAAGAAACCAAGTTCGTACTGTTCAGTAATATTGGCAACAGCGGTCTTAGCATTCTCATAGAGTTCGGCTCTGCCATCAAGAGGCTTAATATCTCCTAAGGAGATGGTAAGACCAGATTTAGTGCAGTAATCGAATCCCTGATTCTTGAAAGCATCCATAATCTTAGCAGTCTCAGTGGCACCATAATCACGGAAGACATAGTCCATCATGGACTGAATGCCCTTCTTATCGATAGGTGAACGTAAAGGCTGTAAATGGCAGTATTCCTTGAAGGCATCAAAATCATCACCATCATGGAACTTACCGGAAGCAATAACAGCATCATAGCACTGCTTGGCAGTGACAAAGAACTCATCTAAGGTAACAGAGAAGTTCTTGGCTAAATCAGCCTTGGCGTTCTTGCTGGCCTTGGAAGGGAAATTGACATAAGGGAAATCATCAGGGAAAATAGCATTGAAGATCAGCTTACCGACAGTGGTAAGAAGATACTTAGAATTCTGTTCTTCGCTGAAGCAAGTCTTATTAAGACTCTTAGCTGGGACATAGATTCTAGTTCTGAGAGAGAGAATTCCATTATGATAAGCAAGGATAGCAGTATCAGGATCAGTGAAAACCTTTCCTTCATAGGAGATATAAGATTCAAACTTCTGAACCATTTCTTCTTCGTTAGCCTTGGAATAATAGTGCATATAGTCACGGTTAATCTGTTCATCATCTTCCAAAGTAAGGTAATAGTTACCGAAAATCATATCCTGAGAAGGAACACAGATCGGTTTTCCATCACTTGGCTTAAGAATATTATGATTGGCAAGCATCAAGGTCATAGCTTCAGCCTGAGCCTGTTTGCTTAACGGAACATGGACAGCCATCTGATCGCCGTCGAAGTCAGCGTTGAAGCCAGGGCAGACGAGCGGATGAAGGCGGATAGCCTTTCCTTCAATAAGGATAGGCTTGAAAGCCTGGATACCAAGTCTATGAAGAGTAGGAGCACGGTTAAGAAGGACAGGATGGTCCTTGGAAACAACTTCTATAGCATCATAAACACGTGGGTCGCCATTGGCAATCAGTTCATCAGCCTGACGCTGAGAATTAACAACTTTCTGAACATTCATCAGATAATTGGAAATGAAAGGACGGAAAAGCTGAATAGCCATTTCACGTGGCAAACCGCATTCGTCCATATTGAGTTCAGGACCGACAGCAATAACTGAACGTCCGGAATAGTCAACACGCTTTCCTAAAAGGTTCTGTCTGAAACGACCCTGTTTACCCTTTAAGGTAGAACTTAAGGATCTTAAGACATTGCCATTAATACTAGTGGCTGGCTTATTTCTTCTCTCATTATCAATGAGGGCATCAATAGCTTCCTGAAGCATACGCTTTTCGTTGATAAGAATAACGTTTGGAGCATGAGCTTCGATTTCCTTCTTAAGACGGTTGTTCTTGATGATGACCTGACGATAAAGATCGTTAAGATCACTGGTGGCATAACGTCCGCCATCAAGCTGCATCATAGGACGGAGATCCGGAGGAATGACAGGAAGAGAAGTAAGAATCATCCATTCAGGATTAATCTGAGAACTCTGGAATG
>Ga0172378_10000815_pt1 | contig 28157 bp, 31 predicted proteins | sample GrowelOW332metaG_FD_119755 | JGI IMG/M metagenome (GOLD analysis project Ga0172378, IMG submission 119755) | Groundwater microbial communities from an aquifer near a municipal landfill in Southern Ontario, Canada - Pumphouse #3_1 metaG | ecosystem: Environmental > Aquatic > Deep subsurface >...
AATGGAAAAAAAGTATTGTGAGGAATGTGTAATTCAGACATATATTTTAGGGAAAGAAGCAGAAAAGGGTGCCATAGTCAGTAGATCCTATGTTGAGGATAAAGATGGAAATATAATTGCTGGAGTTGCTCAGGTTAAATTTAGGATTCAAACTTTAGATGTAGCTCAAAAATTAATGAAAAATTATATTGAATTAAAATATTATAGAGATGAATATGCTAAAAGCAATCGACTTAATTTATCATTTAAAACAATGGTAGGAGATTCAAATAGTTTTATGAAGGTAAAAGAAATAGGAATAAAAGCTTCAAAAACTAATTTTCCAGTTTTTTTAACAGGAAGTACTGGAACAGGAAAAGAGGTATTAGCAAAAGCTATACATTTAAATAGTGATAGAAAAGATCGTCCAATGATTAGTATTAATTGTGGGGCTATTCCTGAAAATTTATTAGAAAGTGAACTATTTGGATATGAAGAAGGGGCTTTTACTGGGGCAAAAAAAGGTGGTAAAAAGGGTAAATTTTTAATTGCAAGTGGAGGAACGCTATTTTTAGACGAAATAGGAGATATGCCACTGGGGATGCAAGTTAAATTATTAAGAGTGTTACAAGAAAATGAAATTGATCCAGTTGGGAGTACTCATTCTATACCAATTAATGTGAGAATAATAGCAGCAACTAAAAAAAACATTGAAAAAATGATTGAACTAGGAGAGTTCAGGGAGGATTTATATTATAGATTAAATGTTATAAAAATAGAGTTGCCAAATTTAAATGAAAGAAAATCAGATATTTTAAAATTAGCTGATTATTTTTTAAATAAATTAAATGTGGAATATAAAACAGTGAAAGGTTTTTCAAAGGAAGTGAAAGAATGCCTTGAATCATTTAAATGGCCAGGAAATATTAGAGAGTTGGATAATGTTATTAAAAGTGCTTATGCTATAAGTGATGATTTAATGATAAAGTTAATTGATTTACCTCCAAAACTATCTTTTTATAATAAAGAAAAACAGATAGAAAATGAACTTGGAAATTTAGTTGTTTTAGTAAATGAGTACGAAAAAAATATTATTTTAAATGTATTAAATTCTTCAAAAAATTGTAAGGAAGCATCTGAAAAATTAGGAATACATAGAAGTGCTTTGTATAAAAAAATACAAAAATATAAGATTAAATAATTTAAAACAAAAGACTTTTAATTAAATTTTAAAAGTCTTTTTTATTTTTATGCTGGTAACATCCTCTTCTTTTACAATTTCCATTTTCATGATTACAAATTTTATAACTTCCACCTTGAATTTTCAAATATCCTCCATTAACAATGAAGTTTGAAATTTTTTTTCTAGCATTAGTATACAAAAGTTGAACACTTGGACGGGATACACCTATTTGAAAGGAACATTCCTCTTGTGTCATATTTTCATAATCAATAAGACGAATGGTTTCATATTCTTCTAAAGTTAAAATTGTTTCTAAAAAATTACCCATGAGAGGAGAGTTTTGTCTGAAGCTATCAAATTCAGGTAAAGCACATATATTTTTAAATTTTTTAGGTCTAGCCATAGACACCTCCTTTTGTATATAATTATAACATAAATAAGGTGGAAGCATCCACCTTATTTATGTTTAATAATTAAAATTATTTGGTAATTTCTTCAATTTCTTTTAGTCTAGCTTCTAAGAAATCTTTTTCTTGTTCTAAATCTTGTTTTGTAATAGAAGAATAATCTTGTCTAAAACCAAAATTAAATCCTCTTCTTTTAACTCTTAAATTAGAAGCACCAAGGTTTCTATTTAAACAAATTCCATTAATAGGTCCATTTCCAATAGGGCCAGTTCCGTCTCCTCTAGGCATATAAAACCTCCTTAAAATAATTTTTAACATATGTTAATTACAAATTAATTATACCTTTATTAATAGCATATGTCGATAACTTTTTTTAATTATTTTTATTTTCCTTAAACCAGAATATTATATTTTCTTCTTCTTTATAAACTCCAAACTTATAGTTTTGTTTTTCTAGAAGTTCTTTTACAATAGCTAGTCCTAGACCAGTACCATTTTTTCTGTTTCTATTTTTATCCATTCTATAAAATGGGATCCACAAATTTTCAAGTTCATCTTCAGATATATTACTTGGATTTTTAATTTCAAAATAGTTTTCCTTTATAAATATTTTTATAAAATCATTTTCTTTGGAATATTTACAAGCATTTTCTAGAAGATTTTTTATAACAATATATATTTTTTCTTTATCTCCGTGGAAGATGTTATCCTTAAGTTTTAAAGAAATGTTAATATTAGGATAAAGATGTTTAACTTTAGGTAGTAATATATTTAAAATTTCTTCTAATTTAAAGGTATCATTTGAAAATTTCAAATAATTTCTTTCAGAACGTGATAAAAATAAAAGTGAGGATACAAAATCATTCATTATCTTAGTTTCTTCAATAATTATATTAAGATATTCTTCTTTATCTTTTTTAGTTTTTGCAATGTTTTCAATTAAACCTTCAGAATAATTTTGAATAATAGCCAAAGGCGTTTTTAATTCATGGCTAATATTAGAAATAAATTCTTTTCTTAAATTTTCAGTTTCTTTTTGTCTTTCAATATCTTTTTTTAATAATTCTATATTTTCTTTAAGTTTTATTTCCATAATATTTAAATTTTTTCCTAATTCCCCAATTTCATCCTTTGATTTAGAGTTGAAGTTTTCAGAAAAATCCATAATAGCTACTTTTTTAGCTGTTTTACTCATTTTTTCAATAGGTTTACTTATTAATCTAGAAATGACTATTGAGATAATGGAACCAATTATAAGTAATACAAAAAGAAATTTTAAATATAAATTTGTAATTATCCCAACTGGTTCTTTTATTGAATTAAATGGGGATGTGATAATTAAAATTAAATCTTTATCATAGTCAGTAGCTATTAGTATTTGTTTTTTTGTTTCAGAATTTTCATTTATAAGTTTTGAAATAGTTATTTTATTATTTTCAATATTATCAAATTCTTTTTCGCTTATTTCAAAATTAAGATCCTTTAAGAAAGATTTTTTTATAAGAAAAATTTTTATGTTGAAATTTTCTTGAATATCTTCAAAATCAGCAATATAGTTAGGGTTTTTAATAGTTTTAACAATTGTTAAAAGTTTATTTTCCCTTATTTTTAAATAATAACTTTCAAATAAAAATTTATTGAATACAAAAATAGACAAGATAATTAAAGTTATTATTGATGAGGTTAAAATAAAAATTTTATTCTTTATTTTCATAGTCATCCCCCTTCATTTTATATCCAAGACCTCTAACAGTTATAATATAATCTTTCTTTATTTTTTTTCTAAGACGTTTTATTTGAGAATCAATAGCTCTGATACCTCCAGAATAGTCATATCCCCAAAGGGAAGTTATTATTTGTTCCCTTGTTAAAACTTTATTTTTATTCTTTATAAATAAATATAGTAGTTCAAATTCTTTTTGAGGTATAATAATAAATTCATTTTCAATTTTTACAGTTCGTTCTTTTAAATTTAAGATAATATCTTCAAACCTAATTTCATCATTAGCTAGATTTTCCCTTAAAAAAGCCTTAACCTTAGCAACTAATATTTTCATGCTAACTGGTTTAATAATATATTCACTAACTTTTAGATTATATCCTTTTAAAATATTCTCTTCTTCACTTTTAGCTGTAAGAATAATTATAGGAATATTTTCATTATGAGCTCTTATTTCCCTTAATACTTCAAATCCATTTAATTTTGGAATCATTAAATCCAAGATTATTAAGTGTGGTTTTTCTGAAAAATATAAGTCTAAAGCTTTTTCTCCATTCTCTGCCTCTATAATATTAAAATTTTCATTTAAAAGAAAATCTTTAATAATTCTTTTTAGTTTTAAATCATCTTCAACTATTAATATTTTTAAATCCATATAATTCCTCCTTAAAGTAATCTTATAAATCCATTATACCAAAAAAATAAAAAAATAGTGAGATTTCTCTCACTATTTTAATAGGGAAGGGTTATTTATTCATATTTTTATTATGTTTAATTTTTTTATTATGTTCAATTTTATTTTCATGCTTAAATTTTTGAAGGGATGTTCTAACTTCAGCTTGAATTGAAGAAATCTTTTTATTAGTTTCTAACACTTTATTCCAATCTACATTATCTTCTAATAATATTTTCTTTATAGAAAGTTCAAGTTCTTGCATTGTTATTCTTTTTTTATCTAATGTTAATTTTAAATCTTTAGGCAAATTAATTTTTCTCATTGATTTTCTGTGCATCATTTCATTAGAATTATGTTTATTTATCATTTGAGAATTACACTCTATTTTAGTATTTGGAGCTAATTGTTCATTACTATTAAAATTCTTTCCTTGGGCAAATGACAATGCAGAAATTAAAGTTAATCCTATTAGAATATTTTTCTTTTTCATAAATATCACCTCTTTATTTTATTTTGTTTCTTTTATATTATAAATATATCATTAAAGTGTGTCATAAATATGGCAAGATAAAATAATCTTTATAAAAACATATAAAAATGATAATATATTTAATAAACAATTGGATATAAATTTCAAATAATAAATATAGAGGAGAAAATTATGCAAAAAAAATTAATTATTTTAGGAACTTCATCAGGAGTTGGGAAATCAATTTTAACAACAGGAATATGTAGAGTTTTATACAAGGATGGACATAGTGTGGCTCCCTTTAAAGCTCAAAATATGTCAAGAAATTCTTTTACTCTTGATAGTGGTCTTGAGCTTGCAATTGCTCAAATGTTACAAGCTCAAGCTTGTAATGTAGAACCAAGAGAGTATATGAATCCTCTTTTATTAAAACCACTTGGGAATAATATGATTGATATATTTATAAATGGAGAACATCACTGTAATATGAATGGGAAAGATTATTCTAAAACTAAAGGTATATTTAAAGAAGATGTTCTCAGAGCATATGATAAACTTAAAAATTTTGAAATATGTATTCTTGAAGGAGCAGGGAGTCCTGTTGAAATTAATATTAAGGACAATGATATTGTGAACATGGGAATGGCAGAGATGATAGATTCCAAAGCTATTTTAGTAGCTGACATAGATAGAGGAGGAGTTTTTGCATCTATAGTTGGAACAATAGTTTTATTAGAACCTGAAGAGAAAAAAAGATTAAAAGGGATTATTATAAATAAATTTAGAGGGAACAAAGATATATTAATGTCAGGTATTGAAAAATTAGAAAAAATTACAGGGGTTAAAGTTATAGGAATAGTTCCTTATGAAGAAATAGATTTAGAAGAAGAAGACAGTCTTAATAGTAAAAAAGATAGAGAATATATAGAAAGTAAATTAAATGGAAAAACATATGAAGAATATAAAGAAGAACAATTTGATAGATTAGAAAATTTAGTTAGAAATAATATAAATATAAATGAAATTTACAAAATTTTAGGAGAAGAATAAATTTATGTTTAGTTTAAAATTTTTGATAGCTTATGTTCTAGATTTAATATTTGGAGATCCTGAAAAATTTCCACATCCAGTTAGATTTATAGGAAAATTAATTAGTTTTTTAGAAAAAAAATTATATAAATATGATAATAAGATTGTATTTGGTGGAGTGACCACAATAGTAACTATAGTTTTAACTTTTATAATAAGTTATTTAATTGTTTCTAAATCAATTTTATTAGAAGTTATACTATTATACACAACACTAGCAATAAAATGTTTAGCCAATGAGGGAATGAGAGTTTATTATATTTTAAAAAAAGGTGACTTAAAGGAGGCAAAGGAAAAATTAGCCTACCTAGTAAGTAGAGACACTGAAACAATGGAAGAAAGAGATATTGTTAGAAGTGTTTTAGAAACAATATCTGAAAATTCAATAGATGGGGTTATAGCTCCAATGTTTTATGCTCTTGTAGGAAGTTATTTTCATTTTAAAGGAATTTCATTAGCTCTTCCCTTTGCAATGACATATAAAAGTATTAATACCTTGGATTCCATGTTAGGATATAAAAACGAAAAATATTTAAAGTTTGGAAGGGTATCTGCAAAAGTTGACGATATAGCAAATATAATACCAGCTAGATTAGGGGGAATATTATTAATTCCACTAGCTTCAATATTAGCAGGATACAATTATAAAAATAGTTTTAAAATATGTCTAAGGGATAGGAAAAATCATGCTAGTCCAAATTCAGCTCATGGGGAGTCTGCTTTTGCAGGAGCTTTAGGTGTTCAGTTTGGTGGTAAAACAAAATATTTTGGAGTATGGTATGACAAGCCAACTATAGGTGATAAAATAAAAGAATTTACAATTTCTGATATATTAAAAGCAAAAAAATTATTATATTCAACATCATTTATAACATTTTTAATATTTTTTATTATATCTTTAATTTAGAAGGGGGGAAAGTTGGATTTACATGGGGGAAATATTTATAAATTATTAAGAAATGGAAAAGAAGATATTTTAGATTACAGTTCTAATATTAATCCTTTTGGAGTTCCAGAAACTTTAAAAAGGAGTATTTTAGAAAATTTAAATATTTTAGAAAAATATCCAGATATAAATTATGTGGGATTAAAAAAAAGTATAGGGGACTACAATGATATATCAAGTGATAATATTATTGTTGGAAATGGAGCTACAGAAATTTTATTTTTATATATGAAGGCTTTAAAACCTAAGAAAGTTTTAATAATTTCTCCTACTTTTGCAGAATATGAAAGATCTTTAAAAGATCTTAATGCTGAAGTTAGTTTTTTTAAACTTGATGAAGTTAATGATTTCATACTAGATATGGAAAATTTAAAAAAAGAAGCTGTAAATTATGATTTATTAGTTTTATGTAATCCAAATAATCCAACTGGAAGTTTTATAGAAAAAGAGGAACTATTAAAACTTAATAATTATTTGGAAAAATTTAAAACAAAAATATTCATAGATGAATGTTTTATTGAATTTATAGATGATTGGGAGAATAAAAGCTTAATAAATTTAAAAAGTGATAATATATTCATACTTAGAGCATTAACTAAATTTTTTGCACTTCCTGGCATAAGATTAGGTTATGGAATTACTTATGATTATGATATTATAAAAAAAATAGAAAGTATAAGGGAGCCTTGGAGTGTAAATGCCTTTGCTGATTTAGCTGGAAAGGTAATACTAAAAGATACTCAATACATAGATAAAACTAAAAAATGGATATTAGAAGAAAAAATATGGTTTTATGAAAAATTGAAAGAAATAAATAAAATAAAAGTCTATAGAAGCAATTCAAATTTTATATTAGTAAGATTAGAGGAAATTAGTGCAGAAATTTTTTGTAAACTAATGATAAAAAAAGGAATATTAGTGAGAAATGCTTCAAATTTTAGATTTTTAGATGATAAATATGTAAGATTTGCTATAAAAGATAGAGAAAAAAATAGAAAGGTTTTAAAAATAATAAAAGAGGTATTAAAATGAGAGGATTTTTAATAGCAGGAGTAAGAAGTGGAGTTGGTAAAACTACTATAGCTATGGGATTGATGAAATGTTTTAAGAATGTTTCTCCTTTTAAAGTTGGCCCAGATTATATTGACGGTAAATTTCATGAATATGTTACATCAAATAAAAGTTATAATTTAGATTATATTTTAATGGGTGAAGAGGGAATAAAAAGAACATTTTTAAAAAATTCAAAAGAAATTTCAATTGTTGAAGGGGTAATGGGCTTATATGATGGAAGAGGTATAGAATTAGACAATGGAAGCTCTGCTCACATAGGTAGAATACTTGATTTACCAGTGATACTTGTAGTTGATGGAAGAAAGATAAGCACCAGTATTGCAGCTGAGGTTTTAGGATACAAAGATTTAGATAGAATGGTAAATTTAAAGGGAGTTATTATTAATAAAATATCTAGTAAAAAAACATATGATATTTTAAAAGAATCAATAGAAAAATATTGTAATATTAAGTGCATTGGCTATATGTTAAATATTGAAAATATAGGTATAGAAGAAAGGCATTTAGGGCTTATGCAAGCACAAGAAATAAAAGATTTAGATGTTAAAGTTGAAAAAATCAGTAAACAAATGAAAGAAACCATAGATTTAGATTATATATACAATATTTCAAAAATAAAAGAAATAGAAGATAATTTTTTCTTGCAAGAAATAATAGAAAAGAAAAAAAATGAATATACTAGGATGAAAATTGCAATAGCAAAGGACGAGGCTTTTTCATTTTATTATAATGATAATATAGAATTTTTAGAAGAACTAGGTATTGAAATAATTTATTTCTCCCCTATTCATGATAAGAAAATACCAAAAAATATTAACATGCTATATTTTGGAGGTGGATATCCTGAAAATTATTCTAAGGAACTATCTGAAAATAAAAGTATGATTAATTCAATAAGGGATTTTTTTAATAAAAATGGAGTTATATATGGAGAGTGTGGAGGATTTATATATTTATCTAACACTTTAGAAACTTTAGATGGTAAGAAGTATGATTTTGTTGGAATATCTGGTAGTAATATAAAAATGAAAAATAGATTAAATATAAAAAGATTTGGATATATTGATATAGAATATAAGGATAATTTAAAAGGAAAAGGTCATGAATTTCATTATTCAGAAATAATAAATTCAGATGAAAATATAAGAAAAGAATTTAAAGTAAGAAAACCAGACGGAAGAAGTTGGACTTGTGGATTCCATGTTAAAAATCTTTTATGTGGTTATCCACATATTCATTTTTTCAAAAGCCAAGATATAATTTTTGATTTATTAAATAAAGCAAAGGAGTCAAAATGAAAAAATATATTAAAATTCCTGAAAGTATAGAAAAAACAAGTTTTCAAATTATAACTGAAGAATTAGGAGAAAGGGGAAATAATTTTACAGAGGAAGAACTTAAAATTGTAAAAAGAGTAATTCATACAACAGCAGATTTTGAATATGCTGATTTAATAAAATTTATAAATTCTCCCATTTCTCAAGGGAAAAAAGCCTTGGAGTTAGGGTGTAAAATATATTGTGATACAAATATGATTGTTAATGGATTAAGTAGAAAAATTTTGGAAAAATTCAATTGTGAAGCCTATTGTTTAGTGAGAGATGAACAAGTTGCTAAAGAAGCAAAGGAAAGAGGAGTTACCCGTTCCATTGTTGGAATAGAAAAAGCAGCAAAGGAAAAAGAAACCAAAATATTTTTAATAGGAAATGCCCCAACAGCTTTGTATAGATTAAAAGAAATGATTGTTAGTGGGGAAATTGAAAAACCATTATTAGTAGTTGGAGTTCCTGTTGGTTTTGTTGGAGCTGCAGAAGCAAAGGAGAATTTTAAAGATACAAATATTCCATATATAACAATTGATGGAAGAAAAGGAGGTAGCACTGTAACAGTATCAATACTTCATGGAATACTATATCAATTGTATAAAAGAGAGGGATTTTAATGGGAAAAAAACTAAAATCTGGTTATACAACAGGTAGCTGTTGTACAGCAGCTATAATTGCAGGACTAAACTATTTGTTAGATGAGAGGAAATTAGAAAATGTTCAATTACAGTCTTTAAATAACAAGAAGATAAATATTCCTATTTCAAGGTTAAGAAAGAGAAATAATTTTGTAACTACATCAGTAAAAAAATATTCAGGGGATGATCCTGATGTAACTGATGGAATTGAAATTTTTGTAAGAATAAAAAAAGTGACAAAATTAAAAAAAGATAGCGCAGGTTATATAATTGGGAATACTCTTATTACTTGTGGAAGAGGGATTGGAAAAGTCACTAAAAAAGGTCTTAGATGTGAAGTTGGGAAATATGCAATTAATCCAGGGCCTTTAAAGATGATGGAACTAGCTATAGAATCAATACTAGATGATAAAAATGATCTTTATTTTGAGATAAAAATATATATTCCAGAGGGTTTAGAAAAAAGCAAAAAAACTTTCAATCCTAAATTAGGAATAGTTGGAGGAATTTCAATTTTAGGTTCCACAGGAATTTTAAATCCAATGAGTGAAGAGGCTTTGAAAGATTCTTTATATATAGAAATGAAAGTATTAAAAGAAAATAGTAATAAGGATTATATAGTATTTGTTTTTGGAAATTATGGAAAGAAATACTGTGAAGAAATAGGACTACAGTCTTCTAATTTAATAGTAATCAGTAACTATATTGGTTATATGTTAGAAGTAGCTGAAGAATTAGGATATAAAAAAATAATTCTTGTGGGGCATATTGGAAAAGGTATAAAGATAGCTGGTGGAATTTTCAATACTCATAGTAAAGTAGCAGATGCTAGAATGGAAATTATGGGGGCAAATGCTTTTTTAAATGGAGAATCAAATGAAAATGTCATGAATATATTAAATTCTAATACAGTTGAAGAAGCTTGTAATTACATAGAAAAAAGAGAATTTTTTTATAAAATTTCAAATAAAATTTCAGAAAAAATAAAAAATTATTTAAAAACAGATGTTATATAATGTGAAGTGTTGTTATTTTCTTTTAAAGAGGAAATATTAGGTTACAGTGATAATTTTTATAAACTAGTTGAAGAGGTAAAAGAATGAGTATAGATATTGTAGGATTAGGAGTAGGGAATTTAGATTATATAACTGGAATAGCTAAAAAGAAATTAATTGTTTCAGATATAATTATAGGGGGAGAGAGACAATTAAAGGATATTTCTTCTTTATTAACATTTCAAGAACTGTATACATTGAAAAAACTAGATGATATGAAGGATTATGTGGATAAAAACATAGATAAAAAAATATGTTTTATTGTTTCTGGGGATACAGGTTTCTACAGTTTAGTTTCATATTTAAAAAGATTTTATGAAAAAGAAATTGAAAATATTATTCCAGGGATCTCATCCTTTCAATATTTATTTTCAAAAATAGGAGAAACTTGGGAGTACTATAACTTATATAGCATGCATGGAAGAAAATTAGATTTCATTAGCAAACTAGATAAAAGCAAAAAAGGAATAGTATTATTAACAGATAAAATTAACACTCCTAAATGTATTGGAGAAATACTATATGAGAAAAAATATTTCAATATTGAAATGATTATAGGAGAAAATTTATCCTATGACAATGAAAAAATAGAAAGATTTAAAATTAATAATTTAAAAGAATACATAAGAGACTATGAGATGAATGTATTAATTTTAAAAAAGGAGTAATATGCATATTAAAGATGAAGAATTTATAAGGGGAAGAATCCCAATGACAAAGGAAGAGATCAGGATGATTTCAATAGGAAAGCTAGATTTAAAGAAAGATTCTATTTTAATAGATGTTGGAGCAGGAACAGGAAGTATAGGAATAGAAGCTGCCACTTATTTAGAAGCTGGAAAAGTTTATGCTATTGAAAAAAAAGAAGTAGCTGTTCATTTGATTAGGGACAATGTGGAAAAATTTAAAATTAATAATTTAGAAATAATTCATGGAAATGCTCCTGAAGATTTAAAAATAAAAAAATTCAATAGAATGTTTATTGGAGGTTCTTCTAATAATATGGAAGGAATAGTAGAGTATTTTATAAAATATTCTGGAAATAATAGTATCTTAGTTATAAACACTATTGCTCTTGAAACTTTAAGTAAAGTTTTAAAAATTTTAAAGGAAAAAAAAGAAACATTGAAAGATATCCAAATTATAAATGTAAGTATTTCCAAAAATAAAAACATAGGGGATTATACTATGATGACTGGAGAAAATCCCATATATATAATAAGCGCTAAAAAATAAAAAGATAGAGAGGTAAAAAATGAATAAATTTTATGGGATAGGTGTTGGGGTTGGAGATCCAGAGATGCTTACAATAAAAGCAGTAAATATACTAAAAAAAATAGATATAGTTTTAATTCCAAATGCAGGAAGAAATTTTAAGAGTACAGCTTATAATATAGCAAAGGAATATTTAAAAAAAGATGTTAAATTGGTAAATGTTGAATTTTCAATGAATCCTAAATTAGATGAGAGAAAAAAAGAAAGGAAAAAAAATGCAGAAATAGTGGAAAAATATTTACAGGACAATAAAAATGTAGCATTTTTAACTATAGGAGATCCTATGGTTTATAGTACATACATCTATTTGTTAGAAAATATATCTTCAGAATACGAAGTTCAGACAATTTCTGGAATCTCTTCTTTCTCAGATCTTAGTTCAAGATTTAATATTCCTTTAGTAATTGGGAATGAAACTTTAAAGATATTACCTTTACATAAAAATTGTAATATAAAACAAGAGATAGATGGAGTAGATAACGTTGTAATAATGAAGGTTTCTTTAAAATTTAAGGAATTAAAAAAAGTTTTAAAAGAGACTGGAAATGAGAATAATGTTATTTTAGTTTGTGAATCAGGAAAAGAAAAAGAAAGAGTATATTTTAATTTAGATGAATTAGATGAAGATAAGATACCTTATTTTTCTACTCTTTTATTGAAAAAAGGAGGAATAGAACAATGGAAAAAGTTTATTTCATAGGGGCAGGACCTGGAGATCCAGAATTAATAACAGTAAAGGGCCAAAAAATTATAAAAGAAGCAGACATAATAATTTATGCAGGATCATTAGTAGCTAGAGAAATAATAGAGTGTCATAAACCAGAGGCAAAAATATATAATAGTGCTAAAATGAATTTAGAAGAGGTAATGGAAACAACAATAGATAATGTGAAAAAGGGAAAAAAAGTAGCTAGAGTACATACAGGTGACCCATCTATTTTTGGAGCTCATAGGGAACAAATGGATATATTAGAAGAAAATAATATAGAGTATGAAGTAATTCCAGGGGTGAGTTCATTTTTGGCTTCAGCAGCAGTATTAAAAAAAGAATTTACATTGCCAGATGTTAGTCAAACTGTTATTTGTACAAGGATGGAAGGAAGGACTCCAGTTCCAGAGAATGAATCTCTAGATAAGCTAGCTTCACATAAATGTTCAATGGCAATTTTTTTATCAGTACATATGATAGAAAATGTTGTGGAAAAATTATTAAAGCATTATGAAAAGGAAACTCCAATTGCAGTTGTTCAAAAAGCAACATGGAAAGATCAAAAAATTGTAGAGGGAACTTTAGAAAATATAACTAAATTAGTTGAAGAAGCAAATATAACTAAAACAGCTCAAATTTTAGTGGGAAATTTTTTAGGAAATAAATATTCAAAATCTAAGTTATATGATAAATATTTCACCCATGAATTTAGAAAGGGAATAAAAAAGGAAGATTTATGAAAATAGCTGTTATATGTGTCACTAAAAAAGGACTATCTAAGAGTTATGAGATAAAAAAAGAAATAGAATGTGATATATACACAATTTCTAAATTAAAAGAAAAGGGAACTAAGCTAATAGGAAATTCCCTATCAGACACTTATAAAGAAATTCACCTAAAATATAATGCATTTATTTTCATAACTTCAACTGGAATTGCTGTAAGGGTTATAAGTCCATATTTAAAGGGGAAGGATAAGGATCCTGCAGTATTGGTTATTGATCAAGAGGGTAATTTTGTAATTTCACTTTTATCAGGACATTTAGGCAGGGCAAATGAATTAACTAATAAAATTGCAAAAATACTAAAATCAATACCTGTTATCACAACAGCCTCAGACATTTCTGGGAAAATAGCAGTGGATACTATTGCTATGAAAATTAATTCCAAGATAGAGGATTTAGAATCAGCTAAAAAAGTAACTAGTTTAATAGTTGCAGGGGAAAAAGTTCAATTAAAGGTTCCAAATAATATAACTTCTTGCAATCCAAGTGGAGTGATTATTGTGAGTAACAGAGAAAAATTAGAAATTTCAAAAATAATTCCTGAAAATTTAATAGTAGGTATAGGGTGCAAAAAAGGAAAAGATAAAAATGATATAATAGCTGCAATTAAGGATAGCTTCACAAAAAATAATTTATCTTTACAAGGGATAAGGTTTTTTGCTACAATAGATATTAAAAAAAATGAAAAAGGAATAATAGAAACAGCTGAAAATTTTAAAAAAGAATTAAAAATAATAAGTAAAGAAGATATAAAGTTAGTTCATAGAAAATTCAAAGGATCTGAGTTTGTATTTAAATCAGTTGGGGTTTACAGTGTTTCAGCACCATCAGCATATTTAGCTTCAAATAGAAAAGGAAAATTATTAGTTGAAAAATTAAAATATGATGGGATTACACTTTCAATATTTGAGGAGGAAACAAGTGATAGGAAAGATTTATGTGATAGGGATAGGTCCAGGTAATAAGGAAAATATGACATTTAGAGCTTATAATTCTATGGAAAAATCAGATGTAATAATAGGGCATAAAACTTATGTTTCTTTAGTAGAAAAAATGTTTGAAAATAAAATTTTTATAAAATCTTTTATGAAAAAAGAAATAGAAAGGTGTGAAGAAACATTGAGACTAGCTAGAGAAGGTCAAATTGTGTCTCTAATAAGCTCAGGGGATGCTGGGGTTTATGGAATGGCAGGTATTATGTTAGAAATAGCTAGTGGCTCAGGAATAGAGGTTGAAGTTGTACCAGGAGTAACTGCTGCCACTGCTAGTGCATCTTTAGTTGGAGCTCCTATTATGCATGATAGTGTAACAATTTCTTTAAGTGATTTATTAACTGATTGGGAATTAATTAAAAAGAGAATAGAGCTAGCATCTAAAGGAGATTTTGTAATTTCCCTTTACAATCCTAAAAGTAAAAGTAGAACTAAGCAAATAGAAGAAGCAAGAGATATTATGATGAAGTATAAAGACTCTAAAATTCCAGTTCTAATAGCTAGAAACGTTGGAAGAATAGGAGAAAATTATGAAATAACAAATATAGAAAACATGCTTAACTGTGAGATAAATATGTTTTCAACGGTTATAGTAGGGAATTCAAAAACCTTTATAAAAAATGGGAAAATGATAACCCCAAGAGGATATAAGGTGAATTAAATGGATTGGATAATTGGTGGAACTAAAGATTCTAGATGTTTTTTAAAATCTTTAACAGAATTTAGAGAAAATATAATAGTAACAACAATAAGTGAATATGGAAAAAAATTGCTAGATGAATATAACTTAAAGGTAATAGTTAAAGCTATGGAAGAAAATGAAATGTTAGAATTTGTAGAGAAATATAATGTGAAAAGAATATTTGATTTTACACATCCATATGCTATAAATGTTTCTAAAAATGCTATGAAAGTTTCAAATTATAAAAACATTGAATATTATAGATTTAATAGAAAAACATATGAATATGACAATTGTATTGAATTTAATAGGATAGAAGAATTAGTAGAGTTTGTATCAAATTTAAATGGAAATATTTTAAGTACTTTAGGTAGCAATAATGTGAAAAAATTCGAAAACTTAAAAAATTTAAAAAATATTTATTTTAGAGTTTTGCCAACTGTAAATGCTATAGAGAAAGTTGAAAATATAGGTGTGATGGCAAAAAATATAATTGGGATACAGGGTCCCTTTTCTGAAAATTTTAACTGCACTATTTATAATAATTATAATATAAAATATTTAATAACAAAGGAAAGTGGAGATGTAGGTGGAGAAAAAGAAAAAATAGAGTCAGCTTTGAGAGATAATATTAAAGTAATTATATTAAAAAAACCTCTTCTTGACTATTCTTGGGAAACTGATAATTTAAAAATTATTTTAAAAAAATTCAAAGAAAACATAGGAGAATAAAATGAGAAAACTTTTTAAAATAGGAACTAGGGGAAGCATTTTAGCCATGGCCCAAACAAAAATAGTGATGAATTTAATTAAAGAAAAGTTTCCAGAGTTAGAACTTCATATAAAGGAAATTATAACAACAGGAGATAAAGATTTAAGAACAAATTGGGGAAATAAAGATATTTCTTTAAAAAATTTTTTTACTAAGGAAATAGAAAAAGAATTATTAGATGGAGAAATAGATTTTGCAGTTCATTCTATGAAAGATATGCCAAGTGTTAGTCCTAAGGGATTAATTTTAGGGGGAGTTCCAAAAAGAGCAGATAATAGAGATGTATTTATATCAAAAACAGGAAAATATTTAAAAGATTTACCTGAAAATCCAGTAATAGGGACTAGCTCAATAAGAAGAGCTAGATGTATTAAAGAATTAAGACGTGATGCTATTATAAAACCAATTAGGGGAAATATTCATACTAGATTAAAAAAACTAAAAGAGGAAAATTTTGATGGAATTGTTTTAGCTGGAGCAGGTTTAATCAGAACAGGATTAGAAGATAGAATAACACAATACTTTAGTATAGAAGATGTGATTCCAGCTCCAGCACAGGGAGCAATTTATATTCAGTGTAGGGATAATGATATTGAGCTTTTAGAAATATTAAAAGAAATAACTGATGAGAAAACAATGAAAATAATAGAGGCTGAAAGGGAATTTTCTAAAATATTCGATGGAGGATGTCATACTCCAATGGGATGTGCTGGATATTTTATAGGAGATGATATTGAACTTCAAGGAATGTATTGTTCAGATAAGAATATGTATAAGAGAGTTTTTAGAGGGGAAAAGAAAGATAGGAAAAAGATAGCCCATGTTTTAGCAAAGAAAATACAGGAGGATATCAGTGGAGAATAAAGGAAAGGTTTATATTCTTGGAGGTGGCTCTGGAGATTTTGAATTATTGACTTTAAAGGGAAAACGATGTTTAGAGGAAGCTGATTGTGTAATTTACGATAGATTAGTAAACGATATTATTGTTAGATTTTCAAATCCTAAAGCTGAAAAAATATATTTAGGTAAAAAAAATACTGAAGGTGGATTAATTCAAGAAAAAATAAATAGAACTTTAGTAGAAAAAGCATTGGAAGGAAAAAAAGTAGTTAGATTAAAAGGTGGAGATCCTTTTGTTTTTGGAAGAGGGGGAGAAGAGATAGAGGAATTAATAAAAAACAAAATAAAGTTTGAAATAATTCCAGGAATAACATCAGCAATATCAGTTCCAGAATATGCTGGAATACCAGTGACAAATAGAGGGATGGCAAAGTCATTTCATGTATTTACAGGTATGACAGCAAAAAATAATTCATATCATAATTTTCAAAATATAGGGAAATTAGAAGGGACTTTAATATTTTTAATGGGAGTGAAAAACTTAGACCTTATTTCAAATGAATTAATAAAAAATGGTAAAAATCCATTAACTCCAGTTGGGATTATTGAAAATGGATGTACAGGAAAACAAAGAACAATAAAAGGAACATTGAAAGATATATATGAATTGGCAAAAAATGAAAATATTAAACCTCCAGCAATTATAATTATAGGGGAAGTTGTAAATAAAAGAGAAGATTATAAATGGTTTGAAGATAGACCTTTATATGGTAAAACTGTTTTAGTTACAAGAGAGGAAAGATTAGGAAATGAATTTTGCAAAAAAATAGAAAAAAATGGTGGAAAGTCAATACTTCTTCCAATGATAAGTTTAGTAGACAATTTAAATAAGTTTTCCTATGATGAATTAAGAAAATATAAAGGACTAATGTTTAATTCAGCAAATGGAGTAAAATTCTTTTTTGATAATTTAGATGATATAAGAAAATTGGGAAATATAAAAATAGGGGTTGTTGGAGATAAAACAAGGGAAGAGCTAGAAAAGTATAAAATAAAGGCAGATATTATGCCAAAACATTATTTAGGGTTAGAATTAGCTAAAGAAATGGCAAAGGTTACAGAAAAAGAAGATAAAATTTTAGTGGTCACTTCAGATATCTCTCTATTAAGAGAAGAAGAATTAAAAGAAAGTTTTAATAGAGATTTTAAAATTTTAAAGGCATACAAAAATATATCTTTAAAAGTAGAAAAAAATAGATTGGCAGAAGCAATTTCTACAGCTGATTATGTAACTTTTTTTAGTCCTTCAGCGGCAGAAAACTTTATAAAATGTTTGGAAAATGACTTATATTGTTTAAAAAATACAAAAATAATAGTGATAGGTCCTTCAACATCTAAAAAATTAAAAAATATAAAAAAAGAAAATATACTACAACCTAATATATACACAGGTGATGAGATGATAAATATAATGGGAGATCTAAATAAATAAAAAAAAGCTTGAAAAAAGTTACCAAAAAAACTATACTTTTAATATAAAGCTGTTGAGAAATTAGTATTAAAAATTGATTATTTTTTAATTTCATTAAAATTAAGGAGGATTACAAATGGAAGAGGTAGTTACAATTGAAATGATTAAAGAGGCAGCGAAAACAATAAAAAGTTCAATAAAGAGAACTCAGACATTAGAGTGCCCAAGTTTATTTGAAAAAACAGGAAATAAAGTTTTTTTAAAATTAGAAAATTTACAAAAAACAGGTTCTTTTAAAATAAGAGGAGCTATGAACAAGATAATGAATCTTACAGATGAAGAAAAATCTCATGGTGTAATTGCTTCTTCTGCAGGGAATCATGCTCAAGGGGTGGCATTAGGAGCTACAGCTTTAGGAATAAAATCTACTATAGTTATGCCAGGAACAGCTCCATTTTCAAAAGTAATTGCAACAAAAGCCTATGGTGCAGAGGTAGTTCAAGTGGGAACGGTCTATGATGATGCCTATAAAAAAGCTTGTGAAATACAAAAAGAAACAGGAGCTACGTTTATTCATCCATTTGATGATCCATATGTGATAGCAGGGCAAGGTACAATTGGTCTTGAAATATTAGAAGATATTAATGATGTGGATATAGTTTTAGTACCTATTGGAGGGGGAGGAATTTGTTCTGGAATAGCCAAAGCAATTAAAACTTTAAAACCTTCAACTAAAATAATAGGCGTAGAGCCAGCTAATGCAGCTTCAATGATGGAGGCAGTTAAAGAGGGGTGTCCTTGTACTGTAAAAACATCTCCAACAATAGCAGATGGTATAGCAGTTGCAAGAGCAGGGGATTTAACTTGTAGAATGATATCAAAATATGTAGATGAAATAGTTACAGTTACAGAAGGTGAAATAGCTGGAGGAATATTATATTTACTTGAAAAAGGCAAGATTTTAGCAGAAGGGGCAGGAGCTTCCACAGTAGCTGCAGTTTTATCTGGAAAAATAAAAGAAAAAAATAAAAAAGTATGTTGTATAATATCTGGTGGAAATGCAGATATTAATGCAATTGAAAGAATAATAAATACAGCTTTAATTCACGAAGGAAGAAAAGTTGAAATAAATGTAGAACTATTGGATAAAGTGGGAGAGTTAGAAAAATTATTAATGATATTAAGTGAAAATAAAGCTAACATATTAAGGATAAATCAATCTATGTACAGGGAAGACGCTAAGATGAATTCTCAAGTTGCAACAATAGCAATAGAATGTAAAGATGCTACTCATAGGGACAATATTATTGCTAAACTAAAATCAGCTGGTTATAATTTAATGAAATAAATTTAAAAAATTTGTCTTTTTAATAAAATTTTAGTATTATATAGTTATAAAATTAAAAAAAGGACGGATTTTATGAAAAAGATTATATTTATTTTATATATTATTTTACAAAATCTAATTTTTGCTTATAATTTTCCAATGAAGGACCCATATGTAGCCACAGTGGTAGGAACTTCAAAAATGATGACTGAGGGAATAAGAGAAAAAATTCCAGAGGAAGTACATCGTATGGAAATAATAAAAACTAGAGATATTCCAGAAAATTTAAAGTATCAAGAAAAATACAAGTTTTCCTTAGCCTTACAAAATAAAAAAGCGCCTTTGGTATTTATTCTGTCTGGGACAGGATCTTCTGCAACTTCAATTAAAACAAGATATTTTGAAAGAATATTTTATACAGCAGGATACCACGTAGTAGGAATTTCATCAATTATGAATTCTAACTCCGTGGTTTCTTTGTCGTATAATAAAATGCCAGGAAATTTAGTGGTAGATGGGGTTGATCTGTATAGGGCAATAAAAAACATAAGCAAGTATGTTGAAAGCAGAACAGAAGTTGAAAATTATAATTTAGTTGGGTATAGTTTAGGTGGAACACATTCAGCAGTACTAGGTTTTATAGATGAAAAAGAAAAATATTTTAATTTTAATAAAATTTTTGTTATAAATCCAGCAGTTAATTTATATGATTCTTCTAAACTTTTAGATGTTATGTTTGATAAAATAACAAACAAAAATATTGAAGTTATGCTGAGAAGAATGGATGAGTTAGTTGATGAATTATCCAAATATGATGATAAAATAGACATGAAAAATCCAGAAAAAATATTTAGAAAATTGAAAATAAGTAGGGATGATTTGAAATTAGGAATAGGTTTTGTGTTTAGACTTACATCAATAGATATTAATTTTTTATCAGATGCTCTAAATAAAAGGAATATATATAGTAATGGAAATATTTCTAAATATGAAGATATGACTAAATATTTTAAAAAAATAAAATTTTCAAATTTTGAAGACTATGTTGATAAAGTAGCTTATCCATACTATAAAGAATTGTATGGTGATAAGTTAACTTTAAATAAAGTTAAGGAAATGTCAGATTTAAAAAGCATTGATAATTATTTGAGAAATTCAAAGAATATTTATGTTGTAACAAATAGAGATGAATTAATATTAACAAGTGAAAATATTAAGTATTTAGAAAAAACTTTTAAGAATAAAATCAAAGTTTATCCTTGGGGTGGACATTGTGGAAATATGTTCTATCAAGAGAATGTAGATTATATGCTAAATATAATGAGGGAGAAGTAATATGGTTAATAAAAAAAATAAAATCCTAATAATTTTTTTAGCATGTTTAAGTTTTTCTTGCTCATCTTTAAAGACAGGCTATAGATATGGTAAAATAGAAAAGGTAAAGTATATTGAAGAGATAGACTATGATAAAGAAATATTCTTTGGAGGGAATGACAAATTTGGACCGTTAAATAGAAGAATATATTATTTTAACGGTATGTTTGATAGGTATGTATCTTATCCTGTAATAAGCAAATATGAATATTATACCCCTAATTTATTTAGACGTGGAATTGAAAACTTTTTTTCAAATTTCAGAGAAATTTCCACTGGAATAAATCAATTTTTACAATTAAGATTTTATGACGGCATGGAAACAACTTTCAGATTTGTGATAAATACTACAATTGGAATTGGTGGGTTATTTGATCCTGCATCAAAAATAGGATTGTTAAAACATAAAGAAACTTTTGGAAGAACATTAGCTTATTATGGAGTTGGTTCAGGTCCATATTTAGTAGCACCTTTCTTAGGGCCTTCTAATGTTAGAGATTTAAGTTCTTATGCTATAAATACATATGGATTAAATGAAATAGGGGCGTATAATTATCTAGGTATGGATTTAACAAATCCATATGCAATATTATTAATGGGATTAGATACGAAAGAGAATATAGGAATATATTTTATGGATACAGACTACGTTTTCGAATATGAATATTTTAGATACTTAAATAAAAAATATTTAGATGTGTTAGATGAAAAAAATAAATATTATTCAAAAGGAAAGGGAAGATAATGAGAATATCAATACTAGGAAGTGGAAGTGGAGGAAATGCTACTTTTATAGAAATTGATGGAATTAAGATACTTATTGATGCAGGATTTAGTGGTAAAAAGATTAATGAAAGATTACTAGAAATAAAAGAGGATATAAATAAAATAGAAGGTATTTTAATTACACATGAACATATTGATCACATTCAAGGTGCAGGGATAATTTCTCGAAAATATAATTTAAAAATTTATATTACAAAGGAGAGTTATAATATATGTGAAAAAAAACTTGGAAAAATAAAACCTGAGAATTTAATATTTATTGATATAAATGAAATTATTTTTAAAGATAAAGTTAAAATAAAACCCTTTGATGTAATGCATGATGCAGCAAGAACTGTTGGTTTTAGAATGGAAGGAATGATTTCCAAGAAAGTTTTTAGTATTTCTACAGATATAGGATATATAGATAATAGAGTGAGAGAATATTTTAAAAATTCAGATATAATAGTAATTGAATCAAATTATGATTACCAAATGTTAATGGGATGCGACTATCCTTGGGATTTAAAGGATAGAGTTAAAAGTAGAAATGGTCATCTTTCAAATAATGATGCTGCTAAATTTATATGTGAAACATACAATAAAAAATTAAAAAAAGTATATTTAGCCCATGTGAGCAAAGATAGTAATACTAGAAAAATTGTTTCAGAGACTATATCTAAAGAACTAAATAGATTAAAGATAAAAGTACCTGTGGAAATAGCAAGACAAGATATGGTAACTAAATTATATAAAATTTAGGAGGATTCATGAATAAAGAAGAATTATGGGAAGAACTAAAGTTTGAAATAGGAAATTTAGAAGGATTAAAAAATTCAACAGAACAAGAAGTTCTTTTAGGAAGTGGAAATAAAAATAGTGAAATTCTATTTATAGGAGATGACAGTAAACTCTATGAAAATGAGGATCTAAAATTTGAAATAGGTTCCAGTGGAGAATTTTTAATTAAACTTTGTGATTTAGCTGAAATTTCTCCAAAGCATTATTTTATAACAACATTAACTAAACAAAAATCAAAATTTAGAGATTTATATGAAGAGGAACAATTAAAACTTCTTGAGTTATTGGATATGGAAATAGCTTTAATTTCTCCTAAAATAATTATATTTTTTGGGCAAAGTGTAGCAGAGGCTATTTTAAAAAGAGAAGTAAATATGAATAATGAAAGAGGTAAATTTTTCAAATGGAAGGGTAGTATAGAATTTTTAATAACTTATGATGTAGAATACATAAAAAAAGTTAGAGAAAATACAGGAAGAAAGTCCAAGGCAGCTTTAGACTTTTGGAAAGATTTACAAAGTATAAAAGAGAAAGCAGATGAAATTTATGGATAAAAAATTTTTAAGATTAAAAGTTAGAAAAATTAGAGAAAGTTTATCTATTGAAGATAAGAAAAGAATGAGTAAAATCATTACAAATAATTTTTTTGAATTGGAAGAACTTAATAAATCTAAAATAATAATGAGCTATATGGATATGAAAAATGAAGTTGAAACAAGAGAACTTAATGAAAAACTTAGAAACTTAGGTAAAACAGTTTTACTTCCTTCAATAGAGGATGGAATGATAAAAGTCTATAAAGATGATGGGCATTATAAAATTAGTAAATTAGGAGTATCAGAACCATATATAAATGAATATAATGAAAAAATTGATTTAATCCTAGTTCCAGGAATTGTATTTAATTCAAAGGGAGATAGAATAGGATTTGGCAAAGGATACTATGATAAATTTTTATCTAAAAATATTCATAAAAATACTATAAAAGTATCAATGATTTATGATTTTCAATTAATTGAAGATTTTTCAGGAGAAGAGTTTGATGAGAAAATAGATATATTAATCAAAGAAAGTAATATTTTAAAAATTCCAAATATTGAAAAATAAAAGTTGATATGGTATCATATAAAATAGATATATTTTTAAATTAGGAGGGATATTTGTGTCTGGACATAGTAAATGGAATAATATTCAACATAGAAAAGGAGCTCAAGATAAGAAAAGGGCTAATTTATTTACAAAATTAGGAAAAGAATTAACTATAGCAGCTAAAGAAGGTGGGGGAGATCCTGGTTTTAACCCTAGACTAAGATTAGCTGTGGAAAAAGCAAAAGCAGGTAACATGCCTAAAGATATACTAGAAAGAGCTATAAAAAAAGGAACTGGAGAATTAGAAGGTGTAGATTATCAAGAAATAAGATACGAAGGATATGGACCATCAGGAACAGCTTTTATAGTTGATGTTGTAACTGATAATAAGAATAGATCAGCTTCAGATGTAAGAAGCACTTTTTCTAAAAAAGGTGGAAATCTAGGATCTGATGGAGCTGTTGCTTGGATGTTTAATAAAAAAGGAGAAATAATTATTTCTTCAGACCAAGTTAAAGATTCAGAAGAATTTATGATGGAAGTTTTAGAAGCTGGAGCAGAAGATATAATTGAAGAAGATGAAGAATATCAAGTGATAACTGATCCTACAGATTTTAGAAGTGTTTTAGATTCTTTAACAGAAGCTGGTTATAAATACGAAGAAGCTGAAGTTAATATGTTACCAGAAAACAAAGTTAATATAACTGATTTAGATATTGCTAAAAAAGTTTTAGCTTTGTATGAAACTTTAGACGACTTAGATGATGTTCAAGAAGTTTATTCAAATTTTGATATCCCAGAAGAAATTCTAAACCAAATAGATTAAAGAACATTAAAAAGCTTTCTAAACATAAAATATTTAGAAAGTTTTTTTATAGACAAAAATAAAAAATGTGTTAGAATAGGTTATCCCTTACAATTATAGGAGGAAGTATGGAAATTTTAGGATTGATAGCGGCTATTTTAACAACAGTATCATTTTTACCACAAGTTATACAGGTAGTTAAAACTAAAAACACTAAAAGTATTTCACTTGGTATGTATTTAATGTTTGTTTTAGGAGTTGTATTATGGGCGATATATGGCTTTTTAGTGAAAGACAGACCTGTTTTTATAGCTAATCTAATAACTTTTTGTTTATCATTTATCATCTTAATGTATAAATTAAAAGAAGTTAAAGATAATGGAAACGGTTGAAAGAGTGTAGGATAGTTATATCATTTATAAAATTTGGAAAACCAAGGTGGAAATTATTTTTTAATTTTCACCTTGGTTTTTTCAAAAATGAGATAAAAAAAATTCTAATTTTATTAACAGTATCCTTTTGGATACTATATAACAAAAAAGTGCGTACTTGTAATTTAATAGAATTATAGTATAATCATGATATACAGGATGGAAAGTTAAGATAATAGATAAAATTAAAATTTTAAATAAAAGGAGTATAAGATGCTAAATTTCAATTATAATATACCAACAAAAATATTTTTTGGTAAAAACAAAATAGATGTTCTTGCAAAGGAAATAAAAAATTATGGTGATAAAGTGTTGCTTGTTTATGGTGGAGGAAGTATAAAAAGAAATGGAATATATGATAAGATTACTAATATTTTAAATGAAAATAATATTAATTTTTGGGAATTAGGGGGAATAGATCCTAATCCAAGATTATCAAGTGTAAAAAGTGGAGTTGAATTATGTAAAGAAAATAACATAGAATTAATACTTGCAGTTGGTGGTGGAAGTACAATTGATTGTGCAAAGGTTATAGGTGCAGGGTATTACTATGATGGAGATGCTTGGGATATTGTAATGGATTCTAAAAAAATAAAAAAAGTTCTTCCAATTGCAAGTGTTCTTACATTAGCTGCTACAGGTTCTGAAATGGATGCAGGAGCAGTAATAACTAATACAAAAACAAATGAAAAAATTGCAACTATACATGAGGAAATGGCTCCAAAATTTTCAATATTAGACCCAACATATACTTTTTCAGTTCCTAAAAATCAAACTGCAGCAGGTGTAGTGGATATAATGAGTCATATTTTTGAAGTATATTTTAGTAATACTAAAGAAGCTTACTTACAAAATAGAATGGGAGAAGCTCTATTGAAAACTTGTATAAATTACGGGAAAAAAGCCATTGATTGTCCTGAAAATTATGAAGCAAGATCAAATTTGATGTGGACTGCAAGTCTTGCTATAAATGGTCTTTTAAGTTATGGAAAAGAAACTGAATGGAGTGTTCATGCAATGGAACATGAGTTAAGTGCATTTTATGATATTACCCATGGAGTTGGTTTGGCTATACTAACACCCTATTGGATGGAATATGCTTTAAATGATTCTACAGTGGATAAATTTGTTGAATATGGAGTTAATGTGTGGGGACTTGATATTAATGATGAAAAATATGAAATAGCTCATAATGCTATAAGAAAAACTAGAGAATATTTTAATTTATTAGGAATGCCTTCTTCCCTAAAAGAAGTAGAAATAGGTGAGGATAAATTAGAAAAAATGGCAAAACAAGCTAGTGTAAGGGGAAAATTAGGAAATTTCAAAGTATTGGAAGCAAAGGATGTACTAAATATCTATAAATCATCGTTATAATGAGGATTAAGTAAAAAAAATAAAAATTAAATTAAAAATAAGGTGGAAATTAATTATTAATTTCCACCTTATTTTATTAAGCTTTTAGACCTTTAATTAATAATTCAGCTGTTTTAGAATTAGTAGCAACAGGAATTTTATGAACATCAGATAAACGTATTAGAGCTTGTACATCTGGTTCATGTGGCATGGCAGATAGAGGGTCTCTAAAAAAGAAAACAGCTAAAATATTTTCATTAGCTATTTCAGCTCCAACTTGTTGATCTCCACCCATTGGTCCAGACAAATATCTAACAACATTTAAATCAGTTGCTTGAATAATTCTAGTTCCAGTTGTACCTGTTCCAACAAGTTCATATTGTGAAAAAAAATCTTTGTGTTTTTTTACAAAATCAACTAATTCATCCTTTTTTTTATCATGAGCAATTAAAGCAATCTTTTTTTCCATTTTTCCTCCTAAAAATTAACAAATTTCTAACTTTATATTTCTTTCTTTTAAAAAATCAACATACTCTTTTGGGGCAAAGTCAGTTAATAAAAAATCAATGTCTGAAAATTGTGCGTAGGTAACAAGACCTAAAGAAGAAAATTTAGAACTATCCATAAGCAAAAAAACTTCAGAACTTTGATTAATAGCTGTTTCTTTAATTCCAGATTCTTTTATAGAAGCATTTGTAATACCAATGTTCATAGCAACTCCAGTGGTAGCCATAAATGCTTTTTGTATATTTAAATTTTTTAGAAAATCAATTGATTCTTGTCCTACAAAGGAATTTACAGCTCGGTCAAGGGAACCTGATAAAGCTATTATTTTAATATTTGCATAAGGTAGAGCTTGAATTATAAAATTTAGATTATTTGTAAAAACTGTAACAGATTTATTTTTTAATCCTTCAACCATATGAACAGTTGTAGTTCCAGAATCAATATATATAATATCATTATCATTTACAAATTCACTTGCTTTTAAAGCAATTTTAGATTTTAAATTTTGATTGATTACCTTTCTTTCTTTAAAAGAGACTAAAGTATCATTAGAAGCAGCTGTAACTCCTCCGTAAACTTTTTCAATAGTTCCTTTTTTTAATATTTCTTTAATATCTCTTCTGATTGTATTTTGAGAAACATTAAATACTTCACAAAGTTTCTCCATTTTAACAGATTTTTTTTCTAGAATATATTCTTCAATTTTCTTTGTTCTTTCGTATTTCATAAGCACAACCTCTCATTTAAAATTATATTATTATTATACAACATTTTTTTTTCTTTGACAAATGATAAAAAAAATAATATAATCAAGTTGACAACAATATAATCAAAATATAATCAAAAGTTATTTTAAAGGGGGAGCAATGGCGAATATATTTCAAATTCCTAAACAAATTATAGCAGGAAAAGATGCGTTACAATTATCAAAGGTTAATTTAAAAACTTTTGGAAAAAAAGTATTAATTGTTACAGATGATGTTATGGTTAAATTAGGAAATGTAAAAAAATTAGAAGATGTTTTAAAAGAAGTGGAAGTAGAATGTGTTATTTATTCAGGTGTAAATGGAGAACCTACAGATAAAATGGTTGAAGAAGGAATAAAAATTTACAAAGAAGAAAAATGTGAATTTTTAATAGCAATAGGTGGGGGAAGTCCAATAGATACAATGAAAGCAGTGGGAGCAATGATAACTAATCCTGGAAACATAAGAGATTATAATTGTAAAATTATAGAAAACGAACCTCCTGTGTTAGTTGCTATTCCAACAACAGCAGGAACAGGGTCAGAAGCTACAAAGGTTACTATAATAACAGATACAGAAAACAATATAAAAATGTTATTACAAGGGGGAAAACTAATACCTACTTTGGCTATAGTGGATCCTGTGTTTACATTAACTGCTCCAAAAGGAATAACAGCAGCTACTGGTGTAGATGCTTTAACTCATGCAATAGAAGCTTATACTTCTAAAAAATCTTTTCCATTAACTGATACATTTGCTATATCAGCAGTTAAAAAGTTATTTGGTAATTTAGTAAAAGTTTATAAAGATGGTTCAGATATAAAAAGTAGAGAAATAGTTGCAACAGCTGCTACAGAAGCAGGGATTGC
>Ga0172378_10000818_pt1 | contig 28110 bp, 22 predicted proteins | sample GrowelOW332metaG_FD_119755 | JGI IMG/M metagenome (GOLD analysis project Ga0172378, IMG submission 119755) | Groundwater microbial communities from an aquifer near a municipal landfill in Southern Ontario, Canada - Pumphouse #3_1 metaG | ecosystem: Environmental > Aquatic > Deep subsurface >...
AATATAGAATTTTAAGAGAACTTGGATATACAGACGAAGAAATAAATCTTGGTTTATATGATCCTGAGTTAGAGTCTCTTTTTTCGTCATTTACTCAAATTTATTTAGATCATGGTGAATTTAATATGGATTATAGTAGAGAAGGAGATAGGTATGGGATAGAGATGGGATTGGGTAGAGAAAACGAAGATGCTTATTATAATTTAACAAAGAGACCAGATATAGAACCATATATTAATATTCATAGACCAAAAGTCATGGGAGGATATGGAATTTATGTAGATGGCCCTGGAATAAATAACAATATTGGTGATTATGGAGAGTATAAAAGTAGCCCCAATGGTGAATTGTGGTCGAATATGTATTGGTTGCATCCCTTTCATGATCCAAAGGTGAGAGATATAAGATTTTATTCTTCTTCAGGAGATATCGGCGACGAAGTAATTTATTCTTCTTCTTTACCATATGGTGAGAGGTTGTGGAGAAGATTTTGTATTAGAATGGAAATAAGTTTTCCATTAATTATTGCAAATAATGATGAGTTGAACAATGATAGGTATTCTTTTGTTTTAAATCATAGTATTGGAATTAGTGGTAGTTTATTAGATGGAACAGAAATTGAATATTTAGAATATCCATATACTTCTTTTAATATGGACGAATGGGTTTATTATGAAGCAGATGAAGAAAAAACAGACAAGTTATTAGATGTTTTGAATAGAATGTTTGTTGGCACTGAGGCGTTTGATACTATTAGTTTAAGCAATTTTATTCCCGATCATGATAATAAAAAACTGATTGGATATGTTTACGGTAAAAAATCTCATAGATTAAAATCCTTTGAAGTAAAAAGAACAGAAAATTCTTGTTATGAAATTTTTGGAATGGAAACGATTTATCAGACACAGTCTTATGAAGATATAAATTTATTGGGAGGAGGAGAAGGAATAACTTCTTATCGGGGATTTCAAGATTTTTTTCAAAGAATTGAATTTTTAGAAGAGCAGATAGAAAATGAATATTTGTTTGAGATGCCCTATGAGTCTTCTTATCAATATGGAGATATTATTGAAGAAGTTGTTCAAGAAACAGAACCGTTGTTTACTTGTTCTATAGAAGATGTAAATGCAAATGGTTTTCATTTTAAGTATAGTCTTGATAGATACTTAGCAACTGGCAAGGTATATGTTAGATTATATCATACTGAGGATTGTTTTCCATTTGAAGATCCTGTTTTAGAATATAAAAATTTTATTGTTGTACCTGATGAAGTTAGAGAGGGAATTTATCATAGAAAGAAGATAAAAAACAAGAGAGGGATTCCAGTAGAAACACAAACCGTAACATTATCTACAGGAGAAATTGAAATTGCTTATTTTGAGCCTGGAGGGAATTGTTTGAGTCATACTCCGGTAGATGCATTAGATTTAAGCAAAGGATATAACAGAATCCCTGCTAGAGGGTGGTTGCCTAAAATATGTCATAAAACAATATATGTTGCTGAATATGTAGAATGTGATAGAGCGTTTATTAAACCCTACTTTGAAAATAATATATTGGGGACATCCGGCCCGATAAACAAACACAGTAGCATTAATCCTGCTGGTTCCATTACTTCGGGTTATAATTTATATTTACTTGGTGCTTATAAGGCGTCTCCAGAGCAAATAGAGCAAGGCATTGATATTCCCTCATATAATTATTCCTCTGTGGTTTCTGTTGAACAAGATGGTGAATATGGTCGTTTTAGCGCTCATTGGTTAGGATATACACAAGACGAAACAAGTGGAGGGTGTGACTTGGTTTTCGTTGATCCTTGGCTGATTGGTTTTAATGGAAAAGTAAACGTTGGTCATTCTTTTGGGTATGTTCCAGATACTAGCTTGGAGACATATTTCAAAGTATCTAAAGATGAGAATGCTATTGACCGACATTTATCCCCGTTGTCTTATTATGTTCATGAAATATTGAGACATCCTCATTTAAGTCCTAGATTATTAGGACGAGTTATTAAAGATTATGGGATTATCGCTGATACATCAATGGCATTAGTAAATCCCGAAGAAGTGATTAAAAAACCACATATGGATATGCGATTAAGAGGCAGATTTGATCTTGAGCAAAAATATTATTTTTCTGGTAATCCGAGAGATGAGCATCCCGCTTATGCCACTAGACCAGACATTGTTTATAGAGAAGATCGTCCTTGGAGATTGAATGGATTTGTTCAAAAATTAGAAGAGCTTTCGACTTGGGGTTTTAAGTTTTTACAGAGTGAGTGGAATACATACAATTTATTACATTGGTACGGCTCTCAATCTAAATATAATTATGCAAAAATAGAGGCGTCTCAAAGACTAGAAGACGGCAGTTTTGGTGATTGGTTTGATGTTAGAACAAAGAGTGGAATATTATTTGAAGAATATGGTTGGTTAATACCATATAATAAAATTAATATAGAAAGTGAATTATATGATGAAGAAATGTTTAGATTGAGTAAGTTCCCTAGAGAATGGGTTACAGAACAGATGATTCCAGTAGATTGGTTTGGTTCTTCTGTTTCACAAAGTGATTATGTTGATACTTTAAATCAGGAGAATTTTCATTTTGGAGAAACTTATAGATTTAGAATATCCTCTGTTAATATTATAGATGGTTCGGTAATATCTCCTACGATTAGTAGTAATTTTACATTAGATATTGATGCTGCCAGTCCTCCCATCATTGTTTCAATGTCTATAGATAAGTGGACGAAGATTTTAACTATTCGATTTCGTTTTGATGATATACAGGGTAGATTATATGATCTTTCTGATTTTTATTATTCTATAGATAATGGCGACACATGGATTAACAATGGATTTGCATATTTAGAAGGGAATTTAAAAGATCTTGATTCTAATATGTTTGCAGACAAGGTTATTTCTAATTACAATTTAATAATTCATGAAATTAGATTAGATTTGAATTTGTTAGCTGATGTTTTTGATAAGCCCGAAGAAATGGATAATTATGATTATGATGGCAGTTTACTTGTCAGATTGTCCGCAATTTTATCAGAAAACAAAGAGGGATTGTTATATCCAGTATTCAATTTTAAAATGTGGTCTAATGAATTATTAAAGAAAGCGGAAGACAAGATTATTAATATCATGGGTCAGAAAACAAGATGGTGTTTTGTTGAAAGCGTTGATGAGAACGATGAAATTACTTCCGAATGGATTTATTTAGAAAAAGGTCATGAAGTGATGATGCCTGGAGAATTATCAATAGTTGAAGAATCAATTAGAGAAATAGAAGAACAGTTTTTATTTTGGTATTCTTCTGTAAGGACATATTACTATCCTTCTGTAGACGCAAGAATTGATTATATAATTAGCCAATCTTTGAAGACTGATTATAGGCTGTTTTGTTTTAATGAATATGTTGTATACAAAGACTTGACTACTGATTATGACGAGTATTCCGCTTTGTCTGATTATAAAGAGGAAATAAAAATAGAATCTTATCTACAAGACAGAGCTTTATTATATGAGTTTGAAGATTTTGTATACAGAAGAAATTCTACATTAAGCATTTCTTTTTTTGGTTCCAATTCGTTGTGGGATGTTTTTGAGTCATGGTATCAAGAAAGAATTGTAGTAAGTGTTGCGGAATCTTATTCTATGTTCGTTTCTTATTATGGTTTTGAAGAAGAATACAACACTTATTTAATAGAAGAGGAAATTGTTGGTGATGACTATATAGGCTTTATAAAAAACAAGAAATATGACAGTTTGTATAATAATTATTACAAACTTCTTAATCAATATTCAAATGAAAAATCAGTATCAAGAGGTGTTTATATTGATAGTAGTTATAGCTTATTATATGAATCATGGCTACTTAATCCAACAGATATAGATGGGAAAATTTTGTCTTTCGATTATTTGCCTATAACATTTGATACTATTGATTATGACGACGACAAATGGGTATTGTTTTTGGAATGGGCTTATGAGAATGAAGAGATAGAAACCGATGCATTTATTAATGAATTTATAGATACTAAATATAATTTGGCGAGAAGTAACTATTTGAATCAATTAAGTGGAGGAATAACTATTGCACAAAAATATTCTTCGTTTGTTTCAAAAAGGTTGAGTTTATTAAATCAATTAAATGATGCCTATGAAGAGAAAAATTATTATGAAACAAGACACAGAATAAGATTAATTAGACAGGGTTTTTTCAGTAATGGATTTTTAAATAATGTTCCTTATAAAACTGGCACGGAAGTAAATGATGCTTTTCGATTCAGGGTAGAGAGCAAACCTATTAGTGGTAATTTAATGGAAATGAACGAAGATACTGAAACGCCAGTTTATGTACCTGGTGAAACCACCACAACGATTTCCATAGGATATGAAACAAGATTTGAAATATATTTTCATTTTCAAATGGATTTTTATGATACATTTGATTCTCAAGATGGGTTGCCTTTTAGGGATAAAGTTTATCAATTATCTTCTGAGGCTGGTGTAAATGAAGAAATTATTGATATTGAAGGGGTTGAGTATTCCAGAATTCCTGGTGCTATTGTTGCTGAGTCAGGATTAAAGGCTTCTCCAAGTCATGTATATGAAAGTACCAATCCTGATACTGGTTATACGATGGTTACAACTGCCGATCCTTATGATTTAAGGTTTTCGGGTACATATTCACTTTTAAAATCAGATTTGCCGGGGAAATTGATTACAGATAGTCTGCCTTCAATTTATAATAACTATGAACAATTATATTATTGGAGGGTTGCACCTTACAATGTTGTTGAAAGACCTGTTGTTGAATGTAGTTTCGGAGAATCTTCAAATGTTGTTTTATTATCTGACAATGGATATACAAAAAGATATAAGTTTGATTTTTTAAATAGATTTCATGATGGTATAAACGACAGTTATATTGGTGATTTAGTTACAAGTTATTACAATATTAATTTTATTGTGCGTTTTTCTGAAAGTGTTTTGTCTAATTTTGTTTGGTCTCTTGATTGTAATGGTTCTTTTGGTTCAACTTATTCTGCTTGGAGTGATCATTTTAATAGAGGAGAGAGATGGTATAATTCTTCTTGGATAAACAAGAATTTAATACACAGGGGAGAGGTACAATTTATAACAGATAGACCGAGAAGTGTTGTCGAAGACGAAGATGGAGATATTGTTTTTGGAGAGATAAAATACAAAATTTCATATATAGAAGATGAAAATAACAATTTTTTGTCTACATGGGTGCCATATAATACAAGAAGAGAAAAGCCTTGTCTTGTAAGAGACAATGAAAATTGTGAGTATTACATGTTTTATCACAAACCAAACAGTAAAAAATTAGTTAATGGAATTATTGTTGATAGTAATGTAATTGTTTTTGCAAGAGCCTTCAGTCCCATGAGCTTTGGTGAAGAGAGTAGGTGCTTCCCGTTGTTATGCCAAGACGATATTAATAGTGTTGTAGCGGATGCCATATCTTTTGAAAATCCTTGGGTTGTAAAAGATAATGGAATTTATAGAATGTATTTTAACGTTGTTTTTTGGAATCAAGAAATTTCTTCTTATGAAAAGAAAGTTTATATTTGCAGTTCAAATGATTTGTCTTCTTGGACAACCCCTGAACAGCTTTTAAATTTTGATGAATGTACGGATGTTATGGTGTATGTAGAGGACGGGTTTTATAAACTTTATTGTATTAAAACAAAGATGTTTGATATCGGCGGAGTAGAAACACCCTATCAATGTATTTTTAGTAGTGTTTCCGATACTTGGGATACTTTTTCTGAACCAGTATTTATTTATGGAGGGGATTATCAATTATCAAGTCCTTGTTTTTGTTCTGATAGATTATATTATTCTCAGAAAAGTGCAGGTCTTATTCTTTCCATAGGAAGGACAGCCAATAATGGCGGAGTTTCAGTTGATGAATTTAATTGTGATTATCCTACTCCCGACGCAAACAATCCAAGATTTGAAATTGGCCCATCTTCTGATTATCAATATTGTAATCCTTGTGTTATTGAAGATTATGATCTTGGTAATAAAACGGAAAGAATGTTTTTTAATTTAGAGGATCATCCTTATTTATGGCAAGAAGGGGTTTTGTCTATGTTTGGATTGTCTGGATCTACTTCTTTTTATCGAGAAAAATCTATTGGAACAAGATATTTGGAAAAACACACGTGGGGTTCTGCTTTAATTGATGATATAAAAATAGGCGGAGTTTCTGTTCCTTTTGGGGAATGGTCTTATGAATTTGATGAAGAGAATATGACATTTTCACAGTATCCTTATCCTTTGATGTGTAGTAAAGAAGGAATATTATTAGAAATAGAGTTTGAAACCAATCAAACTCTTGTTGATGATAAAGTTAGAGTTCCTATTGGTCTTATTGATAGTTCAGTTGAATGTGAATCTATTGCCGAGTGGATAGATTATAATAATGCTTCAAGGACGGATGCTATTATTTCGCCGGAAGAAGTTGGTGAGGACGAATTAAATGCAGATTATAGCCCCATGACATTTTTAATTAATAAAGAATTAATAGATGAATACAACGACTGGAGACTTGGTATTCCTGGAGGCGAATTCGAAACAGAAAACGATTATATTATTGGATTTTTGGTTTATAGTCGTTATATCGGAGAATATTTACAATGGTCTAAACGTGGACCCGGAATTTATCGCCATAGAGTAGCTCTTGATAAATTAAGTTGGACTGGCGATGGAGAGGAATAAGGAGTTAATATGAGTACTGGAACCAGTAGTGGGATCATTCTTCCAAAAGAAAAATTACAGTCACGCAAACACCCTTCTTTTACGTCGGTAAGCAGTTATTTTACTGGTTCAACTCCTATAGTTAATAGTACTAATTTATCTACTGCTTTGAGTAAATATATTAATCCGTATCCGGAATTTACCTTTGAAAAGATTTCTGAAATGGATTTTGGAAACAGTTCTTGTATTGCCAGAGCTACTGGTTATCCAATCAATAGACCAGACTTTGTCAATGACTATTATTTTATTTCTATGATGAGATGTCTTGACAGAGTTCTTCAGAGTGAATATAAGGGTATGATAAAAATGTCTTATGATACTCCCTCTCCTTCTTCATAGAATTGTTTATTTTCCTCTGCATTCTTGTTGAGTTAAGAGTTAAGATTTATAAGTAATGAGTAAAAAGGTATAAAGTATGAGTTTAACATTTCACCCTCTTTATTGGGTATATCACGATTGTTGGAAATGGGAAGAGACCATTCCGGGTTATCCGAAAGATAGCATTGCTACATTTCATCATGCTGGTCATATTCATTTTTTCTTTGAAAGTACTAATTTTAATGCCGATGTTGCTGCTTCCGGTAGTGCTTATGGTGGCACACAACTATATCGTTTTAGATTGAATGATATTTGGGGTCCGAATTCGGAAGACCCTAATCAATCTCAGACGGACAAATTAATTGGCAAGCCCATATGGTATTTTTATGTTGAAGAATATTGGCGTAGAGTTTATGTACAATCATGGCAAGTAGAAGACAGCAGAAGAAGTTATCCTCTACATCCTGGAAAATCGGGAATAAAGTATGATGTTTCTTTACCGGAGCATTCTTTAGGTCCGTTTAGAGAGGGTGGAGGATTATACTTTTTCAATTCCAAAATTAATAGAACATTGCCTGTTGAATATTGGAAAGATAAAAACAAAAGGGTTCGAGATTTATTTGTAAAAAAGGATGATGACAATAGTAATGGTGGTTATACTTGGGATACTGGAGCCTCTATTACTGAATGGTATAGACCCGGTAGATATGTTAATAGATCTGGAGTACAAAATGATTTGGATAATACAAGATATGTGGATGGAATAACTACTTTTAATACAAAGAATGATGTTGTTTATGTAGAAGAAAATGGGGCAAGGAAATATTACAAATATAAATATGCTCCGTACAATTATGATTATTTAAAATCAAGAGGAGAATATTTAAAATCGGAAAGAAGATGGCCAAATCCTCCGCCAAATATAAAAGGTGACGACTTATGGCCGGATTATCTTGGCTATTACAATTTCAACATTTCATATATCGGTGACGGAGAGTATGATTCTTGGTGTGCAGAAAGAGAACTGGATTCTACGCTACCATCTTCTTACCGTTCCTTTATTTCTACAAAAATAAAAGTGATTGAAACTCATTCGTCATACGAGAATTTGACTTTTGAGGATTATGGAGAAGTATGGGAGGAAATAACAGATGATGAAGAAATTCTTGATTTAATAGGAGATTTTCCAAGACCTCTAAAAGTTTTTGTAGAAGAGGACGGAAGTGTTTTTGATACTGGTTCAAATCCCTTTGTTAAAGATGGCATACCAGTAAATCCCTATGAAGTATATAAGGAATACTTTGAAAGGCGAGAGATATATGCTTTGCCTAGAGAAGGCATAGCAAAAGGAGATTTTCCTTATAGGGAAGGTCATCCTAGAGAAAGGTCTTATAGTGATGAAGATGGAGCAAGGAGAAATTATCTTGATGAAGAATTTATTTATCCTGTAATGGAGTATCAGAAAGTAATTCATTTGAATTATGAAAGACTACCGGAAGCGAAAGAAAAAGATAAATTTGTTAATGTTTATACGGATAAGACCGGTAATTTTGGAGATGGTTTTGAGATGACTATAGAGTTGCCTTTTAGAAAAGGATATGAAATACAATCTCCTTTTTCTACTGGAGGTCTTGTTTCGCCAATTGGTGTTTATCATCATTCTGTAGTAAAAGAAGAAGATAAACTGAGATATAAAGTATATCGTTATAATGAACTTGATGATGTAAAGAAATTCATGAACCACAAGTATTTAGAGTTTGTTGCCATGAGAACCGATGAAGTTGAAGGATATGATTTAACTGATGAAGAGTGGTTTGAGATTAATTGGAAAGACAAACCCATATTAAGAAATAAAGACGAGGGGACTTTTTATAGTAGCGATTATTTAAGTGAGCCTGTTTGGATGCCTTATTTAACTCAGCAATTTATAACAGAAGAACAAATTGATAATGAGGGATATGTTAATAGTAGCGGTGAATTAATTGTTGGAGAAGGGAAATTAATATCTTTTAGTATTCCAGAAGGAATTGAAGAAAAACAAGATGGTGTTTGGGTTGAACAATGTTTAGGCGGAATTGTAAAGGCGGAAGTTGAAGTTGTTTTAGAAGATCCTTTTGGGAACAGGAGAAAAGAGAGAGTTAGTATTGTCGCTGCTAATAGTGTTGATACATTTGAAGGTGTAGACAAGGCAAATCAATGACTGTAGTATTATCTAATGTAAAAGAAGAATGGCTAAAGACAAAAGGGAGTAAAATAACAATTGGAGTTTGTGATAGTGGGATAGACAAAGATAGAACAGAATTTGGATGTCTTGTTGAATACAAGTATTTTGGTGAGTCAAACAAATATTCTTCTTTACATGGCAATCATGTTTGTGGGATTATTTTTGGTTCTTCTATGAGGGCTGGAACTATTCATGGTTTTTGTTCTTTGAGCAAGAGTTATGTTTCTGGATTTGGATTAAATTGTAATAATTCATTAGACAATCTTTTTCGTAGCATTGAATGGCTTAGTGAACTTAAATGTAAAATTGATGTATTAAATTTAAGTTTCGCTTGTGAAATTAATCATATTGGTATTGAATATTGTTTAAAGAAAATGTACGATAGAGGTACTTGGATATTTGCCTCTCATTCTGCCGAAAAGTTTTTTCCTTGGTCTTATGATTTTGTCAATAGTGTTGGTTATGATAATAAAGAAGGTGTAGATATTTGCGCTTATAAGAAAGGGAATTCTGTTGGTGCAGGATTCAAGATTTCTGAAATGAGTGGAAGCAGCATTTCTTGTGCTATTACTACCGGTGTTGCAGGATTATATAGGTCATATAACAGTCTGTCTACTATTGAAGATTTTAAAAGAGAAATAGATGGGGACAAGATTTTTGTGCCTTCTTTAATTAGTAGAAAGAAAGTGGAATTTATAATAATAGGAGTTTAAAAATGAACGGAAATTTTATTGGCAATAAAAAAGTTGAAATAAATGTTCCAGAAAACATGACAGAAGATACAGCGACAAGATGTTTTATGATGGGGATGCATGATTTATTAAGCATTAATGATGGTGGAATTACTATTAATTATGGTATTGAGAATAAAGATGGTATTTTAATTCAGTCGATGAGTTTTAAGGAAGATTATGCTGTTGCCGTAAGGAGGTTTTGTGAGGCGGTTCGAATTTATGCGAATCAAGGCAGCAAAGGTGATCGTCTTGTTGAATTAAGAGATAAGGGGAAGAAAATATTAGAGGATTTAGAAAATGGAAAACCTTGACAAACATTTTAGGGATTTGGTTAATGCCTTATTTTATTATCAGAATAGAGTAGAAGAAATGAAGGTAGATGTTGATATATTAGATGCTCAAATGATAGCTCTTGGGAATTTACTAATAAAGAAGGGCGTTGTAACACAAGAAGAATTGAAGAATTATACCGATGGTGTAATGGGCATGAAAATTTCTGACAAAAGAAGAGAGAGAGAAAAGAATTTTGTTGAGGGTTCTGTAATTAAAACACCACCCGGCGAACTTCTTTCTCCAAGAGAAGAGAAAAAATGAATAGTGCTTGTCCTAAATGTAAGACTCTTGTTAAGCTGGAAGGTTTTATACAGAGAAAGCATTCCTATATTGTTGATGGCAAAGATTATTCGGAAATAACCTTTGAGGGGCGGTGTAAACGTTGTAGGATAGGGGTCATTTATTCTTATTATGCTTTTTGTGATAAGATAATTTCTTGGACAAATATCTTTGAATTAAATTCAATTTCTTCTGGTTGGATAGAAATGTCAAAGAAATATAAAAATTGTCTTTATCTATACCGGAAAGAAGATTATACAGTAGTAGATTTAATTCATGCTTTTAAGCGGAAAAACAAGAAGGATGTTTTTTATGTTACCAAAGAGTCTGATTTTGATTCTATAAGAGCTTGCAAGTTAAGTTTTCTTCCAGTTATTGTTTTTCCTGATTCGTTTTTTGAATTTTCAGATTCAAATTTGATTCCAAGTATTTTTGCTGAAAGAATACTTTCTTCTTTTGTAAAGGCTCCTTTTTGTATTAGTGATACTTATTTAAACAATTTTTCGAGATTTGAATTATGATATTACCCTTAACAAGACAAAATATTGTTGGAGCAAATTATTCTGTACAGTGGAATGGAAACGACGTATTAGTTAGTCATTTTTTGAATAGTGATGTAATTTGTCAATGCTATGATGATAGCATGAATTTGTTTCATCTTGATGCTGAAAAGATTGATTCAAATTCAGTTAAATTGAATTTTGTAAATATCCTTCCTCTTGGTGTTACTTATAGATTATTGATTAATGCTGTTTCGTCTTTTCCGTTGACAGATGCGAATCAAAGTATCGGAGATATTGCAAATACTTGGGATGGCGACAGCGTAGTAATTTCTCATAACATAGGAGGAGAAGTATTTGTACAAATATGGAACAATTTAAATTACCTTGTCCATTTGCCGGTTTTTAAAATAGACGACTATGCCTTTAGAATTGATTTTAGCAACGTTCAGAAGCCAACCGGTGCGGGTAGCTGGCAAATAGCTTTCAGGCCCACAGAATCAATTTCTGTAGCGTCTATTGATGGTTCTGACGGCGATTTTACATGGGGCTGGTCTGGTTATGATTTAACAATCACTCACTCTTTAGGGACATATCCTTTTGTTCAGATATATGATGGTACTGATGAGCTTGTCGGATGGGAAGCTCGTTCTTTAGGCGAAGGATCGTTGAGATTATATTTTGATGAGAATACAAAACCAGGAACAGGATATGAATACAACATATTAATAGGGTATAGTGATGCTGAAGAAGAACCCGGCACTTATTATTACGCTTCGGGCACATCCCAATATAATCCTATTACAGAAGAGGTAAACAATGCGTTAATTCCGGCTTATGGCGATTGGCGGCAATATTTTATGATGAGCGAACAAGAAGACACTCTTGGTAATGGTATTTTATATCAATTTCAAGTAGCTACGGATTATAATTTTGTTTTTAAGGTGTACGATATTGTACAAGAAAGCAATATTATTACAGGCAATCCATCTTATCAACACGGAGACTTGATAAACAAAGGGAACATATTTTTTATTCCAGAAAATAGCAATTTGCCGAGACGTTCTCAATATTATTGGAGGGTGCGTTATTCTAATAAAAGAATTGTGGGAGAAACGATGGTTTGGTTTGATTGGAGTAAAAAATTTCCGTTTTTTGTAAATAAAATTCCTATGATACCGACAGAAGTTGCAATTAATTCAAGAGAATAAAGATGAAAAAAAAGAGACAAGTCGTAACTTATAGAGGATGGGTTGGTAACATATTGTGTGACTCAAGTTGGGAGATGGCTTTTGTTGCATATTGTCTTGATAATGGAATAGAAGTAGTCAGGAACACAAGAAATTTTGCCTATGTGTATTACAATAAGACGAGATATTATCGACCAGATTTTTTGGTCGACGATGGAACCAATCAGACTTACGTAGAAATAAAAGGGTATATGGATGGAAAGAGTAAGCGTAAACTTGATTGGTTTAATTATCCTATAATGGTAATAGGTCAAAAAGAGATTGGTTTTTATTTGAAATATGCAAAAACAGTATATGGCGAAAGATATTGGGAAACAATTTTAGAAAAGTATAAAAAATAGGAGAAGTAGTTATGAATGAGATGATTGTTTATACCACGGGCTGTCCGAAATGCAGGATTTTAGAAAAGAAAATGATGTTAAAAAAATTACATTATACTGTGTCGAGTGACATTGATGTTTTGGTCAAAGAGAATATCCTTACTGTGCCGGTATTATATGTGAATGGCAGATATCTGAAATTTGAAGACGCAATACAGTATATCAATTCACTTTAATTGTAAGGGATTTAAAATGAATATAAATATTAAATTAGATAAAAATTTTACAACCGCCTTTAATAAATTAATTTCAGAAGGCGGGAGAGAGTTGGCAGTATTAAATGGTTTTGCAGAAGAGCAATTGAGTTATACCGATTTTATTGATCATTTTATTGACAAGAATGTAGCCGATACTTCTATAGATGGCAATTCTAATGTAAGAGCAAAAGATATTTGTACATTGTTGAATGAAATGAGCAAGCCGCATTTAAAATTGTTAACATTTAACAAAATTTTTTATGAATTGAATAAAAAATACGACTATAAAACCGCTTGCGATTGGCTTGAAGCAGAGTGGAACGGAAAATTTTACTTACATGACGGCAATTCTTCGAGTCAGTTGTCTTATTGCTATGCTTATGATTTGGAACAACTTGTAAACAAAGGTCTGTATTTTATTCAGAATTTTAATGCACAACCTCCTAAACATTTGACGACATATACAGATTTTGTTGGAGAATTTGTAAGTTGGACAAGCAATCGAACTTCTGGGGCTTGTGGTTTACCCAGCTTTTTGATTTATTCTTTTTACTTTTGGAAGAAAGACTGCGAACAAGGATACTTTATTCAATCTCCGGAATATTATCGAGATCAAGAATTTCAAAGAATCATTTATAAATTGAATCAGCCTTATTTGCGAGTGACTCAGACAGCTTTTACTAATTTTAGTATTTTTGATAAAAGTTATTTGGTTGAGTTGTTTGGGGGGAAAGAATTTCCTGACGGAACTTTTATGATTGATTATGTTGATGAAATGATAGAGTATCAGAAAGCTTTTATGCATATTGTTGACAAGATTAGAAATTCAAATATGATGACTTTTCCTGTTTTGACTTTTGCTTTGCTAAAAGAAAACGGGTCTTGGGCGCACGAGGATTTTGCTAAATGGTGTTGTGAACACAATATGAAGTGGGCAGACAGCAATTTTTTCGTAAGTCCAAATGTAACGAGTCTTTCTAACTGTTGTTTGAGTGCGGATGAAAAAGTAATTTCTAAAGTAGAAAATGGTTTTTATTATGGTCCCATTTCCGATTTATACAAAAGAGATTATCGAGATAATATTAGTGCTTACTATGACGGTGAATGGAGAAAAGCAAAAGTTGTAAAATTGCCGAACAAACAGATGTATAAATTAAGTTTTGAGAATGGAAAAACTGTTGTTCTTACGGAAGACCATTTGAATCCGACTAATCAAGGAGATAAGGAAACAAGAGAATTGGTTGTTGGTGACAAACTTCTTTATCATCATGAATTTATGAATGGCGAAGAAGAATGTGATAGTTGTTTTCCTTTTAATGATTTAAATGATTCAACCAACTTTGGCGTTAGTGTAGGGATGTTTGTATCTTGTGGAAGATTCGAAGAAGAAGAAATAGTGTATGTAATTCCCAATAGCAAAAAGTCTTCAAAACTAATTAATGATGTTTGTGATTTTGTTGCTGTTATTGATGAAGAATATTCTGTGGATATAGAAGAAGAAGATGAAAATACAACTCTTACTATTAGTAGTGATGCGTTTGTGAATGAAATTAAAAAACAAATTATGAAGATTAATAGAAAAACTGTTGTTGATCTAAATTGTCTTGATTACAATAGCTTTTTTAGAAATGGAATTGTTATAGGGTGTCTTCTCGGCAAAGATACAATTTCTTATGATGACGAAGATATCGTTGGAATTTTAGATGTAATTTGTCAGTCTGTGGCGAGAAAAACAAAGCTGTTTGTTGAGGAAAAAGAAGGGAAGAAAATTTATACCTTGAAGGTTGAAGAACCTGATCCAGAAGAGAATTGTTATGTAAAAATTACTTCTATTGAAAAAGTAAATGATACTCGTAGTGTTTATTGTTTTGAAATGTATGATCAGAGCAAACCGTATTTTATGTTACCTAGTGGATTAATTACTCATAATTGCCGCCTTTTATCTGATATTGAAGAACTAGGATATTTTAATAGTATCGGTGGGAGTGGGTTAGAAGTTGGAAGTGTTAAAGTTAATACAATTAATCTTTCAAGAATCGCTTACGAAGTACCAAAAGAAGAGTATCTTTCTGTTCTCGCTGAAAGAGTTGTTCTTGATTTAAAGGCTTTGGATACAGTAAGGAGCATTATTAAACGAAATGTTGAAAAGGGATTGCTGCCTAATTATGATCTCGGTATTATTAATATGGACTCGCAATATAATACCATAGGTGTTATTGGTATTTATGAAACATTACAAAAGTATGATTTAATTAAGAAAGATAAATTTGGATATGTTTTTTATACAGAAGAAGGCCTTGAATTTGCAAAAAATATATTAGAAGAAATAAACAAAGTAAAGACAGAATTCGCGAAGAAAGTAAATTATAAAATAAACATTGAACAAGTGCCAGCAGAAAGAGCAGCATATGTTTTAATGCAAAAAGACAAACTTTTCTTTCCGAATGAAGAATATGAATTACCCTTATATGGCAATCAGTGGATTCCTTTAAGTGTAAAGACAACTCTTAGTGAAAAGGTAAGAATTAGTTCCGTATTAGATAGGGCTTGTAATGGAGGAAGTATTTCTCATATTAATATTTCGGCACCATTTACCAATTTTGAACAAGCATGGAAGATGCTAAATTATGTGGCAGATGCAGGAATAACCTATTTTGCGTTTAATTTGAAAATTTCATCGTGTGTTAACAATCATGCCTTTTTTGGAGAGACTTGTCCAGAATGTGGACTTCCCAAAGAAACATCATATTCGCGTGTTGTTGGTTTTTTAGTGCCAGAGAGGAATTTTTCAAAAGAAAGAAAAGCGGAGTTTGTATTAAGGGACTGGATGGATTTGAACTAAACAGCTACAGTTTTACTAAAAAGATTTGAGAGGAAACGATTTATGTTATTAAAAAACATTATAGAAGAGGACTTTGTTAATTATAAAAAGCCGTGTATGTTTTTAGCAACATGTTATTGTGATTGGAAGTGTTGCATTGATGACGATACTTGTCATTGCCAGAATTCTGATTTGGCTTTAATGGAGAATATAGAAGAGGACGATGATGCATTAATAGAGAGGTATTTAAAAAATTCTATTAGTGAATCAATAGTATTTGCTGGTCTTGAACCAATTTTACAAATAGATGAAGTTTTATCCTTTATTAAAAAATTCAGATTAAAAAGTAATGACGACATTGTTATTTATACTGGTTATTATGAAGATGAAATAAAAGAAGAGCTGGAAGCTTTGAAGCAATACCCTAATATTATAGTAAAATTCGGTCGTTATAAAAGTGGTCAAGCAAGTCATTTTGATGAAGCGATTGGTGTAAGTTTAGTGAACAAAGAGCAATATGCAAAAAAAATTAGTTAGAAGAAACGGGTAAAAAATGATTTATGCTGAGTATAGGAACAACTTAATTTATTTAAATTCTCAATATGCTGACAAAGAAAAACTAAAATCTTGTGGTGCAAAATGGGATTTGAAGGAAAGTAAGTGGTATATTGCCTTTGATTTAAGAATATGGAATGAGTTAGAAAGATCGTTGGGTGAACGACTTGTTTGTTCACCCATTTTAAAATCTTTTCTTATACGAAGGCAGAAGGAAGAGGACAATTTTCTTGATGCAAAGAAAAACGCAGAAGAAGATAAGCCAATTGATTTTGAAGTTCCCGGATTACTTTACAATGGTATAAATCCTCTTTTTAATTATCAAAAACATGGTGTGCAATGTGGGTGTATTGTTGGAGACGGGTTTTTAATTGGTGATCAGCCTGGACTTGGTAAAAGCATACAAGGGATTGGTATTGCTTTAGAGAGGAGAAGAAGAGGAGAGATAGAATCTTGTATGATTGTTTGTCCAGCGTCTTTGAAGTATAACTGGGTGCAGGAGATACAGAAGTTTACCAAAGAAAAATTTTTAGTAATAGACGGTGACAAAGAAGAACGAAAGCAGAAGTGGTTTGCTAAGGGATACTTTTTTAAGATTGTGAATTATGAAGCCATAGTATCAGATATTTATACGGACTCTAAAAAAGGAGTTGATAAAAGGATAGATGGTAGCGACTATATATTGAACAATCAAGATCTGCTTATTTTGGATGAGTGTTTCTCTTATCATTCAAGAGTTTTGTTGTCTGATGGAAGCCAGAAATATATTGGCGACATTGTGATACACCAAATTCCGTGTGATGTTTTATCTTTCAATTTTGAAAAAAATTGTTTTGAATCAAAACCAATAACAAATTGGTTTTCTAACGGAAAGAAAAAACTTGTTAGAATAAAAACACAATATGGAACAGTGAAGTCCACAGAAAATCACAAGTATTATGATATAAACGGGAATGTTATTCTTGCTGGTCAATTAAAAAGGGGAGATAAAATAGCTGTTTATAACAAGTTTGGATTCGGAAATGAACAAATTCCTCTTCTCGCAGGTACTCTGCTTGGCGATGGTTGTCTTGCAAAGTTTTCAGATGCTTCACGGGCAAGATTAATGACAACTCACGGGAAAAAACAACAGGAATATGCTAAATGGAAAGAATTAGTTTTTGGTAATTCGTCAGGAGGAGTAATTGAGAATCGCGGATTTGGTGAAGAAAGTTATTGTTTTAGAACCAAAAGTGTTTATCCAAACCACATATATAATATTTTCTATAAAAACGCAAAAAAAACCGTGACAAAAGAATGGCTTGATCATTTGAATGAATTTAGTCTTGCATTATGGTATATGGATGACGGATATACACAAGAAAGAACGTACACCAAAAAAAGTGTTCAGAAAATATTAGACAACAAAGAATATATATTGGAGCATAAACAAGATTATTTGTTGTCAAGGAAAAAACCATTTTATTTTAAAAAACATGAATTAAAAAAAATAACATCAAGATGGACTAAAGAGTTTTTCGATATCATCTCTTCTGAAAACATTGAAGAGTGTGCAAAAAAAAGGCTTTATACAACATCATATCTTTGTTGTTTGTGTACGAATGGTTTTTCTAAAGAGGAAGTTTATCTCATGTCTTCTTATCTTAAACAAAAATTTGGATTGGACAATTTTGTTTCTTGGAGTAAAAATAAAAACGGTAAAAACAATGATTATTACACAATTGTTTTTCAAAGAAAATCATCGATTAAATTGTTAAAAATGATTTCCAAATATGTACCAGAATGTATGAGATATAAATTGTGTGGAATTGGCAATGATTATGATGATACAGCCGTAAAAAATCAAATTAAAAGTAATTGCTTGTTCGAGACGGAGATTATGAGTGTTGAAGATGCTGGTGATGATTATACATTTAACATAGAGGTTGCTGACAATCACAACTATATATGTGGTGGGTCATTGGTGTCCAATTGTCAATATATTAAGAACCACACCTCTCAGCGGACGAAGATTATGAAAAAGTTCAAGGCAAAGTATCGCGTTGGATTAACTGGTACGCCTCTTGATGGAAGATTAGAAGAATTGCATAGCATTTTTCAATTTTTAAAGCCAGGTCTGTTTCCCAACAAAACGATGTTTATGGATAGATATGCAATTCTTGATAGGTTTAATAGGGTTATCAAATATAGGCACGAAGAAGAGATAAAAGAAAAGATAAAACCGTATTATATTAGAAGACTTAAAGAGAATGTATTAAAAGAACTTCCTCCAAAGATGTTTAAGGATGTTTTCGTCGAGTTGCCAAAAAAAGAAAAGAAAGCCTATATGGATTTAATAAAAGGGAAAAGCGAAGTAACTCAAGAATCTCAAGCCGCGACTATTGTGCTGAGAGCAAGACAATTCTTGGATTTCCCTGAGTTACTTGATATGAGGAATCCTTCTGCTAAATACGCCGCTCTATCAGAATTATTAAGTGAATTAATTAAAGAAAACAAAGAGAAGGTAATCATCTTTACACAGTTTAAGAAAGCTCTTCATTTGATTGTTAAGAACCTGGAAAGTGATTACAATATTGTGTGTATTCATGGAGATATTCCTGCAAGTGAAAGAATTGAAATATGTAATAGATTTAACAATGATCCGAGTGTAAATATAATCATTATGACGAATGCAGGAGCAACTGGTCTTAATTTGGCTTCTGCTCATTCTGTTATTAATTATGAGGATGATTTTAGTCCAGCAACTAATCTGCAAAGATTTGATAGGGCGCATAGAGCCAACACCCGGCATACTGTAACAATTTATAGATTTATTTCTCTTGGTACCATAGAAGAACATGTTAGGGATATTTTAGATACCAAGATGTCATTATGTAATAAGATATTGGATGAGAATATTTCGGATTTATCAAGCCCAGTAATGAGTAGTATGGATATGATGAAATTACTTTAAAAAGAGTTAAAAACATTCTATTTGTCTCATTAATGTTGCATTAGATTGTAGTCGCTTTAGAACTAAAGGAAACAAAAATGGAATTAAAAGAATATATTGATAGTCTTGATTCTAATCAGAAGAAGAATTGTTATGGATTAGCAATTTCGGCTATACATAAAGCGATTAGAATGTGTAGACCTGACATGGTGGTTGCGCCCACCAGAGTGGCTTATTTGGCGTCTAACTATCGTTTTAAGCATAGGATGATGGTTGCTCTTACGGAAGACTGTGTGAGGGACTATGAGCTTGTAGAGTGGGCTTCTGAGAACTTCTTTCGGTGTATGAGTTCAATGAGTGGTTCGTTGGAATTTAACACCAAGATGTGTGAGTCGCCTAAAGGCAAAGAGGGTAATTTTTTACGGTGTGCCTGTAATCCATATGATGAGAATGAGATCCAGAGGAATTTCAATTCAAAGTATGTTAAGTTGATGGTTCCTGAAGATTTGTTCTATGCTTATAAGATTGATGTCCCTGTTGAGAATATGATTGCTGCTTTTAAGGAAAAAGGATATGAAGTCCCTGAGTGGATGGAAAAATTCATGTTGATTTGTTACAAAGACAAGTTTGACAATGAGAAGCAAGGGATGTTTCTTCCTTTTTTGTATCATATAGATGAAAGGAAGACATTGACAGACACCTATGATTTGTATTCTGATGGAGCCAATGATACCTTTGATGATTTGTTTTTGCTTAATTGTATTGACTTCCATACTTATGTTGGAAAGATTGCTCTTGGAATAGGCAAAAAGAAGGGTATGTTTGATTTTTGTAAAAATGAATCAATTTTTAATGAAGTTGTTTGGCACTTGATGCCGGGTTCTTATAGAAACATTTTAAAGCAAAAAGATGGTTTCTGTTTAACTAAAACAGAAAAAGAGATGTATGTTAATGAAGAAGTGTCGAATGCTTGGAAAGGCGTATATAATGATTTCAACAGCTTGAGGAAATGGGCCGTTAATAAATTTGCTCCTGAGTATATAGAAGCCTGTAAAATGGCTATAAATTATTCTGGATCTGAAATTAGTGACGAAGATTTCATTAAAAAAGAGAAGAAAGAAGAACAGAAAGAAGATAATAAGGAAATGGAGTTTGATTTCAAATGATTGATACCGTAAGAAAAATGATGAAGAGATTATCCAGATATACTTATGGGTTGTATATCAACGGAAGTGGAATAATTAGTGATTCGAGTAGATTTCATGAATTTGATCCCGAATTATTAATGATACAGACACCCGAAGAATTTGAAAAAAACAAAAGTGGCATGTATCATGATGCTACCGTCTATATACATAAAAAGCTAAGTGACATTGGTATATATCATTTGTGCATATATCTTGAATCAAGCAAAAAGCCATATCTTTCAACACATTCATTTGTTGTTGCAAAATTAACTGAAGAGGGTTTTTTTGTCTTGGATGCTTTTACTGTAGAAAACGGCATATATCCAAATATTTTCCCCACTGTTTTACAAGCTGTTTCCTTTAGAAAAAGGAGATGGTTAATAGATGAAAAATTCTCAAGCCATTCTTTATATTTAAGAGTATTAAAAAACATGCCAAGCGGCATAAACATTATTGATTTTATGTCGTTGATGAGAGAGGAATGAGAGAATATGGCAGGAGATTTAATGATTATTTTATGCTTGTCTTTAATTTTTATTATTAGTGTTTGGACAATATGGTTAAGATATTTCTATTTTTTCAGAGCGGCTTCTTATCCAGAGTCTTTTAAGGAAGGGATTGTATTTTCTCCCGCAGAAGGAATAGTCGCATATAACAAGCCTTTACAAAAGAGAAAAGATATACTTATTTGTAAATCTGATGACTTTAATGGGAAAAGGCTTTTTAAGATAGAGCAATTCTTAAAAGAAGAAAATTATTATCAGGTTGGAATATTTATGACAAAGTATGATAACCATCATGTTTGTAGTAGTCTTCAATCAAAGATACAAAGAATTGTCTGTATTGGTAGGAATAATGATTCACCAATGATGAAATTTACTGATGAGTTTTTATCTATTTTTGGAATTTCTTTTTTTAATTGGATTAATAGAGCAGAAAGCTACATTCATTATAATCAACAGTATGTAATAGAATATGAAAATGGAGTGTTGGTTGTAATAACAATGGACAAGTATGTAAATAAATTTGATTTTGAAATAAAAAATGATTCAGAAAATCCATACGAATTAGGTTTTGTTCATAGAGGGTCTCAAACCGATATTTTTATTCCAGAAAGCGTTTATAAAAGTACAGAAGTTGTTGTGGGTAAGAGACTATCCTATAAAGATATTGTTTTTAAATTAAAGGAAAGCAAATGAACTATGTGGCTTTTGAATGTGGTGGTGACGCCGCTGTTAGTGGAGCCTTGTTTATCAAGGATATAGAGAAGAAGACTGGGCAAAAAATAAATGTAATAGGCGTTGACAGAGACAGAGAGATTGCTTATCTTTATAGTAAGTTTTTTGATTTTGATTATTTTGTAGAAGAGGACGAACTCAACAATTTTCTTATAAGAAAAGGTTGTGGTTTCTTGCCTCTTGATGAGCATTGTAGAAGAAAGATCGATTACAACAAGTTTTCTGAATTAATGGTTGGGGTACATTCTGGTTGTTCTGATTTTAGCATTGAATTAGTTCACGATAAGAGTAAGATGTATGAATTCCTTTCGAAGAATTTTGGCACAAAATCATTTTTACCAAAGAGATATTATAATATAGACGAGGTAAGAAAGGGCAATAAAAAGGTTGTTTATAGAGAGAATCTGTCTTCTGGCAGTAAGGCGTTTAAAGTAATGAAAGCAGAAGAATTAAAAGAAGAAGACATAAATGAACACAGTATTGTGACAGAGTTTATCCCGAAAGAGTTTATTCCGAAAGGCAAAGAGTATGTTGTTGATTTTGTAGCAACGAAAGAAGAAATAGAAATCTATCCAAGAGAAACCTTTTATTTAAAGAACGGCGCTGACACCTATATTAGGCTGTTAGAATATTGTTCGGAAGAGTATATGGATATTCTTCATTGTTGTAAGGAGATTATAACGTCGTTGAAGTATGAGGGAGTAGGAATGATTCAACTCATGTCTTCTTACGATGGATTAAAATTTATTGAGATGGGTTGTCGAATCTCCGGTGCTTCGTTTGTGAATTTTGAATTATTTGGATGGAATCCATTAGCAAATTGTTTTCATTGTATTAATGACAAAAGAAAGTATAATAAAGATATTTATTATTCAGTAAGATTAAATAGAGTTTTTAATATATGAGGTAAATATGAAGAAGAATTTTTTGATTACGGCGATATGGGCTGGTTTATTAAGTTTTTTGATTATGAACTTTAATATCCCACTGATAGTAGGATTGATTATCGGAGCCGCCTATAGATTGATACACGGGACAGCAATTTCCTATGCAATAGGCGTAAGCCTTGGTGTGCTATTGGTTGAGTTTACAAAGTTTATTACATATAAAGGGTAAAAAATGAAGAACATATATGATTATGAAGTTGAAGAAAATGAAATAGAGTATATCCAGCCATCTATAAGGATTTTTGCAATACCAATAGACTATTTAAAATTGGATGAAAACAATGCGAGAGTGCACAAACAAAAAAGTGTTGATGCTATTGCTGCTTCTTTAAAGAAATTTGGTCAGCAGACTCCTATTGTTTTTTCAGAAGATTATACCATTAAAAAGGGTAATGGTACTTATGAAGCAGCAAGAATGTTGGGATGGAAATGGATTGCTGCATTTAAATCTAATCTTACTGGCAATGAATTAGATGCTTGGGCTGTTGCTGATAATCGTACCACAGAGTTATCGTCTTGGAATGAAGAAATCTTGTCAGACTTAATTACTAAATTTGAGTCTACTGATCAGGAATTAGTTAAAGCTATTGGTTTTAGTGATAATGATATTAAGGACATGTTTAATAAGATGGACGAGAAGCAGGAATCAGAACCGGTGGAAAAGATGATGAAGATGGAGCTTCGCCCTTATGAACACTACGATTACATTGTTGTATTAAGCGACAATACTTATGATTGGAATTTTTTAATTGAATATTTTGAGTTGCCAAGAGTGAATTGTTCTTATGGAACCAATATGAAGATAGGTATTGCTAGAGCTGTGAGAGCCGGGGTCTTGGTTGAAAAAATTAATGATATGAAAAACGAAATTAACCATTTAAGGAAAGAACTTGATAATGGAAGAACGCCAAACAATAACATCTAAGAGAACAGAACTTGATTACATGATTTGTATTCCGTCAAGGAAGAGAGCAGAGAGGATGAAAAAGACTCTTGCGCTTTATCCTGATGCAACCATTTGGGTACACGAGTCTGAAAGGGATGATTATTTAAGAGTCGTTCCAGAAAATCAATTACGATGTCATAAAGAAAATGGTCTTGCCAATATTAGAGCCGAGATGATTTTGAGGACTGAAGAGAGCTGTGTAGTAATGTCTGATGATGATGTCAGAGGAGTGCAGGTCTGCGAAGCCCCTAAACCATTTTTAATTGAAGGAGCAGGTGAGATAAGAGCAATTATTGAAAATCAGATTCAGATTTGTAGAGATTTGAATGTCAATATGTTTGGGTGGAATATGTCGGCTAATCCGTTGCATTATTGGTCTGTTCGTCCGTTTAGTTTTACCACTATACCTCTGGTTGTATGGGGTGTTATTGGCAAGGAAATTTATCCAGATCGCAGACTGCAATGGTATGGCGAAGAAATGGATTGTGTGTTACAAAATTTATTGGAACACAGAATTATTATACAAGACAACAGATTTTGTTTCATCTGTTATGGGAATGGAGTTGGTGACAACGACGGAGGCGCGCAGGGATTAAGAACTAAGCGTAGTTGTGATGCTGACTATGCTCTTTTGAGAAAGAAGTGGGGGCATTATGCTGTTTGCGGTGAACAGGCAAAAATAAATACCAATGTCAATACATATCGAGTAAATGTTTCGAGAAAAGCTTCGGTTATACAAGGAAAAGACTAATGATTTTTAATAGAGACACAGTGCTGTTGGTTGTTGCACCACATCCGGACGATGAAACGTTGGGATGCGGTGGTTTAATACAGAAAGTAAACCAAGCAGAAGGCAAGGTAATTGTTGCCCTAATTTCTTCTTTCGAGAACAAAGAATTTATTAAGTGGAACAATTATTATAAGACTTATGCTGTTTATGGTTTTGATGCAAGGAAAAAAGAAATTGAAGACGCAATGAATGTCTTGTCTTTTGGGAATGGAAAGCTTTGTTTATTTGATGAGTATGGTACAGAAAAAGCTTTTACTGCAAAGTTTGATGAACTTTCGGTTAGTTCTTATGTTTCTTTTATAGAATCTATTGTTAAAGAGGACGGAGTTAATATAATAGCCGGCCCCACCTCATCCTATTTCAAAGATCACAATATTATTCAAGAGGCGACATGTTCTGTTTGTCGTCCTCATTTTTATAACGGTATTTATTTGGAGTATTCTGTTGGAAATGAGCCTGGGTTTATTCCTAATTTTTATTTGAAATTAACAGAAGAAGAAGTAAACAAAAAAGTTCTTGCATTCAAAAAACATGCTTCTCAAGTTTGTGAATCGTTGCATTGTCAAAGTGTTGAAAATATAGTAGACAAGATGAGAATATATGGCAGGTCAGTTTATTCAGAATATGCAGAAGCCTATTTAATTAAAAGATTTGTGATTTAATTTATTTACGGTAAAAAATATTTATAAAGACGGGAAGATATGCAAATTTCGGAAAGAAAATCGGTTACTTTAAATTTAGAGAGGCAGTTATTAAATTATCTCATGAGAGATAAGATATTACTGCAAAGATATTATGGATTGTGTAAGCCCGATTGGTGGACAAGTGATACGAGAAAATTCCTTTACGATAAGATAATGGAGTATTTTCAAGAGTATCGTTCTACTCTAAGTAGTGATCAGTATGATTTTGAATTAAAGAAACATTATCCTGACAATGAAGAGAAGAGGATTGTTTTAAAATCGGAATATGATTTAGTTCACGATATAAAGCCAACAAATGATATTGAATTAATTATCAGCAAATTAGGTGAAACTGATTTATCTATTCAGATTGATACTATTTTAGTAAAAGCATACGACATTTTAAAAAATGGCGGAGTTGATGAGGCTGCCGCTCTTTTAAAGACTAGTGCTATTGGTTTAAATCGTTCTGAACACAAGGGTAGGATTCTTTCATTGCATCAGGATGTTGATGACTGGGTAATGGAAATTGAGAACAGAAAGAATTATCCAGATAAGTATGCGGGGATTAAGACAGGCTTTCCAACTTTTGATAAAAGAACTGGTGGGTTATTTGATGCAGAGCTGACGGTTCTTTTTGGTCTTTCTGGTAAGGGAAAGTCTACTGTAATGAAGGCAGTGTCCTCTTATGTCCGTAGATCTGGATTCAATGTATTACATTGCGGTAATGAAGAGAATGAATTTCAAATGAGGACAAAGTATCAGTCTTTGGAAAGTGGAGTTCCTTATTCTCATTTTAAGCGTGGCACATATTCTGAAGAAGAGTTTGAAAACTGGAAAAGATTTAACGCAGAGCAGAAGATAAAGGGTGGTGGGTTATATTTATATGAGTTTCCTCAAGGAGATGATGCCACCAGTATTGAAAGAGCAGTAGTTGAGTTGAAATTAAAGGGCGTTAAGATAGATTTAATAGTGGTAGACTACTTGGATCTCATGTCTCCTATAAAGAAGTGCTATGGTGGTGAAAACGAGGAACAAGGAGCCATTACCAATGAATTAAAACAGCTTGCTATTAATTGTAATTGCCCGGTGTTAACTTGTACTCAGGCTGGTACTCAAGCCGAGAAGCAGGAGTTAAAAGACCGTCCTTTTCTTACGGCTTCGGATGTTTTCGGAACAAAGAAAAAGGTGCATTCAGCTAATGTGTTATGGGGTATTGTGAATCAAACCGCAACAATTGGTGTTAATGAAAGGACAGAGGAAGAAAGAATGGTTCACAAATTAGTTATGGCAATACCAAAGAATCGTGATGGTGGAGTTTTTACTTTTAGATGTAAGATGTTTGTTGAGACGGGTTTGGTTGTTGAGGATGATGAAAATGATGCAGTTAATGAAGAAATTGCTCGACAAGCCTTAGAAATGATTAATGATAAGCACGAAAGCGGTGACGTTAGGTCTTGTATAGATTTAAAATCTATTACAGATACTTCTAATGATCAAATGGCAAAAAAGGTTGAGGATATTGTAAATCGTTTGGGCAAAGAACAAAAAGGAGGCGAAGAAAAAGTAGAAACAAAAATTTCTAATGAAACAGAAATTGAAACAAGTGAAGAAAAGATAGATGTGTCATCTATTATAAATAAACTTAAAAAATACAAGCAGCTTTAATACGGTAAACAAATGAATAATTTAGAAAAACACTTTAGAAAAATATATGATAAGAACAACGGAAATAAAAATAGAAAGCATTATATTACCGATAATGAATTAAGAGATTTGATGTCTCAAATTGATTTGCCTTCTTTAATGACAAAATTAGGAATTAAGTTTCTTCCGGAAGAAAGAAATGGCGATTATTGTGGGTATTGTCCAGATCATGTTATGAGAAAGGGAAAAGAATCAGATAAACCAAAATGGTATATTTCTATTTCCACAGGTAAAACTTTTTGTCATACAGAAGGGCATGCTTCTAACATAGTAGAGATTGCAAAAAATTTATTAGGATTAAATACACAAAGAGAAGCTCTTGATAAGATATTAGAAGGTAAGGAGCTAAGAAGAGTTTCTTCATTAGAAAGAAGAGTAACGAATATAGAAGAAGCAGAAAACAAAAAGAAAAAGAGAGAAAACAAAAAGATTTCTTTAGAAAAATCATTAAAACAAATGGAACCATTTTTTAAGAGATGTTATAGACCAAGAGAATTGTTTGAATATTTTGAGAAAGACGATATAAGGGTTGAAACGATAGAAAAGTTTGGAATTTTCTTTTGTGATAGTGGTTATTATGAAAACAGGGTAATTCTTCCGTTTTTAAATGGCAAGAAAGAAAATTGTGGCTTTGTTGCCATTGATATTCTTGGTATTGATAAATGGGTTGAGCACCAATCCATACGATATAAGGGGATTTATGGAGGTACAATAAATGATGAGTTTTTAGAAAAGTGTTATAAGAAATATAGGAAAGCTTTGTATTCTCCTGGCTTTGAATCCGACAGACATTTGTACGGATTTTATGAGGGAGAATTTAACACAAATTCTGACTATGTATTATTGGTTGAAGGAGAGAGGGATTGCTTAAAAATGGCTCAAGAGGGTATTCCCTGTTTATCAATACACGGCACTTATCTTGGAGTTCTAAAGGCGACAGCTATTAAGATGTTAAATGTCCCTGTTGTTCTTGGATTTGATATGGATGAAGCAGGAAGAAATGCTGTTAAAAAGATTGGTCAAATGTTGATAGATTATCCTTATGATATTATGAATGTATATTATGTTGACTTCCCAAATGGAAAAGACCCCAAAAAATTTAATAGGGAAGAAATGGAAAAAATATTATATAATAAGAAATTAATCAATAATGTTAATTAATAATAATTTTTTATTTATATTTTATATATAATATAAGATTAAACAAAAAAAGGAAGTAAGTGAAAGCAAAAGATGTTTTAAAATTATTAGGAATAACTCGCGTTACTCTTTCGAAATATTTAAAA
>Ga0172378_10000819_pt1 | contig 28104 bp, 25 predicted proteins | sample GrowelOW332metaG_FD_119755 | JGI IMG/M metagenome (GOLD analysis project Ga0172378, IMG submission 119755) | Groundwater microbial communities from an aquifer near a municipal landfill in Southern Ontario, Canada - Pumphouse #3_1 metaG | ecosystem: Environmental > Aquatic > Deep subsurface >...
AATATCTCCCAAATTTGTCAAGAAAAGCTCGCTTGGAACCATCTCGACCTGCTTTTCTCTAAGAACACAAGGAAAGTAGCATAATGAAGTGGGAGGTATTGAACAGTCTCCGTACAAGAAAAAGTATGATAATGAAATCTATTTCTTGACAATTAACAGATATTAGTTAGACTGAATTTATCTAGATAAGTGAATCTATCAAGATGCACGATGCAAATCAATTACCCGGCATCGTTGCAAGACCTTATTATCTCCCCGTGAAACGCGATTCCCTCTTTTTCAACGCCTTGTACATCTACGATGCCAATGTGAAATACGAGAGAAAGCTGAGTGAAAAGATGAGCATTCAGATGCGGGGATCCATGTTGCATAGTTCTGCCACTTTGCAATATAAGGGTGATAAATATGGTAAACTGGATCGCTTGTTTATGCTCTCGCCCAGCCTGGCTATGAGCTATAAAACGGCACATCTGGAATACTCCGGAGGCTGCAACAGTTATCATACTTTTATAGGGGACGATTCTTACTTTGACATCTGGCCTTTCTCCGCATGGGACGCCTTTTTGGCGCACCGAACCCGCATCAAACGCTTTCACATCAATTCCGTCTCTCCCTTTGCCGGCATCGAATACAGGAGTAGAGATACGGATGAGCCGGGTTTGACATTTTCCTGTAAAATGACCTATAATCACCACTTTCTTGATGATGACATCCTGATCAAGAACCGCAGAGTAGTGCTGTATCCCTTTCTCTTCAGTTATGAAGATCTCCATTTTGACTTCTCGGACGATCTAGACGCACATCTGGAGTTGAAACCCACTATTTATTACCACTTCAGCGACGGTAGCATCGCCCTGGAAATCACACAGTTGGCGCCGATCAAGTGGAGCAAGCTTACTGATTGGGATGCCCATGCACCTTCCGGCCCTACAGGCGAAAAAACCAATCAATGGGGCGGCACTCAGGCTCAACTGAGTATTAGTGTTTGTTTCTAAAGTATACGGGATGTACAGGATCCCGAGAAATGTAGCATTCTCACAACTCACGAACGTTTTTCTCGACAGATTTACCGGCTGCTATATTTAGGTTTTTAACTAAATACCTAAGGATGCCCAATGTCTGATAACGTGTTCAAAGCTATTGCCGACGCTAATCGCCGCAAAATCCTCAATCTGCTGAAGACTCATGGAACTCTCAGCGCAGGACAAATAGCTGAACACTTCGATTTCACTAAGGCCAGTTTGAGCGAGCATCTCAAGATACTGCGCAATACCGGCCTGATCTACGCCTCCAGAAAGGGGCAATACATATACTACAGACTAAACACCAGCATCTTCGAAGACATTCTGGCATGGGTAGTAAACTTAAGAAAGTGAGGAATCATGAAGCGCTTGAAACACTTTACCGGAACCATCATCCTGCTTGCAGCATATCTGGCGGCAGTAGTAATAATCGCCACAGCCCTTCCAGCGGATGCTCTGATCCCTATCCACTGGAATATTGAAGGCGTAGTTGACGATTTTACCAGCAAAAGCTCAGCTTTATTTCTGGCTGTACTGATGGTGGTGGGTATGTTCTTGTTACTGTACCTGATGCCCTATTTCTCGCCCAAATACAAGCGGCAGGCAGAAAGATTTGACCGTATCTTACCCTACATCTCGTTTATGATGGTGTTATTTCTCGCTTTACTAAATCTATACGGTCTCTGTTATCCTTTGGGTGCAGATATGTTGCCCTTCAATCCGGTTTTGATCATCATCGGTTTCATGATGATGTTTTTGGGAAATCTCCTGCCCAAATTGCCGCGGAACTTCTTCGTTGGTATCCGCACTCCCTGGACCATCTCTGATGAAGACAACTGGTATAAAACTCACCGGATTGGCTCACGTACCTTCTTTCTGGGTGGCCTGGTGCTCGTGCTAAAAGGCTTCTTGCCCTTGAGTACCACAGTGCAGATCATTAGCTCCTGGTTGGCACTGGTGCTCTTGCTATATCCCCTGTTCTATTCGCTGTACATGTTTAAGAAACAATCGCATGAAGAATGAATCAGGGGTTCTTTCCATCGGTATATCCAAGTCCAGCCATTTTCAAGACAAGATCATATCATCTTTATTGATTACGAGATAGGTAGATTTGATCAAGCGATGACGATTTGAAATTTAGGGTGAGGGTTTTAGTCATTAGCAGACTTGTGTGACTCCATTTAACTTACATAATGCTATTGGAGTTTATTTGACCTTACATATCTTTTTGTGTACCTATATGTTATACGGTCAAATGGACTTCAAAAGCAGGGGTGGACATTATGCATTGTCTGAAGTCTATTAACTTATTCTATCAGAGAGAGAGATAGCATAGATGGCTGTGTCCAGAACATTGTTCGGGTTTTACCGGATCTATCTGGTATAGAAGAAAAGGATGTGTGAAATTTGCGGCAAGGATAAAAATGTCTTGGCACAATATGTGAGTCGTATTAGAACACGCGTAGGGCCATTTATGGGCGACACTGGACTAAGTCCTAAACTTCTCTGCGCTCAGCTTTCAGTACCCCGGAAACAAACCCGCAGCACGATCTTCACAAACTCTCAAACTAAGAATGAAGAACACATGTGAAGCCTGAGACTACAACAGCCTCGGAGAGGGGAAACACCACTAAAAAACACCATCAGAGATGACGTTGGTGTCTGAATATTGACACCTCAGGTGAGGCGCAATGACGAAAACGGGCCAGAGGCACGAGTTACAAAGTGTGGTAGAGCTTTCTGTAGCTCCGAAAGAATGAGGCGTAGCATCGGAATGCTACGATATGGGACGTGTCGAACCCTCACCGCAGCGCCGTTCATCTGCAATACTGCAGAACTAATTAACTAAGAACAACGAACCAAGAACTAGTGAACTGCGAGCGCAGCGAGCTCCAACAGGCCGAAGCCCAACCTCCATTATTCATTATTCATTTAATACGAGCTTTAGCGAGCATTCTCCATTTTTGTCCCAGTGCTGTCCGCCATATAGTATATGAAGGGATTTTCTTCGCATATGATCTTTGAAGTGCATAGAGTGAACATTATGTGTGGGAGAACACGTATCGGGAGGGACATCTGCAGCTTATGCCCATAATCTCCACGCAGGGAAGGCTTTGATCTGCTTCGGCGAAGATTTCCCTTGACTATGTAGTGATCTTAATAATATTATGTATAGACCTTATAAAGATCAATCCCGTAAGGAGGAAATATCATGTTTTTAAGCGGATCACAATTGAAAGAAGTATTCCAGAAGGCCAAGAAGCAACGTTTTGGGATAATCGCATCCAATGTCGTTTTCGATACTCAAATCCGAGCTATCATCCAAGGTTACAACAGTGTGGGAAGTGACGGATTGATGCAGATGAGCAGCGGTGCCTGCAAATACGCTGCTGGTGAAAGTCAGGATATAAAGATCGGAGCACAGCTTATCTCCACCATGATCAAGACCTTTGCGGCGCAATTTCCCAAAAGCGGAATTGGTTTGCACATCGATCATGCCACCCCAAACTACTTTGATTTCATAGTATATTGTATCGAGAATAATCTTGTAACCTCCGTGATGATCGATGCATCCAAAGAGAACCTCGCAGAAAACATCCGCATCACCAAAGAAGTGGTGGAAGTGGCTCATAAACACGGTATCCTGGTAGAAGGCGAGATCGGGCACATCAAGGGAGCGGAAGACGAAGTTGTATCCGAGACCGAGCTTTACACTCATCCCGAAGAAGCCCTGGAATTTGTTCAGAAAACCAATGTGGATCTCTTTGCCGCCAGTGTGGGCACAAATCACGGCGTATCCAAGGGTGAGAACATAGTACTACGTCTAGATTTGGTGAAAGAGATCGATGATCTGCTGATCAAAAACAGCTTGGAACGCGGATTGGTGTTGCACGGAGCCAGCGGTCTGACCGATGAGCAACAGCGTGAAGCCATCAAAAATGGTGTGGTAAAGATCAATAAAGACACTCACTATCAGATGGATATGGCACAAGAGATCCAAGCTTATTGGGAAAAGGAGAAATATGCCATTGTCTGCCCGCCGGACACGGATCCCAAGGCTTATGTGCCAAACAAAGGCATATTTGATCCGCGCAAGTGGCTGATCAAAGGCGAAAACAAAATGCAGGAAACAGTGAAGAGCTTCTGCCTGGTTACCGGTAGCGCACACAACAGTATCCTGCTATAGGAGAATGACTATGATAAGAGTAGCGATAAATGGATTTGGCCGCATCGGACGTTTGGTACTGCGCGCCTTCATCAAGTTCCACCCCGAAGTGGAAGTAGTGGCGATAAACGACCTAACAGACGCCAAGACTCTAGCCTATCTCTTTAAGTACGATAGCGTTCACAAACTCTTTGACGGCGAAGTGAGCCACGACGATGAAAGCATCACAGTGAGCGGTAAAAAGATCAGGATCTTTGCCCAAAAGGATCCCGAAACGCTTCCCTGGAAAGATCTGGATGTGCATTATGTGGTGGAAGCCACAGGTATATTCAGAACCAAAGAGAAGGCTGGAAAACATCTCAAGGCCGGTGCTCAGAAGGTGATCCTTACCGTGCCTGCAAAGGATGATGTGGATGCTACTATCGTGATGGGAGTGAACCACCGCGATCTAAGAGCTACAGATATGATCGTGTCCAACGCATCCTGTACCACAAATTGCCTGGCACCGGTAGCGAAGGTCTTGCACGATCGTTTCGGCATTATCAACGGATTGATGACCACCATCCATTCTTATACCAACGATCAGAACATTCTGGATCTGCCGCATAACGATCTGCGTAGAGCCCGGGCCGCAGCAATGAGCATGATCCCCACCACCACCGGAGCTGCCAAAGCAATCGGACTGGTGATTCCCGATCTGAAAGGCAAGCTGGACGGGCTGGCGGTAAGAGTGCCCACTCCGGACGGTTCTCTGGTGGATTTGAGCGTAAATCTGGCACGCAGCACCAACAAAGAAGAGCTCAATATGGCCATGAAAGAGGCTGCGGAAGGGTATCTGAAAGGATATCTGATGTATTGTGATGATCCCATCGTTTCCATTGATATCGTGGGGAACTCCCATTCCTCCATTTTTGATGCTGGTGGAACCTATGTGAAGGATAACATGGTGAAAATCCTCAGTTGGTACGATAACGAATGGGGCTATAGCTGCCGCGTTGCCGACCTGTTGATGTATATGAGCGGTTTGGAATAGATACATAATTGCAAAGTTCTATCGTGCGAGGGACGTCCTGCAGGGCGCCCTTCGCATGAAGCATCGCGCTGGAAGCGGAAACAGAGATTAGTAAAGGAAGCGAAAACTGAAATATGACAAAGAAGTTGTTTTGGCTGTGGCTTTTGGTATTGATTGTAGTAAACCTCATCCCCATTGGCAACGATACAAACCAAAGCCTGAGCAGAAATAGATTGTGGGTGTTCCGGCTGGATTATCTGGCACATGCCATCATGATCTTGTGCTTTGCTCTCATCCGGATCTGGGGTGCTCTTCATAATGTGCGCTGGTTCAAGCGTTGTGATGCGCTGAAGTACTCGGCAATCGTGCTGGCTTCTGGTGTATGCCTGGAGCTATTACAATTGGGAGTACCCTGGCGTAGTTTCAATCCCACAGACATGATCTACAATCTGGGGGGAGCAGTATTGGCAATAGGCTTCATAATGCTTAGCGAAAGCTATCGGCGGGCTTGAGATAAGCATATATGCCATTCAGATAAAGGGTGTTCATAAGAAGAATAGGCAGACTATACCCCATTTTACAGACCTCATTCAAAGATAAGTGGATCGATTCCCTCTGGCAGAAAGGCGTCACACCTTCAATCGACCGATTTTCATTGACATAAACCTGATGGCAAAATTGAGTGATAACAAAAGGTGATTTTTATCTAACAAAAATATAGCATAATAAGGAGTTTACCGAAATGGCTAAACAAACAAAAGCTACGATGGACGGAAATGGCGCTGCTTCGCATGTGGCATACGCTTTTAACGAGGTAGCGGCAATCTACCCCATTACTCCGTCATCCGGTATGGGTGAGCTTTCGGATGCATGGGCAGCTGAAAACCGTAAGAATATCTACGGTACCACCGTGGATGTAATGGAAATGCAATCCGAAGCCGGAGCTGCCGGAGCAGTACATGGCTCTCTCTCCGCCGGAGCACTTACAACTACTTTTACAGCCTCTCAGGGTTTGATGCTTATGCTGCCAAACATGCATAAGATCGCCGGAGAGATGTTGCCTACAGTGTTTTATGTGACTGCACGCTCTTTAGCAGCACAGTCTCTATCGATTTTTGGCGATCATTCCGACGTAATGAGTGCCCGTAACACCGGTTTTGCGATGATCGCAAGCAATAGCGTCCAGGAAGTAATGGACTTGTCGATCGTAAGCCAATTGGCCACCTTGAAAAGCTCGATTCCATTCCTGCACTTTTTTGATGGATTCCGCACTTCTCACGAATTGCAGAAGATCGATGTAGTGGATTATGAGACCATGAACGAAATGCTGGATCACAAGCTGGTGGAAGATTTCCGCAAACGCGCCCTCACTCCGGATGCTCCCCGTGTAAAAGTGGGACAGCAAGGCCCGGATGTATATTTCCAGGGACGCGAAACCAGCAATTTACATTATGATAAAGCCCTCGACATTATCCAGGAATGCATGAACGAAGTAGGCGCCAAGATCGGTCGGCACTACAATCTCTTCGATTATGTGGGCGATCCCGAAGCAACAGACGTGATCGTGGCAATGGGTAGCGGATGCGAGACCATCAGCGAGACTATCGATTATCTGAATAGAGAACGTGGAATGAAGCTGGGCTTGGTAAAAGTCCGCGTATATCGTCCCTTCGGTGTCAAGCAATTCCAGGCTGCTCTGCCCAAGAGCGTAAAGCGCATAGCGGTTCTGGACAGAACCAAAGAACCGGGCAGCATTGGCGAACCGCTTTATCTGGATGTGGTTAGCGCATTGCAAGGTAAGAACCTCAGCATCATCGGCGGTCGTTATGGCCTATCCAGCAAAGAATTTACTCCAGACATGGTGCTGGCAGTTTACAAGCATCTGCAAAAAGGCGGATTCCATAGCTTCACAGTTGGTATTGAAGACGATGTAAGCAAGCTCTCTTTGCCGCTGGATGAGCACATCCAAACCGTTCCCGAAGGTACTATCTCCTGTAAATTCTGGGGTCTCGGATCAGACGGAACAGTGGGCGCTAATAAGAACAGCATCAAGATCATCGGCGACAACACCGATATGTATGTGCAGGGCTATTTCCAATACGACAGCAAAAAGAGCGGCGGCATCACCCGCAGCCATCTGCGTTTTGGTAAAAAACCCATCCACAGCCAATACCTGGTTACGCAAGAGGATTTTGTGGCTTGCCACAATCAGGCTTTCATCGGCAGATTCGACCTGTTGAACGGCATCAAGGAAAATGGCGTATTCCTGTTGAATTCGAACTGGAGCATGGATGAAGTCTTCAATAATCTTACTTGTGAGATGCAGGAGACTATCATCAACCGCAAGATCAAATTCTACAATATCGACGGCCTCAAGATCGCCGCAGAAGTGGGACTGGGCGGCAGAGTAAATACCGTAATGCAGACAGCGTTCTTCCTCATCAGCGGTGTAATGGATCGCAAAGAAGCCATCGGTTTGATCAAAGAATCCATCCGTAAAACCTATGGCAAGAAAGGCGAAGAAGTGGTTCAGATGAACCTCAACGCTGTGGATAAAGTAAATGAAGCCCTGGTGGAAGTGAAGATTACAGCACAAATGCCGGATACCTGCGGCCCTCGTAAACAACTGGTACCCAGAGACGCAACTGGATTTGTAAAAAACGTAATCGAACCCATCATGCGCGAGCAGGGCGACGTTATAAAGGTTTCCCAAATGCCTCTGGATGGCTTTGTGGAAAGCGGAACCGCCAAGCTGGAGAAACGCAGAGTAGCTCCCGCAGTTCCCAAATGGATATCAGAGAACTGCATCCAATGCAACCAATGCTCCTTTGTGTGCCCCCATGCCGCAATCCGGGCGAAACTGATTACCGAAGCAGACCTGAAGGATGCTCCGGAAAGTTTCAATACCATTAAAGCTATGGGCGCTGAAGGTTATCAATACAAAATCCAGGTCTACATCGACGATTGTCAGGGCTGCCGCGTATGTGTGAACGAATGCCCCAAGAGCGCTTTGGTAATGAATCCCATCGAAGACGAGCGTGCAGCCGGAGAACAGAAAAACTACGAATTCTTCGAAAAGCTTCCCAGCGATGTATTAGCAAACTTCAAAGAAACTACCGTGAAAGGCAGCCAGTTCAAACAGCCGCTCTTCGAGTTCTCAGGTGCTTGCGCCGGTTGCGGCGAAACCCCGTATATCAAACTGCTTACTCAATTGCACGGTGATCGCATGATCGTAGCTAACGCTACGGGATGCTCCTCCATCTACGGTGGAACCTTCCCCACAATCCCCTATTGCAAAAACAAAGACGGCCATGGTCCTGCATGGGCAAACAGCCTCTTTGAAGATAATGCAGAATATGGTTTGGGAATGCGTCTGGCAGTTAAATCGCATCGTAAACAACTGAAGCTGGCTTTGGACGCTCTGATGGAAAAAGGCATCGATCCCGAACTGAAAGAAGCGCTGAAATACAGCTTGGAACACTGGGATGCAGTGGATCAGGAAGCAAAAGAGAACGCCCGCAAGATCCGCAACCTTCTGCCCAAAGCCATCCAAAACGCCTGCGAAGGCTGCGCTAAACTCCTGCGTAGAGTGGATGAATTGAAGGATTACTTTGTCGAGAAATCCATCTGGGCAATCGGTGGTGACGGCTGGGCCTACGATATCGGTTACGGCGGATTGGACCACGTGATGGCCTCCAATCAGAGAATCAACGTCCTGGTTCTGGATACCGAAGTGTACTCAAACACCGGCGGTCAGGCTTCAAAATCCACACCGATGGGTTCTATTGCACGCTTTGCCGAAGCAGGTAAGGCTACAAACAAGAAAGACCTGGGTATGATGATGATGAACTACGGCTATGTGTATGTGGCTTCAATCGCTATAGGCGCAAACAAAAACCAGGCCCTGCAAGCCTTTAAGGAAGCTGAAGAGTATCCCGGGCCGGCAATCATCATCGCCTATGCTCCCTGCATAAACCACGGCATCGATATGAGCATGAGCCAAAAACACGAAAAAGCCGCAGTGGAAGCAGGTTATTGGCTGCTGTATCGCTACAATCCGCTGAGACGTCTGGAAGGCAAGAACCCGCTTACCCTGGATAGCAAAGAACCCAGCATGAGCATTGCTGATTTCATCAAGACAGAAAACCGCTATAGCCGCCTGTATCGTATCTTCCCCGAACGTGCAGAGAAATTTGAAGAAGGCAGCACACAGTTCTTCAAAGAACGCTATGAGCAGTATAAGAAAATGAGCGAATAACTCATATAGAATCAATAAATAAGGGGAAGCTTGATAAAGGCTTTCCCTTTTGTTTTATTACCCAATTGCACTATTTTATCTTAAAACACTTTTAGGATGTAATAATGTTATCAAGACTGATCCCCATCATACTTATGCTGGTTCTGAGCACCAGCCTCGCTGCGGTAAAAAACCGTAGATAAAGTGGATTTGAACCGTTATCTGGGCAGATGGTATCAATATGCCTACTACCCCACCAAGTTTCAACCCAAGGACGCAGCGCTTTCTGCTGCAGACTACTCCCTGGATAAAAAGGACAAGATTATCGTGGTAAACACCAGCTACAAAGACAAAGCTGGCACGCAGATACTGAAGCAAGTAACCGGCAAAGCACATGCTGTGGACAAAAGCAACAGTAAGCTCAAGGTAACTTTCTTCTGGCCCTTCTATGGTGATTATTGGATTGTGAAGCTGGATAAAGACTATCAATACAGCGTAATTAGCGATCGAAAACAGAAGTATTTGTGGATACTTTCGCACAGTCCACGTATGGGAAAAGATACTTACAATGAAATCTTGAGCTTCCTGAAACAAGGCGGTTGGGATACATCGAAATTGGTGGTGACAGGCATCCAAGACTAACGCAACCAATATTTGCACTTGACAAAAGCCGCTACAGCTATCTTTTTGTAAGATTTAGCAAAATATAGATGTAGCGGCTTTATCGTACCGCATGGAGTTGAACATGGATTATCCCTTTACCGATATCGAGAAAAAATGGCAAAAAGTCTGGAAAGATAACGGAATTGCCCAAGCTTCAGACTTGAGCGACAAACCCAAATACTACGTTCTATCGATGTTTCCCTACCCTTCCGGGGTACTCCATATCGGTCATGCCTCAAACTACTCCATAGGTGACGCCATCACCCGCTTGAAACTGATGGAAGGTTACAATGTGATGCAGCCCATGGGCTACGACTCATTCGGTATGCCCGCGGAGAACTATGCTATTACCCACAACTCCCATCCCCGCCTCACTACCGAAGAAAACATCACCAATATGCGCAAGCAATTCGATGGCATGGGCTTCTTCTTCGATTGGGATCGCGAAGTAAGCACCTGTCGTCCGGATTACTACCGCTGGGGGCAGTATATCTTCAAAAGGATGTACGAACAAGGCCTAGTTTACCGCAAAAAGAGCTTCCAAAACTGGTGTAATCAGTGTAACACTGTTCTGGCAAACGAACAAGTTGAAGAAGGTGCATGCTGGCGTTGCGGCAGCGAAGTAATCCAAAAAGAGCTGGAACAGTGGTATTTCCGCATCACCAAATACGCTGAAGAGCTGCTTGATTTCTCTAATGTAATCGAATGGCCGGAACGTGTGATGACCATGCAGAAACACTGGATCGGCAAAAGCGAAGGCGCTCGCATCGAATTCCCCCTTCCGGATTCGGCAGAGAGTATAGCCGTCTTTACCACCAGACCGGATACCATTTACGGAGTAACCTTCATGGCAGTTCCCCCGGAACATCCTCTGGTACAGAAATGGCTGGAGGAAGAGCCTGAAAACCATGCCCTGCATGATTTTTGCAAGAAAGTCATAAACGAAGACAAAGTGCTACGTTCCAGCGCTGAGACCATCAAGGAAGGCATCTTTAGCAAACGCTATTGCATCAATCCTTTGAATGGTGACAGAGTGCAGATTTGGATAACAAACTATGTGCTAATGGACTACGGAACCGGTGCTGTGATGGCGGTTCCCGCCCACGATCAGCGCGATTTTGACTTTGCCAAAAAGTACGATATCCCAATGAAGATCGTGATCCAGAATCCTCTAGCCGGACTGCACCTGAATACAATGACAGAAGCTTATACTGAACCGGGAATAATGGCAGCCTCCGCCCACTTTGACGGGATGGCCAGCGAAGAGGCAAAAGGCGCAATCACAGACTGGATTGCCCAGAACAACTGGGGGGAAAAGACCGTTACCTATCGCCTGCGCGATTGGGGCATCTCTCGCCAGCGCTATTGGGGCAATCCCATCCCCATCATCCATTGCCCCAAATGCGGTGTGGTTTTGGTACCGGATGAAGATCTTCCCGTGCTCTTGCCGGACAATGTACAAGTGGGCAAAACCACATCCAATCCCCTGCTAAGTGTGCCAGAATGGCTAAACGTGAAATGTCCCCAGTGCGGAGAAAACGCAAAACGCGAAACCGACACCATGGATACCTTTGTGGATTCCTCTTGGTACTATGCCCGCTATGCCGATGCTCACAACCAGGATCTGCCCTTTGATCCCGCCAAAGCCGATTTTTGGTTGCCCGTAGATCAATACATCGGTGGCATCGAACATGCCTGCATGCACCTGCTTTATGCCCGATTCTTTTACAAATTCATGCGTGACCTAGGTTGGGTGAAAGGCAATGAACCTTTCCAACGCCTGCTCACACAAGGCATGGTACTGAAAGATGGCGCTAAGATGAGTAAATCCAAAGGCAACACCGTGGATCCACAATACATAGTAGATCGCTTCGGAAGTGACACCTTGCGCGTCTATCTGCTCTTTGCCTCGCCACCGGAAAAGGATGTGGAGTGGAACGATGAAGCGCTGATGGGAGCATTCCGCTTTTTGAACCGCATCTACAGGCTGATCGAAAGCAATCTGGATGCCATCAAAAAAGGTCTGCAACTCACAGCTGACACCGGTAAGCTCTCCCCAGAGATGAAGACACTGCTCTACAGCTCGCATTCATGCACAAAGAAATGGCTGGAAGACTGCAATCAACGCATGCAATACAATACCGCCATCGCAGCCATCATGGAACATCTAAACCATTGCGTGGCCATTAAAGAGCCGGACCTGATGGATAACGACGCACTGGCTGTATATGCAGAAGCATGCAGAATTATCCCCCAATTGCTCTACCCCTTTGCCCCGCATATTGCAGAAGAGCTATGGCAGATGATGGGCTTTGATATCCTGCTGCATGAAAGCGGTCTGCCCGGATATGAAGAGAAGTATCTGATTCAAGATACCATCACCTATGTGATCCAAGTAAACGGAAAGATCCGCGGCAAACTGGAAGTTGCTCCGGATACTGATCCCGAAACACTAAAGGAAGAAGCCTTGAAGGTAGAGAATGTGAAGCGCGCTCTGGAAGGATTTCAGATCAAGAAACTCATCGTGATTCCCGGAAAGATGATCAGCATTGCAATCGGGAAATAAGCTGCTTTGATATGAGAGCGAAGAGGCTTACACGGGTTTTACTCAGTTCCTCTCAGCCTGTATTCTTCTTTCACCGGGTAGGCCATCATCAAGCGGAATTGTATCCTGAAGGGCTAAGCACAAAGACCTTTTCTGATAGTCTGAAACACCTTCTGGATTTGGGTTATCGTTTTACAAGCCTCAGAGAAGCTCAAGCTGATTCACACACTCCCGGATATCCCAGAGCTGTACTTGCCGCAGATGATGGTTTTTCCTGCATTTACCATGAAGTTCTGCCGATCATTAGGAAACACCAAATTCCACTCACAGTATTTATGATCGGATGCTGTATTGACAACCGTGCCCTGGCTTGGAACCACAAATTGATCCAGATTCGCCATCATGCGGATGAAAGTGATCTGTCTGATGCCCTAAGCTCCCTTCAAACAATGTATTCACTCCCAGCAGACGGCAGCATCTCTCATCGGATGTTTTCTGTTCCGGATCACCACAAAGATGAGTTCTGTGATGAGCTTTGGGATCGCTTTTGCCCCACATCACAAGAGGAATACCTTGCCCGGAAGAAACCATTTCTCAGCTTGACTCAGATGCAAGAGTTGCAGAATTATGGAGTGGAATTCGCCTTGCACAGCCATAGCCATGCAGATGTCAGCCGCTTGTCCTATCCCCAGATCTGCGATGAACTACACAAGAACAAAGAAGCTCTTAGCGATGCCGGATTTGAACCCCTGCCTTTCTTTGCCTTTCCATACGGCAGAGAGTGCTCTCCCGGCTTGCTGAGCGATCTGTGTAAGGATACATCCTTAAAGGCATGCCTGGGCATTCGCTATCGCTCTTCCGATAATCATCCGAAAAGCAGACTCTGGCAAAGAGTATCCCTGGAGCATTGCCCTTTCCCCAGCCTCAAAGAGCTTTGGCTGGTGCCACGTCTTCGGCGTCTCAAGGACGCCTTATCCTTATTCTAGTAGTCAATTAATCTTTGCTGTCTTTATCAAAAAAACTCTATGAAAGTGCCTTTGCAGAGGCTCTCGGATGTACTGCAATAAAAAACTGATTGACAAAAACAGCCCCTTGGATTCTAAGGAAAGTCATAGTGATGGGGGCCTATAGCTCAGCTGGTAGAGCTTCCGGCTCATAACCGGATGGTTGGGGGTTCGAGTCCCTCTGGGCCCACCACTTTTTTGTTTTCTTCTTCGCCGCAATCGCTTATCTTGTCTGTGAAGGAATCATTATGAAAAACTTACAGCTCATGTTCTTGCTCATGGTATTACTTACGCCTTTGGCAGCCACCAAATATGCGGGAGAAATCTTTAGCTTCAGCCCCGGTGTGCAAAACCAAGCCATGGGCAGTACCGGACTCACATATTCTGCATCCCAAGCCGCCGGCTGGTGGAATCCAGCTCTCTTGGCTTACGATAATTCTCGCGGAGTAGAATTGATGCGCAGTGATCATTTTGAAGGGCTACTTACTCAGAACCAGATTTCCCTCAAGGTTGGCAGCGGTTCGGGCATCACCATCAATCATCTTGCCATCGATAAAATTAAGCTTACAAAGCTGGAAAACGAAGAGGAAGAACTCAGCAACGACAACCGTCCCTATGTGTGGAAAACGGTAAGCAACCAAGACCTGATAATGTACGCTAATTATGGTAGGGAGATGAGTAAAAACATCTATCTGGGAATCTCGCCAAAGCTTGCCTACCGCAGCCTTGCCGAGCACAACGGTTACGGCATTGGTGCAGATTTGGGTGCTTTGTGGGACCCGGGAAAGGGATTCTTGCTTGGTATAAATCTCCGTGATTTCTTCGGTACACAGATCCTCTGGGAATCCGGCGAACACGAGATAGCCATACCAAATCTGGATATGGAGCTTTCCTACAGCCGAGATATCATGAAACGCACAATCCCCGTCCATCTTGCCGTTCGTAGCCAGATTTATGCTGAAGAGCGCGGTGATGCCAGCAATTTCAGCAGCTCTTCCCTTAGCGGAGACATTCATGCCGGGCTTATGATCCGCCCCATTCCCGCTTTACAACTGATGGCGGGATATGATGTGGACAGCTTCAGCACCGGATTGGGGCTTCAATTCAAACCCCTTGGTTTATACTACGCTTTAAAGACCAATGCACCTGATGGCTTGGGCTATACTCATAAGATCTCACTAACCTACTCATGGTAAAAAAGATCGCCCTGCTGGGCGCAAGTGGCTCCATAGGGGATTCTTTTTTTAAGGTCTATAGCAAGCATCTACAAAATCTCTCCATTAACCTCGCCGCTGCCCATTCAAACTCCGCCAAACTCTGTCCCCTAGCACGCAAATTCCGGATCCCCATTCTGGTATTCACCGGCATCAGCGATCCCAAGCTGCAGCAGAGTATCCGGGATGAATGCCCCGAACAGAAAGTGTATTTCGGCAGGCAGGCTCTGCTGGCGCTTCTGGATGATGCGGATTACGATATCGGTTTGAACGCCATCGGCGGATCTGCAGGTATTGAAGCCACTTTCGCCATCCTGCAAAGAGGCAAACAACTGGCTTTGGCAAACAAAGAATCTCTTGTGATGGGCGGACATCTGGTTCAGAAGTTGAAGAAACCTGGACAAATCCTGCCTGTAGATAGTGAACACTCCGCCATCTTTCAAGCCTTGGGCAAGCACCCTCATCATGAAGTACAAAAGCTCATCATCACTGCTTCCGGCGGTGCGTTCCGAACTCTGCCTTTGCAGGATTTCTCCCGCATCACACCCCAAATGGCATTAAAACACCCAAATTGGGATATGGGCGCAAAGGTTACTCTGGATAGCGCTACCATGTTCAACAAAGCTCTGGAGGTGATGGAAGCACACTGGCTCTTCGATATGCCCTACGAACGCATCGAAGCAGTCATCCATCCCCAGTCCATCATTCATTCCTTGGTGCAATTCCGCGATGGCTCTATGCTGGCTCAGATAAGCTCGCCAGACATGAGCCTCCCCATTCTATACGCTCTCAGTTATCCAGAGCGCTGGCAATCGGAATTGGTGCAAACCAATCTCTTGGAGCTGCCACAACTTAGTTTTGAAGACATTTCAGCCGAACGCTACCCTTTGTATTATCTGGGCCTGGAAGTCGCCAAACAGGGCGGGATTCTGCCCACAGTGATGAATGCTGCCGTGGAAGCGGCAATGAAACTCTTTTTGGAAGGGAAAATCCCCTTCACCGGCATCTTTCCTCTGGTGGAACGCACTATCGCTGAAGCCCAGCAGATCCCTGATCCCGATCTTAGTTCCATTGTTGCCGCCAATCGCAATTATTACAATAGATGCCTTTCGATATTCGCAAAGCAATAGAATTTACATAAATTGGAGAACTTATGGATTACACACGCTACGCCGTAGAGCAGATTTTAGCTCTGTGCAAAACTCCCAGCCCCACCGGATTCACCAAGGTGGCGACCAAGTATCTAATTGAAGAACTGAGTGCCATGGGCTATGAAGCTCAAGTCTCGCGAAAGGGCTCAGTATTGGCCAATCTGGGCGGCGAGGGCAATCCCCTGATTCTTGCCGCACATATCGATACACTTGGGGCTATGGTTCGCGCCATCAAAGGCAACGGCAGATTGCGTTTCACCAAGATCGGCGGCTACCCTGAAAACAACATTGAAAACGAAAACGTTACCGTTCACACCAGAGATGGCAAACGCTACTCCGGAACGGTATATATAAACGGTCCGGCAGTGCACGTTTATAGCGATTCCGGTACCAGTAAACGTGACGACAACAACATGGAGATAGTCCTCGATGAGATCGTGAAAAGCAAAGCCGACACCGAGAAACTCGGAATTTCACCCGGAGATTTTGTTTCCCTGGATTCCCGTACCATTCACACCGATTCCGGCTTCATCAAGAGCCGCCATCTGGATGATAAAGCCAGTGCCGGAGTACTGCTGGCCTTAGCCAAAGAAGTTCGTGACGGTAAACTGAAACTCACCAGGAAGACTGGTATTCTCTTCACCACCTACGAAGAAGTTGGCCATGGCGCAGCATCAGGATTTCCCGATGACACCGTGGAGATGATATCCGTAGATATGGGTGCTGTAGGCGACGACCTGGGAACCGACGAATGCAAGGTTTCCATCTGCGCCAAGGATTCCGGTGGACCCTACGATTGGGACGTTACCGATGCCCTGATCAAGCTCGCCAAAAAGATGAATCTGCAATATGCGGTGGACATCTATCCTTACTATGGTTCAGATGTGGAAGGCGCATTGAGAGCCGGTTATGACATCAAACACGGCCTTATCGGCCCCGGAGTGTTTGCCTCTCACGGTTACGAGCGCACTCACACTCAAGCCATCGACAACACGCTAAAGCTGCTGGAAGCCTATCTGGGCCAAGTCTGAACGATATAATCACCGTTTGGAGCAGAAATTGCATCCAATAAACCGTAAATGTTAATAATTATGGAGTATATAATGCGATTACGCCTCATATGCCTGTTGATGGCCTTTATTCCCCTGATTCTATTCGCTCAGGTAAACCTTCCTCTCCCCGAGTGCTATCACACTTACGAGGAAGCCACCAGTGAGCTTTTTGCCCTGGAAGATCAGTATCCCACTATGGCCAAAGTCCACATTATCGGCTACTCTGAACATGATTCAATCCCCATCTATGCCCTGCAAATATCCAACGATGTTCAACAGCTTGAGGGGTCTTGGAACCGTCCCGCACTACTCTTTGTGGGTCAGGTTCATGCTGAGGAAGTTTTGGGCGTACAGATCACACTCAGCAACGCCAAAGAAATCTTGCAAAACAATCAATCCAGCCCATATATAAAGTGGATCAATCAGTTGGATACATGGTGGGTGCCCACTTTGAATCCGGAAGGACACAATGTGGTAACCGCAAACATGGATACATCTTACCGCAAAAACAAACGTGATAATAACAACAATGGTATCTTGGACTTCGATACGCGCGTTGGTTATGATATCGACGGTGTGGACATCAACCGTAATTTCGATTTCAACTGGGCTCATGGCGACACCCTGATGCAACCCGGTGGCGATGAGGTTTACGACTATTATCGCGGACCCGCTCCCATGAGCGAAAGCGAGAACCAAGCCATCAAAGCATTGTGCGACCAGAAGAAATTTGTATATAGCATCTGCTGGCACTCCTCACGCTCTGGCAATTTCTCCGAAAAAGTCTATTTTTCTTATAACTGGAAAGATGTGCGTCCCTCTCCCGATTTTGCTTTTGCCCAGAGCATCGCACAGGGCGTGGCTACTGCAATCCATAAAGAGAACGGCCAACCCTACGAATACTATCCCAATGCCAGCCGCAGAGGAGCTTTCCACGATTGGATGTACAAGGAATATGGCACCATCCAGCTTCTCATCGAGGTCGGCACCAGCAATCTGCAGCCAGAGGAACCAATGATGCTGGATACCGTTGATCGCGCCAGCGAGGGCGTTTGGTGGATGCTAAACCGCGCTTTGAACTATTCCACCGATGTTCCTTCCACATCCATGCTTACGGGAACTGTGATAGACAGCGTTACCGGAGAAGCCCTGGAAGCTGAGATCATAATCCCCGAAAAACACGCACCATGGTTCGTTCCCCGCACCAGTTCACCTGATACCGGACGCTTTTGGAAAGTCCTTCCCCAAGGCAACTACACTATTCAAGCCCGCAAGAAGGGTTATTGGGACACCGTCATCACCAACGTTACTGTATATAACACCGGCAGAACCACTCGCAATCCGGAGCTTAGCCCCAAACAAAGCGCTCAACTGCACGGCTATGTGAGCAGCAATGGCATGAGCATCCCCGCCAGGATCATCATCAAGGACTTTATTCCAGACGAACTGAACATAGTAGGTGCCTATCAATACGAAGGTTTTGAAGGCACGTATCCCATAGAAATCTGGAATAATGGTTATTATCCATACCTGGAAAACTTGGCTATCGCTCCCGGAGCTTCTCAAATCAGCTTTGAACTGGGAGAAGCCAATATCATTTTCTCTGAAACCTGGGAACAGGGCACAGACAATTGGGAGATCAACGGTCCCTGGTTGCTGCAGGATGAATTGAGTGTGAACGGGAATGCCATAACGGATAGCTGGGGTGGACGCGGACACTACGCCAGAAACTGCGATGTGTGGATTGCCACCAAAACTCCGATCGATATTCCTCTTACTGGAAATCCCTTACTGCACTTCGATTCGCATGTTTATACCGAATGGAACTTTGATCCGGTAACCGTGGAAGTATCTACGGACGGCAGCTCATGGCAGGAAATCTGGATAAAATCCGGACGCCATGACTGGTGGCAAAAGGAATATGCCTATCTTTCTGATTTCGCTGGACAAAGGATATACTTGCGCTTCCGACTGCGCGATGTTGGCATCGCCGATGAATTGACCGATCCGGGCTGGACTATCGACAACATCTACATAGTTTCCGGCAGCTCATCCGCCCACAAAGACGTACTGGTGCCTGGTTTGGAGAAGAATGCCCTGTATCAGAACTACCCCAATCCCGCAAAAAACAGAACCTACATCCCCTATAGCCTTACCGATGCTTCAGAAGTGCATATCGACATCTACAATATCCGCGGCCAATTGGTACGCAGCTATCGCCCCGGCAATAAAGCCGAAGGCAGCTACACCTGGCTCTACGACGGAAAAGATGACGATGGCAAAACTCTGGCCAGCGGCATTTATCTCTACCGTATGAAGGCCGGTAAATATAACAAAACCCGCCGTATGGTCTGGGTAAAATAAGTATTAATACATTATTGAAATACCCCAAGCCCAGTGCCTGGGGTTTTCTTTCTCCTTGGATTAAGTGGTGATGAAGCTGTTATCATCCCGTTATGATCTAGTGCTCACTCGATGATAACGCCTTTATATCTGCTTCGGCATAGTTTTAACCATTGAGGCAGCCATGGAGATGCCCATTGAAAGGCATACTTCGGTAACATGTGCTACACCAGCTATACGTTCCTGCAACAAATAATGCGGATATGTCTTGACACCCAGCCCCTGCTCGTATTGATTTAGCTCAAAGACCATTTTGGGAGTAATATCATGCTGTACCTGCCAACCAGAATATGCTTTGGCGCCGATGCCCTTAATGAAGCCGGCGCATACTTACCATCTATGGGCAAAAAAGCCCTGATCGTATGTGGGAAAAGCAGCGCTGTCAAAAGCGGAGTGATGAGCGATCTTTTGCCCTTACTGGATTCCAAGGGTATTGCCCACAGTGTATTTGCAGAAATCTCTGAAAACCCCGACACTACGCAGATCATAGCCGGGAAAGGGCAACTCATAAAAGAGGCATGCGATTTTGTGATCGGAATAGGAGGAGGCAGCCCGCTGGATGCCGCCAAAGCCATCTCGCTAGCCGCTGCCAATGACCTGCTGATTGACCAGTTATACGATGCCGAAATGCACCAGAATGCCTACCCCATCGTAGCCATTCCCACTACTCACGGAACAGGCTCTGAGACTACGCAATACAGTGTCCTAACGGACAAGAGCTCTCACAAGAAGGCTGGTTTTGGTTGCGAATTGATCTTCCCCCGGCTGGCGATAGTGGATCCAAAATACACATTGAGCCTTTCTCCACGGATCAGCCTGAACACTTCCATTGATGCGCTTTCACATCTACTTGAAGGCATCTACAGCTCCATGCGTAATCCGCTCTTGTACCCCATGATCTTTCGCGGAATATCCCTCATCAAAGATAACTTGCAGACCTGCCTGAAGAATCCCGGTTATCTGCCAGCCCGTAATGCATTGTGTTTGGCATCGATGTATGGAGGCATCACCATTGCACATACCAGCACAACCTTGCAGCATGCTATAGGTTACCCCTTCACCACAGAGTACAACACCCCACACGGTCTTGCCAACGGCATGTTCATCGAGATCATCATGCGCTACTATTATCCTGCTGTAAAAGCAGAACTGGATCAGCTTTTTGCCAGTTTAGGCATGACTATGGAAGGTTTTCTGGAGTGGTTGGATGCGTTTCCGATCAAGCTGAAAGTGGATGCGGACGATGCCCTTTTATACTCTTGGACAGACCAGATTCTAGCCGCCAGAAACACCGTGATCAGCCCGGTAATACCGGATAAAGCTGATCTGATGTCGCTGTTGAAAAGCGTTCAGAAGGAGAGAGTATGAGAGTGAGTGATTTCAGGAAACAGCGGGCAAAGCTTACGAAGATTACTCTGGACAAAGCCAACTTGAATATCAAACGCTTCTTTGCCTTGGATCAAGCGGCTTACTCTGAGGGAGCACTTTCCGCCAAACACAAGGAATTGATGGGCTTGGTAGCTTCCATGGTGTTACGCTGTGACGATTGTATCTGTTATCACTTGGATCAGTGTTATAATGCGAGAGTAAGCACAGACGAACTGCTGGAAGCCATGAATATCGCCCTTGTGGTGGGAGGATCCATCGTAATCCCACATCTGCGCAGAGCCGTGGCATACTGGGAGGAGCTGGCTACCACTTCTTGAAGATGAAGAACACAGCCAGCACGATCAGAAAAAAGCCCACTACATAATTCCAGCGTAGTTCTTCCTTGAGATATAGGACAGAAAATACACTAAATACAACCAAAGTAATCACTTCCTGAATGGTTTTCAACTGATAGGCATTGTAAACACCGTAGCCGATTCGGTTTGCGGGCACTTGGAAGCAATATTCAAAGAATGCTATAAACCAGGAGATGAGGATCACCTTGATAATGGGAGATGATTTGTATTTCAGGTGACCATACCAGGCAAAGGTCATGAAGATGTTTGAAATTGAGAGCAAAACGATTGTTTTCATAACAAGTTATTCTTTTCCAGTTATTCTCATTTTATCTTTATAGTTACGTGATGTTCAGCCAAGTCCGGCACTTTCCAGCCAAAGCTCTACAGCCTCGGAAAAGCCGTTGTCCTTGCAAAGATCTACTGTTCTGAACTCTTTTTTCATGCTCTCCGGTGCGTTTGCCGTCACATAGGCATTCGGACATATCTTCAACATCTGCAAGTCGTTGTAATCATTTCCCACAACCATACTCTGAGAGAGAGATAAGCCTATGTGTTTCAACAAGTATTCCAAGCTACTACCCTTGTTCACACCCGGAGCAAAGATCTCTATCCACAGCGAGGAGAAATCCAATGGCGATGTGGTGCGGATAATGGTAAGAGGTTGCAAAAGACGTGACAGGCTGTCATAGATATCCTTGCGGTGGCTATCCACAATGGCGAGGAACTGAGTGGCCTGATCCCAATTGGGGGCTTGATCTGCCCGCAATTGAGTGGCATACTCGCGATAAATCTCCACTCGCTGCAGGAAATCCGGAATACCATTGAACGCCTTATACTGCATATGGTGAGTTTCAGGGATGGCGTTGTGCAGCATATAGTCCAGATTTAACTCCTCCAATACAGCACAAACGCGGCTAATCTGCTCCCCGTCCAAGTTTTGACTGTAGATAAGCTCTTGGCTATGCCAATCCATTATCCCGGCACCGGTGGCAAAGATCACATAATCGAAAGGAGCACTTCTAGGCACCACTTTACGCATACTATAAAGCGAACGGCCAGTAGCCAGCACTCTGCATATTCCTTTCTCGGAGAGCTCTTCCAGAGTGTGCAGGTCTTCCCTGCTGATTGTGCTGTTATGCGGTAACAGCGTACCGTCCAGATCGCTTACGCAAGCGCCGGGAAAAAACAAATCAACTCCACGGTACGGGATTCATGCATTCCCGATCATTTACTGGCATCCATATTCTCCTGTTTGCAGAATGTCCTGCAACAGCACTCCGGCTCTGCCATCCCTTCCTTTGGCCAGAGAATGGTTGATGGCATTGTAGATGAAATCCGCAGCTTTGGTGATGGCTTCCGGTCTCGGTATGCCCTTAAGCATATAGACCAGCATCAAAGTGCTGAAGATATCGCCAGTACCGGTGAAAAAACAAGGGATGTATTGACACGCATAGCTTTGTAATTGTGTATTTGGAGAAGCAGAATAGATAATGTTACAGCCGTCCTTTACGCCCGGAGCACCTGTAATGATGAGCTCACAAGCTCCTAAATCGTGTAGTTTGTTGCAAATAGTATTGAAACACTCTTCTCCCGCATCATCCCTGGGATCGATTCCAGCCAGAAAACAGGCCTCGGTGAAGTTTGGAGTGATAATGTCTGCCTTGGCAATCAAACGACGCATAGCCAATATCATATGTTCGTCATAACAGGGATAAAGTTCACCATTGTCTGCCATTACCGGATCGATCAACACAAGTGTTTCTGTGATAGCAAGCGTCTCAATCGCTTCCAGCACGGTATCCACTTGCTGCGGATTGCCCAGGAATCCGCTATAGATTGCACCGAATTCCATCCCCAATTCCTGCCAGTGTTTCAGACAATCCTTCATGAATACATCTGTAGCCAATAGCTGGTAACCAGGAAAACACGTATTGGAGGAAAGCAAGGAGCTAGGTAGGGCGCACACTTCCAACCCATACTTGTATAAAAGAGGAATCAAGGCCATCAGCGAAGTATTGCCAAATCCGGAAAGATCATTAATAGCCAGCACCTTGTTGTTCATGTTTACTCAGGGTAGATATACATTGCATTCGTAAAGCAAATTGCCTTGGAGGTCAAAACACTGCCACAGTAAGGAGTTGGACTTTCTGCTGAGGAGATTGTAATGATGAGTCATATTGAAGTATAGAGAACGAGGATCGTGATTTTCCCTCTCCCGCAAAGGTGCACCGCCTCCACCGGACACAAAGAAATTCAAACCTTCCCATCTGAGGTGTTCAAAGCTGTGTTCATGTCCGCTGATTACCGCTGCAACTCGATGTTTCTTCAGTAGCTGGGGCAGATAGTACTGCAAGCCCAATTCATCGCCATGATACCCAGAACTGAAGATGGGATGGTGCAAAATCAACACTATGGGGAGATCGGCGCTTTCCAGTTCATTTAGCATCCAGCGGTATTGCCCGGTATTGGGCAGGAGGGAGAGATTACTGTCCAGTACTACGAATTTCAGGGAATCGTGGACAACGCTATAATAGCTGCGCCCCTCTGCTGAACTGAAGTTATCCAGGAATAGAGCAAGGTCTTTTTCGTGATTTCCTCTGGCAACATAGAATGGAGCCTTTAGCGGAGAGATAATCTCTTTGAACGAGTCGTATTCACTCTGCGCCTTTCCCCTTTGATTCAGATCCCCAGTGTGAAAGATGGCTTCCACACACAGGTCTTGAACCTCTCCGATCAGTTCCCGGTGTACCTCCGGGAAGTTGCGGGTATCACCATAGATTAGAACCTTGGCTCTGGAAGAGATTACTATCAGGAGAATGACGGATAGCAGTATTGTCTTACGCATTTGTCAGACTTTCGTATGCTTTTTGAAATTCCTGCAAGTCTTCCCAGGCCGGCCGTTTCCAATGTTGATTGCGCAAGAGCGCGGCGGGATGATATGTTGCCCAGGCCGGAATGCCCATAAACTCGTTGCGATGGCTGCGGTTCCATGACAGAGTCTCTGTGTTTCCAAAGAGTGTCTGTGCGGCCACCAGTCCCATCACTAAAAGCATACGGGGGCGGATGATTTGGATCTGCTCTACCAGGTATGGCAGACAGGCCAAGCGTTCATCCTGACTTGGATTACGGTTCCCCTCCGGGCGGCATTTTACAATGTTTGCGATATATATGTTTTCGCGATTCAGATGGATAGCAGCCAGCATCTTGTCCAGAAGCTGACCTGCAGCACCCACAAATGGTCTGCCACTCAGGTTTTCTTTATCACCGGGAGCTTCTCCGATGATCATCACTGTGGCAAAGGGATTACCTTCTCCGTAAACCAGATTGATCCGTCCGGCGGCTAGAGGACACTTTGTACAATCTGAGTAACGTGTGCGCAGGCTGTCCAGCAATTGCTGCCTGTCCTGCTGCTCTGGATCTGAATCCGGACTGCGATACAGATACCGGATGCCGCTTTGTTTTAAGAGTTCAAGATATTGAACGAGTGCACGGCGTGACATTATTCATCGTCATCTTCGTCGTCGTCATCATCGTCAAAGTCGTCGATATCTTCGTCGTCATCGCTTTCTGCGAAGGGATCTTTCACTACTTCGAAGCTATCGTATTCGGAGGGATCCGAAGCTTGGATTTCCCGGGCAAACTTTGCGGAATCATCGATGGTCTCTTCGGTAAAATCGTCGCCCTCTTCATTGTCTTCAAACAAGGCCCGCTCTGCAGCCATCGCTTGTTCAGCTTCAGCCAGTTCATTGATGTAATCCGGGACCTCATTGGCAGCAACGTGTTCCATAGACAACACAGTTATCTTCTTGTCAAACTTGTTTTTCACGAAGCTGGGGAACTGATTGATGCGCTGCGCTTCCAGTTTTGAGAGAAGGCAGAACAAGTAGTTCATGTTTACCTTTTCCAGGAAACCTTCAATCTTTTCGTTTATCATTTATTTCTCCTCTCCCAAGAAACCTTGCATGGGTTGCTTGTATCTTGATATGCGGTTTTCTTCCGCCTTGATAATGCTCATTACATTTTGGATAGCATCTTCCAATATATCATTGATTACCAAGTAATCATATTCAGGAATGCAGGCAAGTTCTTTTTTTGCAGTATCCAATCTTCTCTGGATATCCTCCGCACTATCCGTGCCCCGTTTGATCAGCCGATCTTTCAGAACCTTCATGGATGGCGGGATGATGAAGATCTTTACATAGGGAATATCTGTAGCGGCAATCTGTGAAGCGCCCTGAACATCGATATCCATTATCACATGACGTGATAGCGCCAAGCGGGACTTGATGTAGGAGATGGAAGTGCCATACCAGCTTTTACCAAAGACCTTGGCATATTCCAGAAAGTCTCCATCTGCTCTGCGATTTTCAAATTCCTTTTGATTCACAAAATGATAGTGAACTCCATTTTGCTCTTCGCCTCTGGGGCTGCGGGTAGTGTAGCTTACGGAATAATCCACGTTATCCAACCGCTGCAGGATTTCGTGTAAAATCGTGCTTTTCCCACCTCCAGAAGGGGCAGAGAGAATGATCAGGAAGCTATCGCTTTTTTCTATCAAAGACGGCGAAACCGAACCGGTTTTTATTCGGGAATAATCTTCTTGTATTCTACCGCACTGAGCAGATTTTCCAGCTCATCGGTGTTGCTGAGGCGTACCTTCATGATCCAGCCGTCTTCATAACAGGATTTGTTGATGAGATCAGGGCTGTCTTCCAGATCGGTGTTGCGCTCGGTGATTTTCCCGGAAACCGGTGAGATGAGATCTTCAACGGCTTTAACGGCTTCGATGGATCCGCAGGGTTCGCCGGCAGAAACCTTCATACCCACTTCAGGTAGCTCTACGAAAACTATGTCTCCCAGCTCGTGCTGAGCAAAATCACTAATGCCGATTGTGGCGATGTCTCCATCAACTCTCACCCACTCGTGGCTATCGGTATAGAACAGGTCATCAATAATGTTCATGCTTATCTCCCGGATTTTTTTGTATTTTCAAGCCAAAAGTCACGAGTCGCACTTTGTGTCAAGCATAAAGTGCGGCTTGGCTATATAAGGTATGCGGGCATCAGGGATAAAGAAGCCCGCGATGATCAAACATGTTTACAGTGTTTCAAAGGTAGCGGTGAAATGCCGCATAATCGGCGCTTCGTATTTTATCTTCAGGCCTTTGTAGCTCTGGCGTTTTGGCCAGATTTGCTCCAAGCCCCACGCAACCACGTCCATATGGTTGTTTGTATATACGCGGCGCGGTATCGCCAGACGCAGCAATTCCATTTTACTAGGACGTTCTTCACGGGTCACAGGATCTCGATCTGCCAATACTGTGCCTATCTCCACTCCGCGAACTCCCGCTTCCACGTATAATGCTACCGCCAATACCTGCGCAGGATATTGAATCTGCGGGATATGAGGAAATACACTTTTGGCATCCACATAGATGGCGTGACCACCGGCCGGCTTTACTATCGGGATTCCCATAGCAATGAGCTTGTCTCCCAGGTATTTTACCTGAGATGCTCTGGCATGCAGATAGTCATATTCTGTACTCTCCATCAATCCTGCCGCCAGGGCATCCATATCCCTGCCGCTCATACCGCCATAGGTAAGGTAACCTTCGAACATGATGTTGAACGTAGCACACTCGCGATATGTCTCCAAAGAACGCAAAGCGATGAATCCGCCAATGTTTACGATTGCGTCTTTCTTCGCACTCATAGTCATACCGTCTGCATAATTGAACATCTCTTTCACGATTTCTTTGATGCTTTTATTCTGATAACCATCTTCGCGCACTTTGATGAAATAGGCATTTTCGGCAAAACGGGCAGAATCGAATATCAGCGGGATTTTATGGGCTTTGCAGACTGCTGAGACTGCCTTGATATTTGCCATGGATACTGGTTGCCCGCCTCCGGTGTTGCAGGTAACGGTGTGAATCACCATGGGAATGTTGTCCGCACCATGTTCGGCAATACAGGCTTCCAGCTTTTTGACATCAATATTCCCTTTGAATGGCAGCTCCAGAGTGGGATCTCCGGCCTCGTCCACAGTGCAATCCACAGGAATGGCTCTGCGAAATTCGATATGCCCCTTGGTGGTATCAAAATGGGCATTACCGGGAATGATGTCTCCGGCTTTGATAGTGGCAGAGAACAACACGTTTTCGGCGGCACGGCCCTGATGAGTGGGTATCACATAAGGAAAGCCCAATATTTCGTTGATCACCTTCTTCATGCGCAAAAAGCTGCGGGACCCTGCATAACTCTCGTCGCCCTGCATCAGAGCAGACCATTGCCGGTCACTCATCGCACCGGTACCGGAATCAGTAAGAAGATCGATATACACGTCTTCAGCGTCAAGATTGAAGAGGTTATATTCCGCGGCTTTGATCTTTGCGGCACGTTCTTCCCGGCTCAGGATCTTTACAGGCTCCACCATTTTGATGCGCCAAGGTTCTGCATAAGGTTGTGTGTTCATTGTTACTCCGTTATTTTATTTTTCTAGTAGTTAGTTTATTGTATTAGTGCCAAAGGCAGAGTCCTGTGCTACTGATTTGTGTCAAATCTTTTTTGGCTTTGCAGACTGTCTTTACCGCCAGTAGCCCTTTTCCAGGCCAATTGAGCCGATGTTTCGCCTGTAGCAAATTTCCTGCTTGACATAATTCCAGCAGCCAAGAAATTGGCATTTCTTAAATCATAAACAAAAGGTGGTGATTTGATTGCCGACAGTAGTGTCAAAAGAAAACGAATCCTTCGATTATCTCTTGAAGCGCTTTAAAAAGAAATGCGAGAAAGCCGCAATTCTTTCGGAAATAAAGAAGCATCAGGCCTACGAGAAGCCTAGCGTAAAGAAGAAACGCGAAGCGAACGCTGCACGTCGCAAGATGCTGAAAATCCAGCGTCGGATGCAAC
>Ga0172378_10000820_pt1 | contig 28100 bp, 27 predicted proteins | sample GrowelOW332metaG_FD_119755 | JGI IMG/M metagenome (GOLD analysis project Ga0172378, IMG submission 119755) | Groundwater microbial communities from an aquifer near a municipal landfill in Southern Ontario, Canada - Pumphouse #3_1 metaG | ecosystem: Environmental > Aquatic > Deep subsurface >...
AACAGAACGTCATACGTGACGACATTGACAGCACGATGATCATGAAGATTTTCACTGCGATCATGAATGTTGATGTTCATAAAGAAGAGATAGGTATTGAATATTTTCCACAGCTATTAAATGTTATGACTGAATTGATCATGGAGAGCCTTATGGTCAATCCATGAGGTGATAAGCCGCAAGGAGTCAACTATAAACAATGAAAAACTTCGATAAGGTTTTTCACAGCTTAGATAGAGTATGTTTCATCCTTGGTCAACAAGGCATGGAGCGTTCTTATGAGCTTGTTCATAGTTGCCACCATGGCCTTCCTATGAGGAAATCCTTCCTCCCGTTTCTTGTGGTAGTACGCATGGAAGACAATATTGTGTCGCATGCAGCTGTCAGCCATCAGGTACAGATACTTGCGCAGCAATGGATTTCCCCGCTTGGATATCTTCAAGGCCTTGCTGGTGTTTCCCGACTCGTAGATACCTGGATCAGTGCCGGCAAACGCGATGAGCTTCTGGTAGGTGGCGAACTGGGTGATGTCGGGGATCTCGGAAAGGAAATGAGACGCAGTCACTTCGCCGATACCGGGAATGGAGGTGAGTATCTCCATCTGGCGCTTGTGCAGGGCATTCTCGAGCTCAACCAGAGCTTTAGTGAGCTCCTCGTCCCGCTGCTGGCATGCCAGCACTGCCTTGGCGCTGTCGCGAACCATGGCGGCACGGTAACTGACCCCGATAGAGATACGGGCGAGTTCCTGGATCTTCTGGACGGTAACCACGTCACTCTTTCGTCCTTTTTGTACATCCAGAGCTTGTTGCAATTGTTCTTCATTGGCAGCAAGCACGTCCTTGGCACAACCGTAGATACTCAGGAATTCCAGCAGGGTCTTGATGAAGACGTTGAAGCGCAACAGCTCAGGGAATGCCACCGACAGGTCGCTCTTGAGGATGGTCTTGGCCTTGGCAAGGTCCTCGGCGTTGCGGGCTCTGCGCCTGGCGAGCATCTTGCTTTCGCTGTCGAGTTGCATCCTCTCCTCCTCCAATGCGCTCATATGAGATTGTGCATACCGGGCGATGGTAACCGCATCGAGAGCATCGGTCTTGGTCCTTCTGAGCGTTTGCCCATCGTGAAATTGCTTGATGAGCAACGGATTAATGATACGAACTTTCCTGCCGTGGTTCAAGAGAAAGTGGTAGAGCGGCAGGTGATAGCCTCCGGTGGATTCCATCACGAACAGCGAGGCATCACTTACCTGCTCGCTGGCAAAAAAGGAAGAGAATCCGTCATAGTCGAAGGTGAGCGAACCCTGACCTGTGATGCCCTGGGTTCCCAGAACGCAGAATGTGGCAGCCTTGCTGGCGATATCCAATGCGACGATGGACATAAGAAAACCTCCTGTGGGTTAGAAAGTGGATCCCGTTTTCCAGTCACCCGCTTGAAAGAAGCTCGATGGCTCAATCAACCGATAGGGAAGTTCGGGACCGAGGGCAGACTCCTTCTGAAGTTCAAAGACTTACGTTTCATGAGGTCCTCTGTCCCGGAATTATATCATCAAAAATCAATCACCTATATTAAGTATAGTGTGAATTGTTATTAGGAGCTTTCATGGATATTCGTCGGATTCCCCTTTGGGAGGCCCGCAACGCGGCGATGCTCACCAACGATCTGATTCGGGTTGTCATCGAGGACCAAGGGGCCATGGTGCTGGAATTGAGCGCTCCGATTTCCTCCGGCGGGCGGGTCAACGCACATGCGCTTCCGTGGTTCCGGGGGACGGGGACGTCCGTCTTTAGCGATGAGAACAGCGATTTCTGGCGTGACGATCCGTTGCTGTACCAGAAAGCCGGCAGTTATTTCTGTTTCCCGAACTTTGGCTCCCCATGCCAGAGAGGAAAGGTCTTCCACACTATGGACGGACTTTCCGCGAACGGCTACTGGATCGTGGAGCGGTATGGGACGGACGCCTCCTGCGGTGCCGCATGGATGCTGTCCACGTTGTCCAGCAGAGAAGAGGGGAACAGATGGCGGATCCGTAAGGTAGATATGCTGTTGCCCGGGCATCCGGTGCTCTACACCAGTTGTACGATCACCAATACCGGAGACGAGCCGCTCGCGGCGAATGCGGCATGGCGCAATACGCTCGGGTCTCCGTTCCTCGAATCAGGATGTCTGCTCAACGCTTGCGCGCAGCGCTGGATGTGCGTCGATCATTCGCTGAATGGCGTCAACGGCCGGATTGCGGCTGACATCGTGTTCGACGATTTGCGCAAAGCGCCTCTGAAACACGGCGGAACTGTCGACCTGACCCAGATTCCCGGCATGACGGGCACGACCGATTTTATCGCCGGCGTCGTCCCGGGCGATTCCCGCATGGGGTGGAGCAGTGTCATCAATCCGCGGCTCCAGATGCTCTACTTTACGTTTTTCCCCGGTCCGGCCGCATTGGAAGATGGGGATATCCCTTTGCATTTCAATCACTTCCTGATGGACTATGGCGGTCGTCAGCTCACCCCGTGGGCTCTGTATGACGGGGGGACCTGCCAGGTCTTCAACCTTGGTTGCGGCTCAGGTACCGCATATCTGGAGGAGGGACTGGACCGTTCGATATCCCAGGGGGCTTTGATGGATCGTCCGACGACGGTTTCGCTGGCTCCTGGCGAAACGCGGACCGCTTGGTACGCGAGCGCTTTCCTTCCTTATGAGAATCCTCGGATCGGGAACAATTTCTATACCGCCGAGCAGGTCGTCGAGGGCATCATCGTCAAACGAACGAAATCATGGGCGTTCATTCCTGCGGACAGTTCGTTCTATTTCCTCAAGACGGTCACTCGGAATCTGCTTGACGACGAATAGCGAGAAATCGGCGGATTTTCCTAACGCAATGAGAAACGGACCGGATATCGCATCCGTACCGCGACTGGTTCTCCGTCGAGCATCGCAGGAACCGCAACCAGACCCGAGAACGCCCGTTCCGCCGCCTGCGCCATTCCGTATCCAGGATCTTCCAGAATTTCGATGCGATCGATCGTTCCGTCTGTCGAAATCCATAGCTGTAGCAGCACCAGTCCTTCCCGGCCCTGTTTTCGTGCGAGCGAAGGGTATGCAAGGTTCTTTCTCAGTTCTTCCAACGGGAACTGCGGTGCGACGGCGGCGTTTTCCGCATCGATGTATCGAGTGGAGCTCGTCTGGATCTGCGGTGCTACCGAACCCGGCGCAGAGGCCGGGAGAGTCGAATCTTCCTGCTGTATTTCCCTCTCCGCCGTATTCGGTCTGGTTTCGTTCGCCTTGCCCTGCGCAAGTTCCTGAGGATCCTGCGACGCAATTTCATCTTGCGTCTCCGATGTCGCTTCGTCGATCGTATCGATCGGCTGCGGAGTCGCAGTCTCCTGGTGCAAGTCGATGGAAAGCTGCACGTCCTGTCTGTCGATGGGGCGAAGACTTGGTCGTCCAACGGACGAAATGGGTGTATCCTGCGGTTCCTGTCCAGGGAGGTCCTCATGAGGATGTGTGCCGTCCGTTTCCCTGTCTGCCAGCTGGCGCAGGATAGTTCGTCTCAGCCCCTCTGCCACTTGCGCAGCGACGGGCTTCGGTTCTCCATCGGATCGTCGCTTTGCATCGTCGCGCTGGGATGTCGCAAATGCACCATCGGTAGGAGTCGATGCCATCGGAAGCAGGCGGATGACGATACGCTGTTCTCTTCCCGTGGAAAGGATTGGTCCCCACGGGATCCGTATGGTGGCGAGTAGCATCGCATAGCACAGGCCCGTAGCGAATGCGATCGCCCAGAACGTCTTGCGCATCACCATCGATCCTCCATGGGGGTTTCGACTGCGAAACCGACTTGGGGCACCCCATGTTCCTGCAAGAGATCGATGACGGGAATGATGTCCTGAAATTGCGTATTTCTGTCTGCGGTGATGATTATTTCCGCATCTACAGCCATCGCTGATGCTATCTCAGATGCAAGTTGCGCCATCGAAACCGGTCCGTTTTCATCGTACAGCGTTCCGTCCTCGGTGATGTATAGCTTCCGATCCGCTCCATGCCGGATCAGCGAACCCGATCTGGCGTCGGGTGGGTCGATCGCTACCGGGGTGCGAAAACCGACGATCGCCATCACGAGAAAGAACAGGAGTAGTAGGAATGCGATATCGGTCATCGCCGTGGCGCTACGCCTGATCCGTCTGCGTTTCATGGCAGCATCTCCATCGTCGCTGGAATGCCATGTTTTTCGCAGAGCTCGAGAGCAGGGGTGACTGCTTCCCATTTCGCCGAAGGCTCGATCGCCAGCAGCATAGCGGTTTCTCCTGCGGCGGACTCGATCGCATGATGCACGGTTTCCGGTGTCGTCGGCTTGCCGTCCGCATCCGTCCAGCTTCCGTTCTCCAAGATGCGGACGATGATCAAGTTCTGTTCGGAATCCTGCGCCGGACTTGCTTCGGACAAGGGGGAGATTGTCGAGGATATGGTTCCGATCGTTGTCGAGCCTGCAAGAAGGACGAAGAAGATGATCAGGAGGAACGCTAGGTCGCTCAGGTATGAGCTATTGTCCTGTTGTCCCCGTCTGCGCATCAAGCGAGCTCCGAAGATTCTACCAACGCCAGCGCATGTTCCATTTCCAGTGCGTATGTGTCGACATATTGTCTGAAAACATGAGCTGCGATTGTCGATATGACGGCTATGATCAGTCCGAACGCCGTAGTGAACAGCGCTTCGTACAGGCCGGCCGCGACTACTTGCAGTTGGACGGTGTTCGCTTCCGATATCGCCTTGAACGCCGCGATCATGCCCGTCACGGTTCCGAGAAACCCGAGGATCGGGGAAATCGACGCGATGAGGTCGAGATAGGTGAGGGGCCGCTCCATGCCTTGAAGCGTTTCTTCCGTCTGCGCTTTCGCCAGAGCTATGGAGCTTGTTTTTCCGCCGTTCCGGTCGAGCGCGATGGCCATGGCCGTCCCCCAGATGCGTCTTGGTTCGGTGCAGAATGCCGCAGCCGGTCCCGTTCCCTGTGTCCGGAGTATCTCGCATGCGGTTTCGGCGCCCCGCATCGGTTTTCTGTCGGTTTTGATGAGGAAGACGATCCTGTCGATGATGATCGCCGTTGCGGCGACCAGAAGGAGCAGGAGCGGCCACATGACCGCACCCCCCAGTTTGAACAGGGCGAACAACGATATGGTTTCCTGCATCCTCTGCCTCCATGCGGACCGACGTACCTGGACAGATACGCCGGTCGCTATCTGTTTCTAGAATTTCGCGCTAGCGCCGATACGGATTTTCGTTCCGGGCATCGGATAGCCGGTGACAAGTTCGTATCGGGTGTTGAGCAGGTTGTCCACCGCGACATAGACCGAATAGTCGTCGTACAGATCGAAGTTCATCACAGCGTCGAGGAGGAACGCGGCCTTGGCGGAGGAACTTGCCCCGAGGTATTGTCCCGATAGCGTGACATCGCCGATTCCGAACCCATATCCCGCGGAGAACTTGACGGTGTGCATGCGTACGTTTCCTACGCGGATATCCGATGCGAACGTATTGGCACCCGACAGGTCCCAGCTGTAGTTGAGGAGGTACGAAGCCGAGAGCTTGAGTTCCTCGACGGGCGTGACGGTAAGGCTCTGTTCCGTACCGGCAAAGAACGTATGCTTGATATTCTGTGTCTTGCCGGCGGTTCCGTTGTATATCACTTGTATCTGATCATACATGTTCCGTGCGAATGCGGAGCCCTCATACGATATCGGACCACGGTCGTACGCAATGATGATTTCCCCTGATATGGCTCGTTCCGGTTTCAAATCAGGATTCCCTTCATAGGAACTCGAACCATAGTCGCTGTATGGCCAGTACATGTCACTGAACGTCGGGTTTGTCTTCGCGTACGAAATGTTCGCCGAAAGCTGCAGGTTCTCGATGGGAATTCCGATGACCCCCAACGATGCGGTCGGAGTGAAGCCGAAATCGTTCGTCCAGCCGATCCGAGCCATCGGGTGGATCGATAATGCGCCGTCGAGGAAATATACGCTGCCAGTCGCATACAGGTTCGGGTTGTATCTATCGTGGATTCCGACATCGGTACTGTCGACATGGTCCCAATCGAAAGAAAGTCCGGTACTTGCGTTCGCCTTGTCGCTGAGATTCCACTTCGCTTCCACTGAGGACTGTGTCTGGTGCTTGTCGTGGGTGGAATCGGAGTATCCATGATAGAATGTCTGATCAAAAGTGTATCCGGTATGGATATCGATATCCAGCAAGCCCTCGAAGAGCTCTTTCTGACTGAATTGCAGCGAGGATGTCGTGAACATATCGTTCTGATAGTCCGTTTCCGAAAGATACGATAATCCTCCCGGCAACCCGAGACTCTTGTAGTTGGTCATGTTGCTCAAGGAGACGGAAGCCGTATCATTGAAGGCATACGAGGCGTTCATGCTTCCGTAGGCCGTCCACATTCTGGCGTTTTCCCGTAATCGTATCGAATCGTATTTCGGATCGGGACCTGTCGTAGGATCATAGTCCGGAGGAGGATACGATGTCGTAGTTTCCTGCGAATACCAATACGTATAATTGTTCTGGGCAACCTGCGCCCCTGCACTCACCCCCAGCGTGAGCTTGTCGAATGTATTCGCATACGAGATGTCGGCTTTCTGTGAGTCGACTAGTCCGAGCCAGTTCCTCTGGGCCTCATCGCTGTCATCCAGGTATGTTTCCGGTAGAAATCCGCCGTTTTCAAAACTCACCCGAAACGGCTTGTCGGTTTTCTTTCCCTTTTTGGTCGAGATGTAGACCATGCCTCCGATCGCATTGGAATTCCCTGCCGAACCGGTACCCGATCTGACGATCTCGATATGGTCGATTGCGGAAACAGGAATCAGCGACAAATCGAAATTACCGTCATGGGCGCTGTTCATTTTGATACCGTCGACGTAGATATCGACTTGTGCGCTGCTCGAACCGCGGATCTGCACGTTCTGCAATGCTCCCAGCGCTCCATATGAGCTGAATCCTGTTCCCAATGCTTGTCCGACTAGTTCCGCTGTCGAAGCTGGTTTCGTTTGTTCGATTTCCTCCGCAGTGATGACCGTGACAGTCGATGCGGTATTCTGCTGTGATTCATACAGCGCCTGTCCGGTGACGACCAGTTCCCCTGCGGTTCCGAGATCCGCATAGTCAGTCGCAAAAACCATCGTCATCGACAACGCCAGCAACATGACCAACGAGAAGATGCCCCGCTTCTTCATATAGGCCTCCAACATGTGTATTGCCGCCTGTGAGGAAAGAAAGGAAAGGTCCGGAATGGATTGTGGCGACCGCCCGATTCACCATCGTTCATTTCCGGAAACGGAATTCTGAAAAGTCGCCACTTCCATTCCTCGAGGATACAACCTGGAATCGTCTCCTGGCTTCCGATTCGTCTTACTACCGGACCTTCTCATCCTTGGGCTGAGGACAATGGTACATTCCGGGTTCATAGTCGGTTACAGTGGCGGGTCCGCTGAAGAATTTCACTTCATTCCGTTTTTCCAGGCCCAGCGATTTCATCGTAGCTGTTCCGTGACCTGTTGGTCAATGCATGAGGCGGCAAGCCTCGGAAATCCGGCTGCTCAAATTGACGATGAATTTCTTATCCGCTCCCATGGCAAGGACTTCTGGCATTCGGAGAGCATTCCGGGGGGCGGAGTAGGTGTTTGAGCGGCGGATGCCGTTGAGAAGCGTTCCCTCGAACATGAATGCACTGGCTTTTTTCACTGAGCCGAAACCGAAACTTTCGCCGGGCGAAACATGACTGAGACAAAAAAAACAGGGGGCGGTTTCATTGAACTTCCCCCTGTTCGATATGGAAGGTGCCGATCGGAATCGAACCGATGCATAGAGGTTTTGCAGACCTGTCCCTTACCGCTTGGGTACGGCACCACGCTTCATAGGCAGGATTGACCATACCAGAAAAACTACGGATAATCAAGTATCAAACACGTTTTCCTTCCATCCCTCATGGCGAGGAGGAAGAGGAGGTTCCATGGCTCGACGAAATATCCGCAACATCGTGATCCTGCTGTTCGTCCTAACGATCTCAACTCCTGCGTTTGCGACCGAGAACTGGATGTCCACGACATTCCAGTATGAACATGTCTTCAATACCGGCTTGCGGACGGACGGCGGATCGGACTCGTTGGGTTTCGACCTTGCCTGGCATTCGTTCATGGATAATTCGTATGCAGGGATGTTCGTCAGGACCGGATTCCTGTTTTCGGTCGACCAGACATCCGCTTCGGATGGTATGGTATTCCGAACCAACGTCATGACCGGTCCTGCGTTCAAGGTCGAGATCGATCCGGTTCTGGTCTGGTACGGCGGTATCGGTCCATTCTTTTCCCAAGCGTTCGATTTTTCGGGATCGGGGACCGAAACCGCTCTTGGCCTCGGCATCGATACTGGGGTTCGATTCAGCTTGACCTCCAATACCAGGACGGGACTGTTCCTGATCGCCGGAGTGACCGCCAGTTGCAATTTCCTGAACATTTTGAACGAAGATGTCGTGAACAAAGTAAGCGGACAGGTGATTCCGTACGTCGGATTCTGCCTTTCCTACGACGCCAATCCATACGGCGGCTACTACGTGTACAATCCGTTGCTCTGGTAGACTGCACTTCCAAAGTCCACATGGGAGACGCTCGGGACCCGTCCTGTCTGCAGGATGCCTTTCCCGGGCGTTTTTTGTCTGTCTCGATGAACGATTCTGTACGAAATATGCCGATATTCCACAAAACATCCATTGACATATGAATGTTTATGAGCTTATTATGCATATGACAGTGGCAAAAGTTCAAAAACATTCACAATGTGAATGAGAAATACTTCGAGAAAGGTTGTATCATGGGAAACATCCCCGCCGATAGGCACAAACATATTCTTGACCTCATCCGGAAGGGAAATGTCGTGCAGGTCACGGAACTGGCCGCATATTTTCAAGTGTCCGAATTGACGATCCGTCGCGACCTGGACCAGCTCGCCGCCAAAGGGCTGGTGGAACGGACGCATGGCGGAGCCACTTCTCGTCGGAATCTTCCCGTAGAACCGGACTACATGCAGAAATCATCGGAATATCAATTTGAAAAGCAGATGATCGGGCGTACCGCCGCGCGATTGGTGGAGGAAGGCGACACCGTCTACATCAACAGCGGTTCGACGACATTGGAAGTGATCCGGTCTCTGGTCGCTTCGAACAAGAAGATTTCGATCGTCACGAACAATATCGACGCCGTCTGGTTGGTCAAGGAGGATTCCCCCTGCAAGCTGATTCTTGCCGGCGGCGTGGTCCGCCCTCGTTCCCATTCCGTGTCCGGCTCTCTTTCCCAGCTGGTCCTTGACCAGGTCTTCGCCAACAAGGCGATCATCGGCGTCGATGGATTCAGTCTTGCGGCAGGATTGACCACCCCCGTCCTGGAAGAAGCGGAGACGACGCGTGCGATGATCGAGAAGACCGTAGGTACGGTAATCGTCGTAGCCGCGGGAAACAAGATCGGTGTCGTATCCAACTTCAAGACGGTGGGCTTGGATCATATCGATGTCTTGATCACAGACGAATCCGGCGGAAAACTGCTGGCTGAGGATGCAACGGGGAATCTGGAAGTGATCGTCGCGACCGACGAATGACTTTGATGATATCGGGAATCAACAAATAGAAAATAGACAAGGAGCTTGCTATGGATTACGAGAAAGAGTATGCGAAGCAGTATGCCGATTGCGCGTGGGTCGGATTCGAGGAACTCGAGCGGTTCATGATCGATGCGCTCGAGCATGCCGGAGTCCCATCGGGGGATGCCGAGGTCATCGGGGATGTTCTGATAGAATCCGACAAGCGGGGGATCGATTCCCACGGGATCGGGCGTCTCAAGCCGATCTATATCGACCGGATCGACATGGGGATCATGAACCCTGTCACCAAGATCGACGTCGTCAAGGACCAGGATGCCTGCGCGGTGCTTGACGGAAACAATGGAATGGGGCATGTCGTGGGTGTCAAGGCGATGAACATGGCCATCGAGAAAGCGAAAAAGTACGGACTCGGCATGGTCGTCGCGAGGAATTCGAACCACTACGGCATCGCCGGCTACTATGCGACGATGGCCATCGATGCCGGGATGATCGGTATCACAGGGACGAACGCCAGACCATCCATCGCTCCGACGTTCGGCGTCGAGAACATGATGGGGACCAACCCGCTGACGTTCGGCATTCCTACTGACGAGGAATTCCCGTTCGTCCTGGATTGTGCGACTTCCGTTTCCCAGCGCGGGAAGATCGAGGTCTACGGTCGTGCCGGAAAAGAGTTGCCTCCCGGTTGGGTAATCGGCCTCGACGGCAAGACGAGGACCGATACACAGCAGGTGTTGAAGGACCTGACCACCGGCCAGGCGGCGCTGACTCCGTTGGGCGGTATCGGTGAAGTGACCGGAGGCTACAAAGGATACGGATACGCCGCCGTGGTTGAGATTCTCAGTGCAGCATTGCAGGATGGGGCGTGGATGAAAGCGCTCAACGGATTCGATGAAAACCATAACCCGATTCCGTATCCGCTCGGCCATTTCTTCATTGCGATCGATCCTGCCCACTTCATGGGGTTGGATACGTTCAAGCGGATTTCCGGTACGATCTGCCGTGAATTGCGCGCTTCGAAGAAGGCTCCCGGGGAAGATCGGATCTATACGGCGGGAGAAAAGGAATGGGAGGCGCGCAAGTATCGCATGGCGCACGGATGCCCGGTTCCCAAGAGCCTGCAGAAAGTCATGACGACGCTGCGCGATCGCTGGAAGCTCGATTACCATTGGGATTTCGAGGATGCGGAATAGTCGGCTCCGCCCTGTCGAAGTACGGACGAGAGAAACGACCGACCACCAATAGACGAAATACGGATAAAGGAAAACGATATGAAAGATGAATTGAAAGAACGAGCGTTGGCGTACCATTGTATGGATGGAGTCCCCGGAAAGGTTTCCGTCGTCCCTTCCAAGCCCTGCCAGACCGCGGACGATCTTGGTCTGGCGTATACACCTGGCGTAGCGAAACCTGTGCTTGAGATCGCTGATAATCCGGAGGATGCGTACAAGTATACCTCGAAGGGGAATCTTGTCGCGGTCATTTCCAACGGAACCGCGATTCTCGGACTCGGAGACCGCGGGGCGCTGGCATCGAAGCCGGTCATGGAAGGCAAGGGTGTCCTGTTCAAGCGTTTCGCCGACATCGATGTATTCGATATCGAAGTCGATGAGAAGGACCCCGACAAGATCATCGAGATCGTCCGGGCGATATCACCGACGTTCGGCGGCATCAACCTTGAGGATATCAAGGGGCCGGAGTGTTTCAGGATCGAGCAGGAACTGATCGAGAAGTGTGACATTCCGGTGTTCCACGACGACCAACATGGAACGGCGATCATCGCTACCGCGGGTATGATGAACGCCTGCGAGATCGTCGGAAAGAAACTCCAGGATATCAAGGTCGTCGTCAACGGCGCCGGAGCCGCAGGTATTTCCTGCGCCAAGATGTTCGTCGCCGCCGGTGTCAAGCGAGAACATATCATCATGTGTGACAGCAAGGGCGTCATCTACAAAGGCCGCGTAGCTGGTATGACAGCTGAAAAGGAGGAGTTCGCCACCGAACTTCCCGTCAGATCGCTTGAAGAGGCGATGAAGGGTGCCGACTTCTTCATGGGTCTCTCTGTCGCCGATTGTGTCACGCCGGAGATGTTGCTTTCCATGGCCAAGGATCCTGTCGTATTCGCCATGTCGAATCCGAACCCGGAGATCAGGTATGACTTGGCCGTGGCGACCCGCAAGGATCTGATCATGGCTACCGGACGCAGCGACTATCCGAACCAGATCAACAATGTCCTCGGGTTCCCGTTCATTTTCCGCGGAGCTCTCGATGTCAGGGCCCGGAGGATCAGCGAAGGAATGAAGATGGCCGCGGCGAAAGCGCTTGCCGGACTTGCCAAGGTGCCTGTTCCCGAAAGTGTGGCAAAAGCGTATGGCGGTCATCATTTTTCGTTCGGTAGGGACTACATCGTGCCCAAGCCGTTCGATCCTCGGGTCATCTCCTGGGAGGCTGTAGCTGTGGCGAAAGCCGCTTGCGACGAAGGACTCGCCGCCAAACCGATCACCGATTGGGATGCCTATCGGGCCGGTCTGGAGAAGCGGATGGAGAAATACTGGAAATAAGCGATGAATATCTGACGCTTCGCACCCACTGATCGACAAGCCGCTTCCTGGATTCAGACCGGGAAGCGGCTTTCGTATGATCGAGGCTTGTCGTATCGCCGCCGGTTGGAGGACGTGCGTCGTAGGGGGCTGACTGTCAGTGTCAGTCCTGATCTACCGGTAGTCCGAACAGTTCCCTCAGCTGGCCTTTCGCATCGTCGAGCGCCTGCTGGTATTGTGTGGACAGCTGCTTGAGGTTCTGTTGCAGCAGTTTGATGAATTCCGGATCCTGCTCCGGACGAAGGACGAAGTCCTGTCCGTATTGCTTGCGCATCTGCGTCTGCTTCTGTTCAAGCATCGGCTGGAACTGCTGCTTCATCCTTTCCACCAGATGATCCTGCGTCTCAAGGTATTGACCGAAGAACCCGTCGAGCTGTTCCAGCAGTTCGTCAGCCTGCTGATCGATGGTTCTGCCGAGCGCCCGGAGTTTCTGGATGCCGGCCTTGTAGCCATCGTCCTGGGGAAGCGTCAGGTTGAATAACAGCGTCGTCGCTATCCCTTCCCGTATGGTAGCAAGCTGTTCCTTGTCGTATGACGAAAGGTTCTTTTCGAGTTCTTCCGGCGTACTGTCGATATCCGTCAGGAAGCTACCGGCAAGCTGACGACCTTCCTTGAAGAGGTTGTCATGTTGGATTTTCTGCGGATCCGCATGGACATCCTCCGTGCGTTCCAGTGCGATCTCCCAAGCGGATTTGATTCTTCCCATATGACCCTCCGGTTTGATTTCGCCACGATCCCGCTCACATTCCTGTGGCGCGGATCCTGGTCTGTATATGAATTGTCCTGCAAAAAGATAAGATACTTGTAATCGGGAACTTGGACAAGTGTCGGTAACATGATAGTGTAGCTTCGCCATGGAAGAATTGATCATGCATTTGTTCGACTTGTTCGGGACCATGATTTTCGCGATTACAGGAGCGGTCATGGGGGTTCGATGCAAGCTTGACTTTTTCGGTGTCATCGTATTCGCCTGTACTGTCGGAGTCGGCGGCGGCATGCTTCGCGACATGCTGCTCGGTGCGACGCCGGTGGCCGCATATACCAATGAAATATATCTGGTCATCTGTATCTGTACCGGGGTCGTCATGTTCTTTCTCGCTCCCAAGGTCGTGGGGCGCTGGCGAATCATCATGTTCTGCGATGCGATCGGCCTGGGCGTCTTTACCGCATTGGGAGTCGCGAAAGGGGCGTTGTACGGTGTCGGCGCAGTCGGACAGATCCTTTCCGGTGTGCTCGGAGCGGTGGGTGGCGGCGTGATTCGCGATGTGCTCGCCCGGAAAATTCCCGCGGTATTGACCAGCGATTTCTATGCGACCGCATCTGTGATCGGCGGAATCATCTATGTGCTGCTTGAACGGACGGACGTTTCCTTCTTCATCAGATTTTTCGTATGCGTGGTCGTGGTCATCACGCTTCGGGTCATCGCGATCAAGTTCAACGTCTCGTTGCCGAAAGCCGGACATTGGCGGGATCCTTCCCTTGTCCCTACGAGAGGGCAGTCGCCCATGCCGCATCGCGACGGAGTGGACGCCTCCTCCCGCAAGGACGCGCTTTCTCAGTAAGCGTTCAGTATGGACTTTTGACGGGAAAACTCAGTACAGTATCGGTATGTCCGTTACAGAAACTGAATACTATCGATGCCCGTATCTCCAGGAACTCTCGGTGAGCGTCGTTGCCTGCGATCCTTTTGACAAGCCCTCCCGGAAGCTCTTCGCCATCCAACTGGACAGGACGATTTGCTATCCTGAGGGTGGAGGCCAGCCCGGCGACCGAGCGATTCTGTCCGAAGGGGATCGAAGTTGCAGGATCATCGATACCCGAAAAGAAATTCCGGAGGATTCCGGGGATGTTCGCATCGTCCATATCGTTGAAGGACCTTGCCCGTTCGTCGTCGGCGATCATGCGCATCTGACTCTGGATTGGCCGCACCGGTACGAGTTCATGCGGCAGCATACCGCTCAGCATATGATTTCCGGACTGCTGTACACCCGGTTCGGCATCGGGACGGTATCGGTCCACCAAGGCGATGAGATCCTCACGGTGGAGACGGATCGGACCGATATTTCCATCGATACGTTGCGACAGGTCGAAGCGTTGGTCAACGAAGCGATACGAAGTCGGATTCCTGTCACCTATGAGGAGCGTTCCCATCGGGAGGCGGAAAGCCTCGGCCTGAGGCGGGGCATCAAGGTGGAAGGCGATGTTCGCTTGGTGCGCATCGGAAATCTGGATGTGATCGCCTGCGGTGGCCTGCATGTGGCCTCGACCGATGAAGTGGTCGCGGTTCTGTTCGTCGGAACGGAAATGATCAGGGGACATGTCCGGACGATCTGGAAGACTGCGGAGCGAGCGGTCTCGGAGATCCATCGCAACCAGGATGTCGTCCGTTCGTTGGTCAGTGTCTTTTCGGCGCAGCCGCAGGATTTGGCGGAGAAAGCCGAGCAATTGCAGGCTCAGGTCACCGATGCGCAGTGGCACCGGCAGAAGACGGCCTTGCGTCTGGCGACGTCGCTGCTGCTTTCCGAACAACAGGCTTGTTCCTGTATCGTTTCCGGGACGCCTGTCGTGACGCTGGACATTTCCGCCGAGCCTGAGCTGGCGTTGAAGCAGTTCGCCGAGCAGCTTGACTCCTATGAAGCGATCGCATTGTGCGTGGTACAGGAAAAGGGCGGCAAGCTTTCCTGGTTGATCGGTCTGAAAGGACCGCTCGCCGACAGGATCCCGTTCGAAGCGCTGAGATCTCGGCTGCTTCCGTTGATCGGAGGCAAAGGCGGGGGGCGTCCTCCGGTATGGCAGGGTGTCGGATCCGACGTTGCCAATTTGATTCCGTTTCTCGAGTCGTTCAAGAGCGTGGTCATGGAACTGGGCGGAGCGTAGTCGTGGAAATCGATGGCAAGGATGACGATAGGCTCATGGAGATAGAAGCGGTGGACGAAGATTCCGGTCTCGTCGGTTCCCGTGATGCGTCGCCACGCAAGATTCAGTTTGTGGGCGGTTCGGGTTTATTCAAGGCGAACGGTAGCGTCGACTGGCGTCAGTTGCTTCTCAAGACCGCCGTCCTGATGTGCGCTTTTCTGGTGATCTACGCCATAGCGCTGTATTTCGTCAAGGATGAATATGCCGAGATCGGCCAATGGGTCATCACCCATATGGGGCATCGAGGGATCGGCGTGTTCGTGTTCCTTGTCGACATGCTGATCGTGCCGATGAGCGTCGATCTGGTGTTTCCGTTCGTGCTGACTTGGAACCCTGTTTCTCTGTTGTCCGTCATGGGCATCGCATCGGCGCTCGGCGGATACGCAGGATATTGGATCGGGCGATTGCTCGGCGCTATCCCGTTCATCCGTCGGTTTACGACGAGCTTCAGCCGGGACGGGGAGCGGATGATCGCCCGCTACGGCGTCTGGGCCGTGGTGATCGCCGGTTTGACTCCGATCCCGTTCTCGACTGTCTGCTGGCTCGCAGGAATGCTGAAGGTCCCCGCCGGAAGGACGTTGCTCGCCTGTTTCTCCCGGATTCCCCGGATGGTGATCTATTATCTGATCTTTACCGGAGGGCTATGGGTGATATTCCGCTGAGCTGAGGGGAAGGGATGGACGCTACAGAGCTTCCCGGATCCTGCCGAGCACCATCCGCGTCCGAAGCGGCGCGTCTCCGACATAGTCGTCGGCGACCAATAGCGCGAGCGCTTCCTGCGTAGTGATGAACTTGCGGATCGTGGGGTCTTCGGACAACGATTTCGCCAGCGGGTTGGGCCTTCCTTCCTGGACTTCCTGCCATGCCGCCAGACAGTGGTTGCGGATTACTTCGTGCATTTCCTGCCTGTCGGCTCCCCGTCGTCCAAGCTCCATGAGCAATCGTTCGCTCGCGGCGAACAGCCCGTATGCGTCGAGATTTCTGCGCACTCCCGTATCATGCACCTGCATGCCGGTAACGATCCTTCCTGCCGTCGCCAGTATTTCGTCGACAGCCAGGAACGCCTCGGGAAGCACGGTCCGTCGGTTCGCACTGTCGTCCAGCGTCCGTTCCAGCAGCGTGTTGGCGCTGTTCTGCCAGACGACGCTCTCCATCGATGCGACATAGCGGCACAGACTGTCGATTTTCTCGCAGTTGATCGGGTTGCGTTTGAACGGCATCGCGGACGAGCCTACCTGCTTGGAACCGAACGGTTCGCTCCATTCTCCGATCGGCGGGCTTTGCAGCAGGCGGAAATCGATCGCGAACTTGTACAGCGTGCAACATAGTCCGGACAGCGCCGTGATAATCCTCCAGTCCTGCTTGCGGGGGTAGACCTGGGTCGTCGCGGCAAAGGCTTCGATGCCAAGTTCGTCCATCACTTCCTGTTCCAGCCGGACGGGAGTCATTCCCGTTCCTTTGAGCAATTCCGCATAGCTCGCCGCCGTTCCGACTGCTCCTTTCATGCCTTTGCCTCTGACTGTCCGTCTGATGTGTCTCAGTTGCTCCAGATCTTCCAGCAGATCCTGGGCGGTCTGGGCGAACCGATAGCCGATAGTCGTCGGCTCAGCAGGCTGGATATGGGTGAACGCCATGCACGGAGTGTCGGCGTATCGTTCCATGATTTGCGCGAAGGCTTCCAGCAACGCTTCTGTTCTGGCGAGCGTCAGATCCAACGCTTCGCACAAACGGATCGCATCCATATTGTCCAGCGCGTCCATGCTGGTCGCCCCGAGATGGATGATGCTTCCCGCTGTCGGACATTGCTCGGCGTAGGTCTTGATTTCCGCCATGAGATCGTGCTTGATCTCCGCTTCGATCTGGCTGGCGCGCTCGATGTCGATGTCGTCCTTGTGGAGTTCCAGCTCCGCGACTTGGTCCTGGGTGACCAGACCGGCATGCATCTCGGCTCTGGCCAATGCGATCCAGACCTTGCGGAGCAGCTGTCTCTTGTGGGTTTCCGACCAGATGCTTCGCATGGTTTCGGAGCCGTATCTCCATGTGAATGGCGAGATGAAAGTGTCATGGGTATATTCGTTCATGAAGAGCCTCCGAAGTCTGGAAATGAGTATCGACAGTATACCAGTTCCTCCGCTGTTCGAGCAATCCTGTCGTTCCTGCATCAGCGACGTTCCCTGAGGCTTCGTTCCGTCCTGATCGTTGCGGACTGGACGTGGCGGGCGCATGGCCGCTCAAAACATTTGACAGGATGCGATTTGAATGGTAGGATATCAAACGAAATTGTTGTATACAAATTTAAAGAATGTATACAAAATATCAGGCTGCTGCGACGTCTTGGTGGATGGATCGCTGTACGCCATGAAACTGGAGTGCGAATGAAAGTGCAGGGAGGGGACATCGCCAACACGGTGTTCGAGACGCTCAGGCAGGAAATTCTCGATCTGACTGTCAAGCCGGGCGAGCCGTTGCTGGAAAGTGTCGTCTGCGAACGGTTCGGCGCTTCCCGCACTCCTGTCCGCACCGCATTCCAGAGGCTTTCCGATGCCGGCCTGATTGAGATCACCCCGTACAAAGGCGCGTCCGCTTCGTTGTTGAGCATGGATCATATCAAGCAGATGATCTATATGCGGTGTGCGATCGAAACCAATGTGCTGGAGGACTTCATCGACGCGTATGATCTGTTCGCGATCGAGGATGTCGAGCATCATCTGCGGCAGCAGGAGATACTCCTTTCCACTTCGACGTTCACCCCGTCGGATTTCTATCGTGCGGATTCCGCCTTCCATCGGTTATGGTTTTTGCGGATGCACTGCGAGCGGCTATGGGATATCATCCAGAAATCCGAGTCGGACTATACTCGGTTCAGGATGCTCGATATCGTCGAGATGCATATGTTCCACGATATTTATCAGGAGCATGTGCGGCTGGTTGAGTTGATCAAGGACAGGGACAAGGCTGCGGTGAAAGTGTGGATGAGCGACCACCTCAACGGGGGGATCCGAAGACTCGGGGAAAAACTTTCCACGGACTTCGCCGGTTTTTTTACGAAAGAAGATGAGCGATGGTTTTCGGCTCGGGCGATATGACTGGCCGAATGAAAGAGAAAACGACAACCTACACAGGAGGCTATTGCATGGATATCAGGTATTCGACTGGTAAGGAGCCATTCAAGAGAATGACTACCGAAGAGCTGCGTGAGGAATTCCTCATTCAGGATATTTTTATGAAAGATGACGTATCGGCCGTCTATTCGCACATCGACCGCATTGTGACGATGGGCGCGATGCCGGTTTCCAAGGAATTGAAGATCGATAAGAACTTTGATTGCTGGAAGAATTTCGGGGTACAGTATTTTCTGGAGCGCCGCGAGCTGGGAATCATCAATATCGGCGGTCCCGGGGCGGTGAAGGCCGACGGAACCGAATACAAGATGGATCATTTCGACGGTCTGTATCTGCCGATGGGCACCAAGGAAGTTTCGTTCGTCAGTGCCAAGGCGGACGAGCCCGCCAAGTTCTACATGTGCTCGGCTCCTGCGCATCGCGCCTATCCGGCCAAGTTGATTCCGCTTGCCGAAGCCAAGCACGTTCACCTCGGGGCCCAGGCTACCAGCAACGAACGGACCATCAACCAGTATATCCATCCGGATGTGCTGGACACCTGCCAGCTTTCGATGGGGCTGACGCATCTTGAGACCGGTTCCGTATGGAATACCATGCCCGTCCATACCCATGAACGCCGCATGGAGGTCTATTTCTATTTCGACATGCCGAAGGACAACGTCGTGTTCCATTTCATGGGCGAGCCCCAGCAGACTCGGCATATCGTGATGCACAACGATCAAGCGGTGCTGAACCCCAGTTGGTCGATCCACGCTGGTTGCGGAACAAGCAACTATACGTTCATCTGGGCGATGTGCGGGGAGAACCGGGCATATGACGACCAGGATAAGGTCAATACGGAGGATATCCGCTAGGGGCGATATCGCGATGTTCCGTCCTGAACGGAACGATTCCGACATTCCGCCGCGCCCAGTTTGGTGGCGGTGCGGCGGCTTTGAGAAACAGATTTGTTTCGGAGGTATACATTATGAGTTTTGCTGATCAGTTCTCCCTGAAGGGGAAGGTCGCATGGATTACCGGGGCTTCTTACGGGATCGGTTTCGCGATCGCGACCGCATACGCCCAGTCCGGCGCTACAATCGTGTTCAACGACATCAACCAGGAGTTGGTTGACAAGGGGCTCGCTTCCTATGCTGAAAAAGGGATCAAGGCCCATGGCTATGTGTGCGATGTCACCGATGAAGAAGCCGTGCAGGCTACCGTCGCGAAGATCGAGAAGGAAGTCGGCGTGATCGACATTCTTGTCAACAATGCGGGTATCATCAAGCGCATTCCGATGATCGAGATGTCAGCCGCGGATTTCCGCAAGGTCATCGACGTGGATCTGAACGCTCCGTTCATCGTCTCCAAGGCGGTCATCCCCAGCATGATCAAGAAGGGCCACGGAAAGATCATCAACATTTGTTCGATGATGAGCGAACTGGGACGGGAGACCGTTTCCGCCTATGCCGCTGCGAAAGGCGGTCTGAAGATGCTCACACGGAACATCTGTTCCGAATACGGCGAGCACAACATCCAGTGCAACGGCATCGGGCCAGGCTATATCGCCACCCCGCAGACGGCGCCGCTACGCGAACGCCAGGCCGACGGAAGCCGGCATCCGTTCGATCAGTTCATCATCGCCAAGACCCCCGCAGCCAGATGGGGGGACCCAGAGGATCTCCAGGGGCCGGCGGTGTTCCTCGCTTCCGACGCTTCGAACTTCGTCAACGGACATATCCTGTACGTCGACGGGGGTATCCTTGCATATATCGGCAAGCAGCCCTGACGGATTGTTTCGCATGATTCGAATGACCTCCGCATCGGAATCGGCCGGTGCGGAGGTCGTTCGTTTCTTGGTCCGTGGATGGTACGGATCATACGGGAAGGCATCGCTTTGCGAAAGTGGAATCGCAGGGGCGGACGGAATCAGAGATTCCGCCCGACATGTCCTCCGACTCGCGCAGAACGGGGCATCCATCATCCGATGGAGGATGATATGGATGCCAGCATCGATTCGAACTTTCTGCCGTAGGCGATGAAGTTCTCGGTGCGCTGTTCTTCCGAAGTCCTGACTGAAGCGTTATGGAAGACCACCGCCATATGCGGTTCGATCGTGTATCCTCCGGCATAGCCGCGTTGTTCCAGAAGTGAAACGATCTGCGGTACCTGTCCATCGCCTTCTCCCGGGAAATAGAACACTTCGTTGCCTTGAGCGTCGACGCGACTATCCTTGATATGGACATGGACCACCAGATCCTTGACATGTTCGTAGAACTCCAGCGAATTCTGATGTGCATAGGGAAACGGGGTGCGTACGTCGATGTCGATCGGCGGATTGCCGGTATCGAAGACAAGTTTCAGCCCCGGAACTGCATCGCAGAGCCTGAGACTGTGCTCCCAGCTGAGCCCCCCATAGGTGAAGCAGTTCTCGTGGACGGCTGTGATGCCTGCGTCGTGGAATGCGTCGCAGATCCACCGCAATCGACGGAACCGTTCGACTTCCTTCTGGTCTTCGAGCACCCGGCCCTGTCCGTCGGTCAGGATGCTGTAGCTCATGATCCTGACAAGCGGCACATCGAGCGCCTGCATTCGGACGATGGTCCTGCGGACGGTCTGTTGCGTTTCTTCGAACGGCGCCGTCACCGAATGTCCCCAGTTCGCGATCGTCGAGCCCATGCATCGGACGGCAATGTCCGCCGCGCACAGTTTGTCAGCAACGATTTCGAACTGCTCTTGCGGAAGATCATGCACCGGGACGTGGTCCACTGCCCGCAGTTCGATCGATGACCAACCGAGCGCCTTGATGGCGGCGATCTGGCCGTCGATGCCGTCGGCGGCTTCGTCGGCGAATCCTGCCAACCGGGAACGTAGCGTTGGATCGATATCCATGTCGGTCACTCCTTTTCCAGCGGTAGCGTGACGGTGGCGCCGTCCTGCCTGGCGCTCGTATAGATCGCTTCGATGATTTCCACCGCTTTGCGCGCTTCATGCCCGTCGATATCGGGAGTGCGGGAGGTCCTGACGGCATCAACGAACGAGGCGAATTCCATTTTATGTCCTAGATAGCCTACCGACGAGGGATCGCCTGCACCGCCATCCCCCGACTGCGCTCCCAGATGCTTCGCCCGGATTTCGTCGTCTTCCGGCATGGGATGTTCGAACTCCCAGACTTTCAGCGATTCCTCTTCCATCAGAACTGTTCCTTCAGAGCCGCAGATTTCGATCCGTTTGAGGAATCCTGGATACGCACTGGTTGTTCCTTCGATCACGCCCAGAGCCCCGTTGGCGAACCGAAGCGTCGCTACAGCCGTATCTTCGACTTCGATACGCTGATGGGCGAGGGTGGCGACCCGTCCGTTGATTTCCGTTACCGGGCCCATGAACCATTGCAACAAATCTATCGCATGTATCGACTGGTTCATCAATGCGCCGCCTCCATCGAGCTTCCAGGTTCCCCGCCAGGCTCCGCTGTCGTAGTATTGCTGTGAACGATACCACTTGACTTGGGCGTCGGCCATCGAGATGGTTCCGAATCTGCCGGATTCGATCGTTCGCTTGATCAGTTGCGGCACCTCGAAGTATCGTGAATGGAATACTCCTGCCAGGAGGACTCCCTGCTTTTCAGCGGCGTCGATGATCATATCGCAGCGTCGCGTGGTGATTTCCAGCGGCTTCTCGACGATGACATGCTTGCCGGCTCCGATCGCCGCCAGCGCGCCGTCGAGATGGAGTCCCGATGGCGTGGCGATCGTGACGATATCGAGGTTTTCATCCGAGAGGAATGCCTCGAGCGATCCGTAGCCATTGCATCCATGGCTTGCCGCGAATGTTTTCGCCCGTTCTTCGACCGGATCGTAGCATGCTGCGAGCCTGCACCCCTGCAGCCCCGAGATGGCTTTCGCATGCACTTCCGCGATCATCCCGCATCCAATGATGCCGAATCCGAGTTCCTTCATGCGGTTTTTCTCCTGGTGTTCACTTTTTTCAGCTGTCTGAATACTCCCAGCTGGCTGAGGATCATCGCTGCGATGACGATCAGAAAGACGATACAGATAGGGCGCTGGAACATCGGGGCGAACGATCCGTCGCTGAGGCGAAGCGCCCGCCTGAGGTTCGAGTCGGCCATCGGTCCGAGGATGACGCCGAGGAGAAACGGCGCCGGCGGACAGTCCATATAGGAAAGGAACATCCCCACGATGCCGAATGCGAACATCACCTTGATGTCGAACATGTTGTAGTTGATCAAGTACGAGCCGATGATGCACAGCACATAGATGATCGGCATGAGGATTTTTTTGTTCATCCGCAGCACTCGGACGGTCACTTTCGCCATCAGCAAGGCGATGACCCACATGGCGATGGCCGCGAACACAAGATAGATTCCTACATTGTAGACAAAATCGGGAGATTCGGTCATCAACAGCGGACCTGGTCTGTAGCCATGCATGAGGAACGCGGCCAGCAGGACCGCAGCGGGAGCGGAACCGGGTACGGCGAGACTGAGTACCGGAATGATCGCGCCGCCAATGCATGCGTTGTTTCCCGTCTCCGCAGAAATGACACCTCTGGGGTTTCCTGTTCCGAAGGTTTGTTTCTCTTCTTCGCTGCTGAGGGACTTCGTCGCCCAGTATGACAGCCAGCCGCCGACATCCTCTCCGACGCCGGGGATAATGCCCATTCCCACGCCGATGAACGCGGAACGAATGATTGTTCCGATGTTCTTTCCGACAAGCTTGAAGCCTTCCCTGGCTTTGAATTTCGTCAGCTTCTGAATTTCGCTCGCTCCGTCTCCTTTGAAAGACTTGACGATCTCCGGGAATCCGAACAGACCGATCATGACTGGAATGAGCTGGATGCCGGACATCATGTTGACATTGCCGTAGCTGAAGCGGGCGAATGTATCGACGGTGTCGAGTCCGATCATGGCGACCAGTAGACCGAGGATGCCGCTGATCCATCCTTTGACAGCCTTGCCCTGCGCGGTGATCGCGCCGCAGATCAGGATGCCGAAGATCGACAGCAGGAAGAATTCCCAGCTGGCGAACTTGAGGGCCATCGAGGTGAGCATCGGGGTGAGCGTCAGGACGAATATGACGCTGATGATCGTTCCCAGACAACTGACTGTCGTCGCAAGGAAGATCCCGAGGCCGCCTTTGCCTTGTTTTGCAATCGGGAATCCGTCGAGCGCCGTCGCGGCCGAGGCTGGGGTGCCCGGAATGTTGAGAAGGATCGCAGACTGGCATCCTCCTGAAATAGACCCCACGTATACGCCGATCAGAGCGATCAGCGCCGACTGGGTGGGAAAATTATAGGTCAAGCCGGTCAGCAATGCGATGGCCATCGTAGCGCTGAGTCCCGGAAGAACTCCCATCATCAGTCCTGCTGTCGTGGAAAGGACGAGGAAAAGAAGGTTGATGGGTGTGAGTACTGTCAGTATTGCATTCAATAGATATTGTGCGGTCATGTTTTTTCCTTCTTTTTCTTTTATGGCAATGTGGTGCCGAATGCCACTTGGAACAACAGAACCATTGCGGCCATGACGATGATGGAGCTCAGCAGGCTTTTCCACCATTTCGTAGCCCGCAGGAACAGCATCGTCGCGAACATGAACAACGTTCCGCCGATCCAGAAAGGGATCCTTCCCATCATGAGGAAGGTGAGGACGGCCATGATCGCCACACCTCCGATCATCTTGAGGATTCCGGGAGTCTGAAGCGCCGCAACGAATCTCGTGGAGAATGTCGTGATATGCTGAGCGAATGCCTTCGCCGGGTGCTTTTCACCGACGAGCGACATGATCAGCAGTATGACGCTGAACACGATCAAGGCGATACCGAGTATCACGGGCAGGAATGCCGGCGATACGCTGAGCGTCGTGATATTGTACGGGGGTGACGCCGCCTTTCTGGCCATTCTGACGCTTTCAATAACGACATAGCCTCCGAGCAACATCATGATGATGGAGAATACGGTATCTTTTGTCTTGTTTTCCATAGTCGATTACCTGTTTTTGGTGATATATCCTTCGCACGAACCCTTGGGGGGCGTGCGAAGGAAGTACTGTCTCACGTGTTCCGGTCGCCGAAGGATGTGCGGTTCCGCCGGCGATCGGTATGCGTAGGGGGCTAGCGGTTGATGCCGAACTTCGCCGGATCGATCGTCGTGGCGCCGGCGTCGTACATCAGGTAGCACGCCTTGGAGGCGAACTTCTCGAGATACGCCTGGGATTCGGCGCGACCCATCGGATTGACGGTGAAGCTCTTGAGCGAGCAGAAGTCCAGGAAGTCCTTTTCCTTGACGGCGCTCTGGAATGCTGCGTCGATCTTGGCGAGCTTCGCCTCATCGAGCCCCTTGGGGATCAGGATGCCGGTGACCTCGCCCATCGGGACGAACTTCGCAGCTTCGGGATAAGTGTCGAGAATCGACGGGATGACTACTCCGGGCGCGATTTCGATGTCCTCTTCCGCCAGGGAGGCGAGGGCTTTCACTTCTCCGGCGATGATCAGATCCTTGAATTCCGCCAGGAGCTGGGGACAGAAATCGACTTCACCGGAAAGAGTGGCGGTCACCGCAGCGGCTCCACCGGCATAGGTGATGTGCTTGTAGTCCGCTCCTGCGATCGCCTTGACGGTCTCAGCGCCGAAATGTCCGCCGGATCCGATTCCGGCAGTTCCCGCCGTTATCTTTCCCGGGTTCTTCCTGATCGCTTCGATCAAGTCCTGGATCGTGTTGTACGGTGAATTCTTTGGTACGATGATGGTGTTCGGAGCATAGGTGGCGATCCAGATGTCCCAGTCACGGAACGTCTTGTCGGTGTAGCCGTTGATCGGCATCGTCGTGAATGCGAGCATGCCGTTTGCGAGCATCGTGTAACCGTCCACTTTTGCGTTCTGCACATTGAGCGTTCCGGCGCTTCCGCCTGCCCCAGGGGTATTGACGACGTTGATCGTCACGCCCAGGACCTTGCTCATACCGTTGCCTAGGGCTCTGGCTGTCAGATCGGTGGTTCCGCCCGCATTGTATGGGACGGTCAGGTTGATGTTCTTGTTCGGCCAGCTCTCTTCGGAGCCGCCCTGTGCGAATACCATGCCGCTCAACGCGACAAGAACCAGTAGGGAAACGATGAGGTTTTTCATAAACTTCTCTCTCCTCTTTTTTTCCACAGGACACACTGTCCTGGTTGTTACCTGTTGTTCCATACCGAGTCTAGAAAGGCCCGGTATGTCCGTACGATCGATTCAGGATCGTGCGGCGAAGTGAAGATTTCTAGCGAGACCCAACCCGTATAGTCGTTCTCGACGAGCTGACCGAATGCCGGTCGATAGCGGTCGGCGTCCGCGGCGGTCGGTACGCCGCCCGCCATCGTGTTGACATGGACATGGGAAATGATATCCCTGTTGTCCGCTATGAGGGTCTGCCAGGATTCGATCTCGTCGAGCGTATTGTGGAAGTCGAACATGCCTGTCACGCCTTGATCATCGCATGCCTCGATGACCATCCGTGATTCCGCGAGCGTATTGATGATGTTCGACTGGTTCTTCGGAAGCGCCTCCACGCAAAACCTACACTTGTTCGCTTTCGCATGGATCCCGACTTTCCGCATGGCATCGATCAGATATCCTATGGCTTTCGAAGTCGTTACCGGAGAAATCGCGTTGCGTTGTTTCGGACCTCCCAGCACCAGGTCTCCGCCGCCAAGTTCGGCGGCCGCGTCTACGAGTCGAAGCAGGAACCGTACGGCTTTCTCGCGTTCTTCAGCATCGGCGCTAGTAAGCCTCATTCCTTCCGGTTTTGTCAGAAGCCAATGGAATCCGGCGAAACTCAGTCCCTGCCGTTCCAACGCTGTTCGAAATCGAGCGACATGGGAGGGGAGGAACAGAAACCTATCGTCGGCGATGGTATATGGTGCGATCTCCAATCCCTGCATGCCGTGTTCCGCCGCGATGGCGCACTGCGTTTCGAACTCCATGGCGCCGAACAGTTCATTGCAGACGGCATGACGCATCGTCTGGCCGGGCTTGGCGATGGGTTCGGAGACGGGCATCTGCTCGGACTTCGAGGTCGAATGGTCGTTCTGAAAACGCGCGATATCGTTCACTTGTGTATCCTTCCCCATTTGCTTCGTTTTGATAGGCAAACGTTTGCCTATAATCGCTACGTATATATCGTTAAATAACTTTACAAATTTGTCAAGAGAAAGTTAAAAAAAATAATTCGTTATCATGTAAAGAAACATGATCATGGAGGAAAAAACTTGGGAAACGAATGGGGGATGTTCATACCGGATGGAACATGCTTTGAATGTGTCCGTTGTCCGGTCGTTCATATGCCATCGATCTTTCAGTGGATGCCGTCAAGCACAAAAACTTCCCGGCCGGTAGCGGCGCGCCGGGAAGTTTCATTCGGACAATGCGTTGATCGGAATCAACCGATATAGCGGATCGTCTCCCATATCTTGTTATAGGTTTCAAGATTCGGTCCGAGATCTTCCTTCAGTTCGTAGTTGGTCAGCATCTCAACTGTGTAGAATGGCTTTGTCGTGGTGAACTGCTCGGCCGCTGGGTTGACCGAAGCGGGGAAATGGAACCTGTCGAGGAACTGTGCATAGATTTCCGGGCGATGGATGAAGTTGATGAATTCGTGGGCGAGGTCGATATGCTTCGCGCCTTTTGGAATGCACATGGAGTCGATGTACATCGGTCCTCCATCCTGGGGAAGGAAGAAATCCACGTTGCTCCACTTGTCTTCGGAGAGTTCTTCGAATACGGCCTCGGCATATCCTTGGACCACCCAGAACTCTCCCGATGCGAACGATTTCGCAAATCCTTCGGCATCGAATTTGACAAGATTCGGCTTCCATCTGTCGTTGATCAGCCTGCGGGCTTCTTCAAGCTGCTGGGGATCGACTGTATTCACAGAATAACCGAGATATGCGAGAGCGTCGCCCATTACTTCGCGCATGTCGTCCATCATGCACATGCGTCCGGCAAGACGTGTGTCGCCGAAGATGTTCCAATCGTGGGAATAGTCCTTGACCATCGATTTGTTGACGGCGATTCCCGCAGCGCCCATAAAGTAAGGGACGGAATACTTCATGTCCGGGTCGTAGGTCGCTTTCGAGAGCACGAGATCGCTGATGTTCGAAGCGTTCGGGATTTTCTCCAGATCGATGGGCTCCAGCATACCGAGCGTCTTCATGATAGAAACATAGTCCCCCGAGGGAAAGATGATGTCGTAGCCCTGTCCTCCGCCGGCCATCAGCTTGGCGAACATCTCTTCGTTCGAGGCGAAGTAGTCGAGCACCACGTCGCAATCATATTCTTTCTCGAACTGGGCTATCACTTCGTCGGGAGTGTAGTAGGACCAGTTGTAGATGTATAGCTTCCGATCGGAGGCTTTCTGGGATTTCTGCGTGGCGGACGTGTCCGCATCCCCTCCCTTGGAGCATCCGATGAGGAGCGCGGAAAGCGACAGGACGAGCGCCGACAGGCAGATGACGGTATGTACGGAACGGTTGGTAGGTTTGCGCATGGCAATACCTCCTGAAACGAGGATCACTCCGTCCAGGTCAGTCAATGATCGTACCCTGGAAGGTGGCGGTCAGCCCTGTGGCTCTGTCGGCCCGAGGACTGGTTGTTCTGTGGTGAATATCAAGCCGGAATATTCTGGCAGGTGGGAAAACGGGTATTGGAAAGCGGACTGGTCTTCATATCGGAGTCCTCCGTTTTGCTGTGTATTTTTATCCGAATCATTGTGGTATTTTGGCTTTGTAGTCAATATGTTGTTTGAAAAAAAAAGAAATAGGGATATTCTGTTCCTATGGGTGAAAAAAAGAGGCGGA
>Ga0172378_10000821_pt1 | contig 28093 bp, 20 predicted proteins | sample GrowelOW332metaG_FD_119755 | JGI IMG/M metagenome (GOLD analysis project Ga0172378, IMG submission 119755) | Groundwater microbial communities from an aquifer near a municipal landfill in Southern Ontario, Canada - Pumphouse #3_1 metaG | ecosystem: Environmental > Aquatic > Deep subsurface >...
AAAGATTCATGTTTATATTATTTATTTCAAGATTTAAAATTATTTGATATTTCTTACAAGTCTAACTAAATTGTAAGTACGTTCTGCTCCTTCACCTTTATTTTCCCCTTTGTATTTGGTATCAAATCTTACTGCTCCAGCTCCGTGTATGTCTTGTCCATCTTTATCTACAGCCATGCCAAAAGCAACATACCATGCATAACACATTTTTTCTCCTTTTCTAAATCTGGCAGATGTGCTTGACCAATAGTATGCGTAATCGCTTTTTCCTGCTTCATTTTTAATTTGAGTGCTATTAAATAATTTATTTATTGCTGCTCCTTTATTTTTACATTTCTGGGCTGATGGAGAATAATTATAATCTACAATACTTTGTAATTCTTTTATATTTGGAAGTCTCCAATCGTTGTATCCAGCTAGTTCTGAATTCTCAGCATAGCTAAGAGATTCTTCCCAATTCATACCACTGCCTGAATCGTCTTTACTCCACATTAATCCTGTACTAGAATCTGTAATTGTCTTATCATTATTGTCTTTAAACTCATTTATACCGTATTCTTTGCCTCTTACTGCTCTTATGTATTTGCCACCTATTGGGCCTCTTGCATTTGCCGCATATGCCTTAATATGACCTGTAGCATAATTTACTCCAAAAGCTTTTTGCATAAATTTACCATCCTTTTGAGGAGAATTTTGCATAGGTCTATCTTGTGGTGGGGGTGGCATCCTATTTCCTGAGTGATTGTCCATCTTGTGCCCTGGAGGTGAAACTCCTGGTTTTTGTTCGCCAGCTACTCCTACATAGAGGTTACTACTCCAATATTGTTCATCTTTTGTTAGTTCTTCTTGCACTAATGAAAAGAAATTAGTGTCTATATATGGCCAACCATAAGCAAAATTGCTTATAGAATATAATTCTTTAACAGATGGCATTCTCCAATCGGTATATCCTCCTAGTGTTAGTTCTTCACAATATTTTTTAGCTTCTTCCCAAGTCATAGGTTTTGAGCTTGGAATTTGTTGCCACATTAAACCAGTATTATTGTCTGTTATTGTACTATCTCCATTATTTGTGTACGACATTTTTGCTCCAGATGTATAATTAGCATCCTGCCCATAGAATTGATATCCCTTTTTTAAATTGTAAATTATATATCCATCTTTATCATAAGATAGAGTTTGTCCTGTAGATGTCAATTTAAATTCAGGGGAAATAAATTTTACAGAATCTCCTAAATCAATATTGCTAATTTTGATATTGTGATTACAATATTCAAATGAAGATATAGTTAATAGTAGTAGCGGTAGTAAATAAATTATTTTTTTCATATCTTTTGTTTTTTGTTACTAATTATTATTTATGACAAATAAAGATATTCTAGCTTTCTTTACAAAAAGACTTCTACCAAATAGCTTTTTTAATCTACGAAAAGTCATTTACAAGGAATAATACAAAAATATCATAAACCTTATACAAAATTTTATAATAGTTACTAGTAAAAAATAACGATATTTGTATTGATAAAATAGTAGAGTAACAAGTTAAATAAATATTATGCAGATAATAATTAAATTTTTAATGGATTTTGTACAAATCCTAATGGACATGGCACCTTTTTTACTATTAGGTTTTATGTTCGCTGGTCTATTATATGCCTTTATGCCTAGTAGAAAGATAAATAAATATTTTAATGATAAACCTTTGGCTTCTGCTATTCGTGCGGCAATTTTTGGAGTTCCTCTTCCACTTTGTTCATGTGGAGTTATTCCTACGGGAACAGCTCTTTACAAGAATGGAGCATCTAAAGGAAGTACTGTTTCTTTTCTTATTTCAACTCCTCAAACAGGAGTAGATTCTATTTTGGCTACTTTCTCTTTAATGGGATTACCCATGGCGATTATTCGTCCAGTGACGGCTTTCATTACTGGTATTACTGGAGGTTATATTACGAGTCAATTAGATCAAAAGTCAGAAGCAAAAGCTAATATGAGTGATGAAGCTATATCATCATGTTCATTAAAACAGACAGAATCAGAAGATAATGATGTTACAAATATGAATTTTTTACATAAATTACTAGCTGCATTTAAATATGGTTTTGTGGATTTTATGGGTGATATAGCTAAGTGGTTATCTATAGGACTTATTTTGGCTGCGCTTATATCTGCTCTTATTCCTAATGATTTTGCAATGTTAGTTAATATGCCACCAATGGTTCAAATGCTACTTGTATTGTTTGTTTCAATCCCTCTCTATATATGTGCTACTGGTTCTATTCCTTTAGCTGCAGTTTTGATTATGAAGGGATTAAGTCCTGGTGCTGCTTTTATATTATTAATGGCAGGTCCAGCAACTAATGCTGCAACAATTACTATGATTAAGAAGGTTATGGGAACGAAAACTTTAATTGTATATTTATCCACAATCATTTCTGGAGCTGTTATTTCTGGTCTTCTTATTGATTATTTGTTCCCAATTGCATGGTTTTCAGATATTGCAACAAGTTCTATGTCTGTTCATACAATGAATTATTTTTCATGGTGGAGAATAAGCTCAGCAGTAATTTTATTCTTACTTTTGACTTACAGTTTTGTGAGTAAAATACTTGCTTCTAGAAATTATAGAAAATCCAAAACTTCAGAAAATAAAATAGAATCAAAAAATAATGTTATGGAAACAAAAGAGTTTAAAGTAAATGGTATGGTTTGTGAACATTGCAAAGCAAGTGTGGTCAGAAATTTAAGTAAATTAACTAGTATTCAAGGGGTAGATGTAGATTTGAATTCAAAGTTAGTAAAGGTGACAGGAGATAAAATAGACATGGCTTTAGTAAAAAAGACTATAAATAATATTGGTTATGAATTTTGTGAAAAGTAATATCTTAGGAATTAATATATAGATAATATTTTCTTTCTATTATGTTTTTGCTAAATTTGAAATAAATTTAGCATTTGTTTAAATTATTGATTTGCAAATATATTCACAATTAAAAGTAAGCTATGGAACATGAGATTTTTTATATAAAAGATATGGTTTGTCCTAGATGTATTAGGGCTGTGGAGAATATTTGTAAATCTTTAAATTTCAATATTGTGAGTTTAAAGCTAGGGGAGCTTATATTATCTGGAAAAATAGGTCCAAATGAAAAGAAATTATTGTCTAAAAATCTGGAGGATGAAGGATTTGAATTGCTGGATAATAAGCGGAATATCTTGATCAACGCTATTAAAACATCCTTAATTGAGTTGGTCCAGAGTGATTATCAAATTTTAGGGAATAATAAGATCTCAGATTATCTTTCTATTAAATGTCATCATGATTATTCTTATTTAAGTAATTTATTTACAACTACAGAAGGACAAACTATTGAAAAGTATTTAATAAACCTTAGAATTGAAAGAGTAAAGGAGCTATTGATTTATAATGAGCTTTCTTTGAATGAAATAGCAGATAAAATGCATTATAGTAGTGCTGCTTATCTTTCATCTCAATTTAAAAAGATTATAGGTATTAGTCCAAGTCATTTTAGAAATTTGCTCCACAAATCTAGAAAAACTCTTGACGAAATTTTATAGGTAGTATTTTTTGTTGGGGAATTAATTTAAAAAATATAAAGATGTAATATTGGAGTATAAAAAAATAATTGTTAATTTTGCCAAATAGCAAATTGCTCAATATTTAAAACAATGATATGAATAAAGAGATTGAAAATAAGTATTTGGGTGAGGCTAATATGTTTAAAGCTTTAGCACATCCTACCAGATTGTTTATTATAAACGCTATAAAGGATAAAAGTATGTGCGTAAAAGAGCTTGCAAGTATCGTTGGAATTGATATCTCGACTATGTCCAAACATCTAGATGTACTTAAAAGGAATGGAATTATAGAAGGAATTAAAGATAAAAACTATGTATATTATAGTTTGGCTATTCCATGCGTTCTGGAATTTATGAATTGTGCTATTAGAGTTAAGAATAAACAATGAGGCAGAGTTTATTTGTTATTATCATTTTAATTCTTTTGTAAAGATAATTATTTGTTTTTGTATTATAGAAACTTGGCAATTTTGCCAAATATAAAATTAATAAAATGAGAAATTTAGAAAATGTAATTAAAGGAATGGATTTTAAATATTTTGCCCAAGGGCAACATATTATGCAACCTGAAGCTTTTTTAGACCTTGAAGATGTAGTTTTACTAGATGTTAGAGCAAAAGTTGAATGTGAAACTATTGGATTCAATATGTTGCATCATTGTAAAGTACTCGAAATACCAGTGAATGAGGTTCCAACTAGGATAAATGAGATCCCTAAAGATAAATTAGTAGGAGTTTTTTGTTCAGGAGCTATAAGAGCAACTATAATCTTTACTTACCTTATAGAAATGGGATATAGAGATGTGAAAATCCTTGCTGGTGGTTATAATAGTCTTATGGAAGCTTTACTGCCAGGTAAAATTTACAAAAAACTAACAAAATAAAAAGATATGAATATCTTAATTCTCGCAGTTATCATTATGGTAATTGCTTTTTTTATGACTATGACAGGTCGTGGAGGAGGAAATTTTTATATGCTTGCACTTGTAATATCTGGAATAAGTATGAATATAGCGGCCTCAACAGGACAATTTGTATTGATGTGTTCCTCCTTAATGGCTACAATACTTTTTAGTAAACAAAAGATGAATCATTGGAAATTGACAGTATTGCTAGGTGTATTAGTTTTTGTTTCTGCAATGGCAGGTGGATATTTTGGTATTTACTTTAATGAAAAAGTTCTAAAATTGATATTTGCAATTATTATGTTCTTAGCAGCATTGTTTATGTTGAAAAAACCTAAAAAAGAGAGAGCTGTTAGCAATAAAAGTTGGATTATTACACTTTTCTCTAATGGCCAATCTTATCAGGTGAACTTATTGGTTACAGTTCCAATAGTATTATTGACTGGTTTCCTTTCTGGAATGGTAGGTGTTTCGGGAGGTTCTTTTTTAGTACCATTGATGCTTTTAACAATGGCTGTTCCCATGCATACAGCGGTAGGAACTTCTACTGCTTTGGTTACTATTTCGGCAACTGCTGGTTTTCTTGGACATTTAGGTGCTGGGGTTTTCGATTTTAGTCTTGCTATCCCTTTAGCTATAGGTGGAATTATAGGTGGTTTTGTAGGTGCAAAAGTAGCTTTGAAGTCAAAACCTAAAAATCTAAAGTATTTGTTTGCTGGAACTCAACTTGTAGCTTCTATAATAATGATTATAAATATTTTTACTAAGTAAATCTAAATACTAGATTTGAGTTTTTATGTATATAATATTTTAGAATTCTGTTTTTTGTTAAGAGATTTTAATAGTGTTAAATATTTAAAATAATAATTGTTATACAACATAATATACTTAATATTCTTTGGATATATTAATAAATATATTTAGCTTTGTCTGCAATCTACTAATGTGTATATATTTTAAAAGTATAGCTGTTAAAGTTAGTTTGCAATACGTTAAATTAATTTAAATTAAGGAGGCAATATTATGAAAGGACAAGGAAGAGGTTTAGGTAATGGACAAGGTAGAGGTAGAGGTCTCGGTAAAGGTCAAGAAAGTGGAATTGGTCAAACACGAAATTCAAATAATGTTTCGAGTAATGGTATAGGTAGAGGATTAGGTTTCGGTAATGGTCGTGGTGATGGAACTGGACCTGGTTTAGGATTAGGTAATGGTCGTGGCAATGGATCTGGACCCGGTCTAGGATTAGGTAGAGGTCAAGGTAGAGGCCTTGGATTAGGAAGTAGACAGGCTGAATCATTTGATAGTGGAACAGGTCGAAATATGGGTAATGAAGGAGGTCGAGGCCGTAATAATGGTGGAGCTTGTGGAACAGGTGGCTATTGTGTCTGTCCTAAATGTGGAGAAAAAATGCCACATCAGACAGGAGTTAAATGTACATCTTTGAAATGCCCTAGTTGTGGACATGTAATGGTTCGCGAAGAGTTATTAAACAAGAATAAAAAGGATGTATAAATATTTATTTGGACCAGTCCCATCTAGAAGATTGGGAATGTCACTTGGAGTAGATTTAGTCCCCAAAAAAGTATGTTCCTTAGATTGTGTTTATTGCGAAGTTGGTAAAACAACTAGATTGACACTCGAGCGTAAGGAGTATATTAGGAAAGATAATATAAAAAAAGAGCTTAAGGATTATTTTGAAAATAATCCAGACCCTGATTATATTACTTTTTCTGGTTCTGGAGAACCTACTTTAAATAATTGTATAAAAGATATTATTGATTTTATAAAACAAAATAAGCCAAATATTCCAATTGCTCTTTTAACAAATGGTACTATGCTTTTTGATAAAGATGTTAGGAATGCTGTAGTAGATGTAGATGTGATTTTACCTTCTTTGGATGCAGCAACTGAAAAAGCTTTTCAAAAAATTAATAGACCAGCTAAAAATTTGCAGATAAGTAAATATATTGATGGTTTAATTAAGTTTAGAAGCGAATTTAATGGAAAAATTTGGTTAGAAGTATTTATCTTACCAGATTATAATGATAGTAAGGAAAATTTAATAGAACTTAGAAAAGCAATACAGAGGATAAAACCTGATTCTATTCAACTAAATACTTTAGATAGACCTGGTACTGTAGTTGATTTGAGAGGTGCTACTAGACCTGAATTACAATCAGTTGCCGATTTATTAGGCTTCGATAATATAGAAATTATTGCAGCCTCACCTGTGAGGAAAAGCATTCAGTCTTATAGGAGTGATATGGAAACTGCTATTGTTGAAACTATATCTCGAAGACCCTGTACCTTAGATGATTTGACAAGAATATTGGGTTTGCATATAAATGAGATTAATAAATATCTAGATGTGCTAGATGCCGAGGGTAAAATAGAAGTTGTTAAAGAGAAAAGAGGTTTTTTCTATCAATTAAAAGAGAAATAATAGGGATTGTAATCATTTATACAATTGTCCAAATTAAATAGGAGACGAAACATATAAAATTTTGATCCAAATATGTAAATAGTATTCCCAAATGTTATTTAGTTATGTGGAGAGAAATTTGAAGATATAATTATTACTGGAATTATAATTAGGGCTGTGGTTTTAGAGTAGTATCTAGAATCACAGTTTTTTTATTTGTATTTTTTCCATAACTTGCAAAGTGTAGGATATACATAACTTAAGGTTAAATAACTAGTCTATTATTCTTGCATGTTAAATAAAAAATTGAACAAATGTTAGATACCGAAATACCAAATTTTTTAAAGAATACTACTCTTATTAAGTATAATAGCAAAGATTATTCAAAATTTGAATTTGAGAATCTAAATCAGATTGTACTAAATCCAAAAGATAATTTTGTCAGATGGATGAATACCTTTGGGAATACTTATTTTGAAGATTTTAATAAAGTAATTGTTCAAAATAATTTAGATGATTTTTTAAACAAATTGATATTGGAAGATAATTCTAATAAAGTAATTGAATTAGATAATTTACTATTTGTTTCTATAAGAATTTTAAAGACTCAAGGAAAGAGTTTAGATAGTGAAGAGATGTATTTTATACTCAATACTCATTTCATATGGAGTGTTCAAGAAAAAGTAGGGGATTATTTCGAGTGGATTAGAGACCGCTTATCTGCTAAAAAAGGAATGGTACGCAGTAAAAATGCTGATTACTTATTTTTTCTTATCTTAGAATCTATAATTGATAATTATGAAGAAAGTTTAGAGAAAATATCTAAAATAAATGATAAGCTTTTTGATAATTCTAGAATTAAGCCAACTCCAGAATTTACTGCGAAAGTAGAGGAAAGTAAACAAGAAATATTTAAATTTAGAAGGGCTACAATAGCACTTCGTGACACAATTACTAAATTAGAAAAAGTTCAACTTCCAAGTTTTAGAAAACAGTATTTTAGTGAGTTAAAAGAACAGATAAACAATATAATTAATGATGTAGATTTTGAATTACAAGAATTAGATAGTAAAACTAATCTTATATATAGTATTCAAGGATATTATTTAAATGAAGTAATGAAGACATTGACAATATTTTCAGTTGTTTTTATACCTCTAACTTTTTTGGCTGGAATTTATGGTATGAATTTTAAAAATATTCCAGAATTGAATACTAATTATGGTTATTTTATTGTCTGGGCCGTTATGCTTATTATTGCTTTTCTAATTATTTTCTTTTTTAAAAGGAAAAAATGGTTCTAGTAAATTATATTAAATATATCTTGAATAAGATAATAAACTTTTATAATATTTTGTAGGAAATATTATAAAATAGATATACGTTTGCTAAGAGAATATTAGATTGCTCATCCTGAGTTTGTTTGTAGTTACGCTAATATTTTTATAGAGAATTGATAGAATTTAGTGTTGTATTAAGTTTGTTTAGTATGGAAATAAATAAAGATTTTTCGTCAATAGATAATATTGAATTACTATTTCTTAAGATAGAAGATTATAAAGATATTAAGAATGCGATGAAAGAATCGTATTCTCATATGCCAGACGCTTTTTGGAGAGAGAATCAAATTAAAACCTTAATAGAGAAATTTCCAGAGGGTCAAGTTGTAATAAAAATTGATAATGAATTAGCAGGATGTGCATTATCACTAATTGTGGATTATTCGAAATTTGAGGATAAGCATACTTATAGTGAGATTACTGGTAATTATACTTTTAGTACTCATGATCCTAATGGAGATAAATTATATGGTATAGATGTTTTTATAAGACCAAAGTTTAGAGGTTTGCGACTTGGTAGGAGATTGTATGACTATAGAAAGGAACTTTGTGAAAGGTTAAATCTTAAGGGAATAGTTTTTGGTGGGAGAATACCACACTATTATCAATATTCAGAAAAAATGTCTCCTAGGGAATATATTGATAAAGTTAGAAAAAAAGAGATTCATGATTCTGTCCTGAATTTTCAGATGTCTAATGATTTTCATCCAACTAGAGTACTTAGAGGTTATCTTGAAGGAGATAAGGAATCTAAAGAGTATGCTGTATTATTGGAATGGGATAATGTATATTATGAAAAGAAAACAAAATCTACTGCTATAAACAAATCAGTTGTTAGATTAGGTTTGGTTCAGTGGCAGATGAGATTATATAAAGATTTTGAAGAACTTATGCAACAGGCAGAATTTTTTGTCGATGCCGTTTCTGATTATAGAGCAGATTTTGTGCTTTTCCCAGAATTCTTTAATGCTCCATTAATGTCTAAATATAATAACTTAAGTGAACCAGAGGCTATAAGAAAATTAGCAACTTATACTGAAAGGATAAAGAATAGATTTTCAGATTTAGCTATATCTCACAATATAAATATAATAACTGGTAGTATGCCAGAACTAGTGGATAATAATTTATATAATGTTGGCTATTTGTGTAAACGAGATGGAGGTGTTGAGAGATTCGAAAAGTTACATGTAACCCCTGATGAGGCAAAGATTTGGGGTTTACAAGGAGGTAATAAAATGCATACATTTGATACAGATTGTGGAAAGATAGGAATCTTGATTTGTTATGATGTAGAATTTCCAGAATTAAGTAGAATTTTAGCCGAAGGAGGAATGGATATACTATTTGTACCATTTTTGACAGATACTCAAAATGGATATTCAAGGGTTAGAAGTTGTGCTCAAGCTAGAGCTATTGAGAATGAATGTTATGTAGCAATAGCTGGTAGTGTTGGAAATCTACCTAAAGTTCAAAACATGGATGTTCAATATGCTCAATCAATGGTATTTACGCCATGTGACTTTTCTTTCCCAACCAATGGAATAAAAGCCGAGGCTACAACTAATACTGAAATGATTTTGATAGCAGATTTAAACATAAATATGCTTAGAGAATTAAATGAATTTGGAAGTGTACGTAATTTAAAAGATAGAAGACTTGATATATATTCAATAAAGCACAAAATGGAATGATTTTTGCTATGAAATGCGAGCTAAACAATATCCTAAACTAACTTTGTTTTGAAATTTTATATACTTAAAAAATAACTAATGAATATTGAAAGATACTACTATTCAAAAATTACAGATATTATTAACGAAAGATTAGAAGATAACCAGATTTATGTCGTTCAGGGTATTAATAAAGATTGCTTAGATTTATTTGATAATGAATATATTATAGATAAGAATACATTTTTGTCTGAAAAGAACTCAAGTTTTGATGAGACATGGTGTGCTTCTTTTTTATTGAAATTAAATGTAGAGAAAACATATAATTTGATTTCTTATGCTCAATTTACTTATCTTTTAAATTACATAGATTTATCATTTTTGGAGGATAAAATTATTATTCTTGAAGATAATATTAGACAACTTTACCCTCTGGATGAAGGAGATTACTTTGAAAAAACAGAGAGTGAAGATATTGAAAAGCGTCATTTAGAAATACCTTTGCATCATGCTGAGCAGATGAAAATTAATAATAAATATTATTATTCTGTAAAATCTTTATCTGAGAAATTTAAAACTATAAAAATTCACAATGAGGAATTAAAATTAAATTCTAGTAGAATTAGTAAGGGTAGAGAGGTCATAGATATTTCAAATTTATATTCTTTGGATGTTTTTATAAATGATTTTATAGCAAATAATACCAATCGTAAGGCATTTATTAAATTTCATAAAAAACAAGTTAAGAATTCAGTAATTGAGAAGATTTTAAAGAATGTAAATTATATTCTTTCTCTTTTTGATGGTGAATTATCTTTGTTATCAGAAGTTTCAGTACTAGATAAATATAGTCCTAAAGATTCAAGTGTAGGTTTGTTTAAAAAATATTGGGGAGATAATGCTACTTTTAGAAATCTAAAAATTTATCAAAATCCTGATACTTGTAAAGATATAATAGATGTTTCTCAGGGTTTGATAGTTGATACTATTATTGAGGAGTATGAGAATTCTAGAGTTGGTAAAGATGTTAGAGATTTATTTTTAACTGCTCCTACTGGGTCGGGTAAATCTCTTTTGTTTCAGTTGCCTGCTTTTTATGTATCCGAAAATAAAGATGTGACTATTGTTGTATCTCCTTTAATAGCATTGATGAAAGATCAAGTTAAAGCTATAATATCTGAAAGGAATTATCACAAGGTAGCCTTTATAAATAGTGAATTGAGCCTTATTGATAGGGAGAAAATAATAGACAAATGTAAAGATGGAACTATAGACATATTGTATATGTCTCCTGAGTTACTACTTTCTTATGATATTTCGCATTTTATAGGTGAACGTAAATTGGGCTTACTTGTTATTGATGAGGCCCATCTAATAACTACTTGGGGGCGAGATTTTAGGGTTGATTATTGGTTCTTAGGTAATCATATTAGAAAGATACGTAAGCAGACGAATATTAATTTTCCCATGGTTGCCGTTACTGCAACGGCTGTTTACGGAGGGCATAATGATATGGTTTTTGATAGTATTGATAGTTTAGTTATGCAGAATCCACATATTTTCATAGGACAGGTTAGAAGGGATGATATTGAATTTGTTATAAATAACTACGATGCATTCGAGACTAAATATGAAATAAATAAATTAAAGCAAACTATTAATTTTATAAAAGAAGTAGATACGCTGGGTTTGAAAACTCTTGTTTATACTCCTTATACCAAACATGTTAAAGAAATTTTATCTAAGTTGACAGATAAACCTAATATAGCTTTGGGGTATTATGGAACTTTAGATATTTCTTCAAAAGAACTCGCATATAGGCAATTTAAAAATGGAAATTGTAAAGTAATGGTTTCGACTAAGGCTTTTGGTATGGGTATAGATATTTCTGACATACAAGTTGTTTATCATCATGCTCCATCTGGTTTGCTTCCTGATTATATTCAAGAGATTGGACGTGTTGCTAGAAATCCTGAGATTAAGGGCTATGCAGTACTTAATTATTCAGAAGAAGATAAACGCTTTAGCAATGTACTTCATGAGATGTCTGCTATAAAACCGAATCAAATTAAAGAAGTATTACGAAAAATATATAAAATATATTCTAAGAATAAATCTAAGAATTTAATTATTTCTGTAGATGATTTTGGACATATTTTTGATAATCCTATGAATATAGACCAAAAAGTATTAACAGTACTTATGATGATAGAAAAAGATTATCTTGCAAAATATAGGTTTAATGTATTGATAGGAAGACCTAAAAAACTTAATGTACCTGTCTATGCTAAAGTCAGTGATGAGGATTTTGAAGTATTAAATGCAACTTTCCCTAATTCAATAACACAAGAGAGCGAAAGAGTTAATGCTAAGATTATCAAACTTGATTTAGACAGAATTTGGCAAAAAAATTATAGAGATAAGAGTTTCCCTATTTTAAGACGTTCATTTTATTCTGGAAGGATTTTTAAAGATTTAAATGTAAAAATTTCAGCTCATTTAAAAGTGTCTTTTAAGAGAACGGTGGAGTATAGCTATGCTCATAACCAAATAAAAATATTATTTGAAGCTCTTCAAGAAATTTTCCTTTCTAAAGAAGGTTATTTTGAAATTTTAGATTTAGCTAATGAATTAAATGTTTATCTAAAGGATGAGAAAAAATCTAATACTTTAGCTGAATTTATTATTACGACCTTTTCGGGTCATGTGGTTCAACAGGGCGTAATAGAGGATAATACTTTTATCCAAAAGAAAAAAAGTGATTCGGGTTATGTTTACAGATGTTTTAATCGTAGTTATTTCAAAATTTTTACTTCCATGTTGAAGCGTTTTGTCAATATGTTTGGAGGTAAAGATAAACCCGATGTTGTAGATAGATATATAACTAATAAAGGGGTTAATGCTACAGTTTATATACGTTTAGGTTATTTGTTTGAAAAGTTAGAAATTGGAGATTTTGAGTTAAAGGGAGGTGAAAATCCATTAGTATTTATTCGTATTAATGACCCTGAAATTCTTGAAAGAGATAGTCAAGACCCTAGTTATTCTAATTCTATTTTAAATAGAACTTTGGAAAGACATACTTTAAGTAATAATATTTTTGACTTCTTCTTTAAGCATAGTTATAATAATGAGCAAAGATGGAGCTTTATAGAGGATTATTTCCTTGGAGATGATATTAATATTTTGTTTGAAAAATATAATACGGAGTCTTCAAATAAGTTAAATATAGCAGAGTATCTTAAAGAGAATGTAGCTTTACCTCTAAGTGATATTAAAGTCATAGAAGAAGTTGAGGAGGATAATAATATTCATGTATTTGAGGCTGATACTTCAGTTTTTTATGGACGTGGAAATTTACTAACGATAACTACAGATAAGGGTTTAGAAACCATGAAGATAAGTAAATGGTTAGAATATAATCCATTGGCATTAGAGATGGAAAGAAAAAAACATAATCTTCAGATGGATAGAGCCGTTTATAGAATATTGTTAGAGCGTTTAAGAATTAATCATTTAGATTATTATAAGGCTTTAATGCGTTTAGAATTAGAGATTGAGTTTAGAGGTTATGATAGAATGGTAAAAGCTATGATGCCTTATAGAGATAGACCTGTAGATTTTTATAAATGGTGGAGTAAGGATGAAACTATGGTGAAATTATCTTTGAGGGAAAAAATTATGCTTTTCGATAAAGTTGAAGTAATAAAACCTGGTACTCTTAATGCAAAACATAAAAGATTCTTAGGTAAATAGAATTTTTATATATAGAAATATAAAATGGACTAGTGCTATATAATACACTAGTCCATTTTTAGTGAGAGTTGTATAATATGTTGTTTATAAATATAATTTTTGAGTTATGTTTACTGAAATACAATATTATTGTGATAATAAAATAAACAAAATTAAATAAAAACTAGTTATTTAACTAGTTTTTTATATTTTCGTGAGTTGAAATAAAGCTTTACGGAAATTTTTTATCGTTGTGCACTTGTTAAATGTAAATCATACAAATTTATGAAAAAAAAGGAATTATCGAGACTTAAAAAACAAAAGAAACGATTACCCACTAAATATTTTAAGGTAATAAAGTTATTAATTATTTTAATTTTACTTTTTAATATTAGTGCAAAAGGATTAAATCAGGAAGATAACAAAAGATTAGCAGTTAGAGAAAATAATACTCAACAAACAAATAATCTTAGGGGTAAAGTAACTGATGAAAAAGGAGATGCATTACCTGGTGTTACAATTATGATCAAAGGTACGAATATTGGTGTTGTTACAGATATTAATGGGGATTATTCTTTGAAATTTTTGCAAAGTAAAGCTGAATTGATTTTTAGTTTTGTGGGTATGGTCTCAAAAACTATCGTTTATAAAGGACAAAGTATTATTAATGTAGTTTTAAAGACGGATTCTAAAGAAATAAATGAAGTAGTAGTTATTGGTTATGGGGCTTTACGTAGAGAGGCTCTTACTGGTTCGGCAACTGTTATTAATAAAGATGTTCTAACAAAAATACCTACAATTTCTGTATCTAAAGCATTACAGGGAAGTACTCCAGGTGTTCAAGTTTCAAGTCCGTCAGGAGCTGCAGGAGCTGATGCAACTATTCGTATTCGTGGTATTGGTTCTTTGACAGCGACTTCTTCTCCTCTCTGGGTCGTTGATGGAGTTGTGGGAGCTCCCACACCTCATATTGAAAATATAGAGTCTATTACAATATTAAAAGATGCAGCCTCAGCTGCTATTTATGGCTCAAGAGCTGCGAATGGGGTAATTTTGATTACCACTAAGTCTGGATTAAAAGGTAAAACACGATTTGATTTTCAAGTGAAATATAGCCTATCTAATAAAACTCAAAATAAATTTAAATTATTAAATTCTGCTGATTATTATAGTGTATCGTGGCGAGGACTTTATGCCTCTGCTATAGCTAATGGAGAATCTATAGTTGCAGCAGCAGCTTTTGCAAGTGATAATATAGAAGCTACTGCGGGAAGAAATCCCTACAATGTAGATAATCCATTTGATAAAAATGGAAATGTTGTTAAAGATGCTAAATTAATGATAGATGAAGATTGGAATGATATTGTAGAACGTACTGCTATGACTCAACAATATGATTTGAGTGCCAGTGGGGGAGAAGGTCATACAAAGTTTTATTTTGCTATAGGATATTTTGATCAAGATGGTATTATTAAACCAGATTTCTATTCTCAATATACGGGTAGGGTTAATGTAACTAATGAGGTTAATGATAAGCTTACTATAGGGATGAAGATGAATTTTTCGCATTCAAGGTCAGATGCTATTTCTACTGCTTCTAATGGTTCTTCTACAGGATATGCTGCCTATACATTCCCAAATAATGTATCTTTATATGAATTGGATGAAGATTTTGAGGTAGTTTCTGGAGATGATGGTTTACCTCTATATAATTGGTCTAATAAAATTTCACAAAATTATAATCCTATTGGTTTAGCTAAGTTAAATAATTACTCATCAAACAATACTTTAGCATTTGCAAGTTTTAATTTGAATTACAATATATTTAAGTATCTTACTTTTAATACTAGTTTTAGTGCTACTTATTCTACTTTGAGAACTAACTTTTTTGAAACTGGAGATTATGGTGATGCTATAATGGATAAGGGACGTTCCACTAAAACTAATGATGAGTCTTTATCATATATTAGTTCCTCGACCTTAACTTATAACAAAACATATAATGATATACATCATTTAAATTTCCTTTTGGGTTATGAATTTGAATCTTATAAATATAAGAATCAACTAGCCGTTGCTAAAGATTATACCTTTGATTTTTCTGATGAATTATCTGTAGGAGCTAAGCCTAAAGAGGTGTCTTCAACTACTTCAAAGAATAAAATGATAGGTATGTTTTCAAGATTGACTTACGATTATAATAATAAGTATTATACTTCTTTATCCATACGAAGAGATGCTTCTTCAAAGTTTGCTCCAGATAGAAGGTGGGGCGTTTTCTGGTCAACATCTATAGCTTGGAGATTGTCTCAAGAGGATTTCTTAGTAGATATAAATTGGTTAAATAATTTAAAATTAAAAATAAGTTATGGTAGCAATGGAAATGCTGGAATTCCTTCCTATATGTATATGTCTCTTTATTCTTTAGGGGGTAATTATAATGATAAATCGGGATTATTACATACTCAATTAGCAAATTCCGAACTTCGCTGGGAAAAAAATATTATGACAAATGTAGGAATAGACTTCGGTATGCTAAATTCTATTAGAGCTTCGTTGGAATTCTTTGTAAGAAAATCAGATGACTTATTGTCGGATAAGCCTTTGGCTTATTCAACAGGATGGGCTTCTAGAATTGAGAATGTTGGAGCTATGAAAAATACGGGTGTAGAGTTTACTTTAAATGTAATTAATATTAATACTGATAATTTTAAGTGGGTTACGGATTTCAATATAGCTCATTATAAAAATGAGATAACAAGTTTAACTCAAGATAATATTATAAATCCACCAAATTATTATGGTAAAATTTGGACAGTGGGGGAAGATAAATATACTTGGTATATGAAAGATTATGTTGGAGTAAATCAAGAAACAGGTGCTGCTCAGTGGTATATGGATGTTACATCTAGTGATGGTAAAGTAACTAAGGAGATTACTGAAGATTATTCTAAAGCTACACGTTATAAAAAAGGGAGTTCTTTGCCAGATTTTTATGGTGCTTTAACTAACACATTAAATTATAAACATTTTACATTTAGTATTCAATTGTATTATAGCGTAGGAGGTAAAATTTACGATTCTTTGGAGCAAATGACTATGAATGATGGGGCTACTTATGGCTATCAATTAAATGCTAAAGTATTAGATGCTTGGACTCCTAGCAATAAAGATTCAGATATACCTCAGTTTATATATAATAATACTTCAAATTCTTCTTCTTTTTCCTCGAGATTTTTATATGATGCTACATATTTAAGAATTAAAAATATCAGTTTTATATATGATTTACCCATGTATTTAACTCATAAAATAGGAATGCAATCTGTTAAAGCATTTATAAATGTAGATAATTTATATACATTCACTAATTATGATGGATTAGATCCAGAACAAGGGATTTCAGGCAACAATAAATTTTCAACTATACCTAATGTTAGAACAACTACTATTGGTTTAAGAATAGGACTTTAATAAAAATTAAACGTATGAAAAAGATATTAATTATATTGATTTTAACTATATTTATAGGGAGTTGTCAAGACTCATGGCTAGATGAAAACCCTACAGAATCTATATCTACAGAAAAGGCTTTTTCTAGTGAGAAGGCATTAAAAGCTACAATTGTTGGTTTGTATTATACTATGATGGAAAAGGAAAGTTATGGTTGTTATATTACTATGAATTCAGAACTCCGAGGAGATGATGTATTATTAACAGAAATTAATAATTGGAATTATTTTGTGAGTGATTATAATTATAGTTATGAACCTGGAAGTTCTTATGGCAATAAGATATATTTAAGTTTATATGGAACTATAGAGGGTTGTAATTCTATATTAGATGCTGATAAAGAGGGAAAGATAAATTTGATAGAAGATGTTAAGATTAAATATTTAGCAGAGGTATTAGCTATTAGAGCTCAATGCTATTTTACTTTAGTGCGTTTATTTTGCAATACTTATACAAAAGATGACGGAGATAGTGCTGGTTTACCTTTAAAACTCGAATCAGATGTAAGTGTTTTATATGGTAGAGGTAAAGTAAAAGATGTATATGCTCAAATTATTAAAGATTTAATCTATGCAGAAAAGTATATTCCCGAGCTTCCTAATTTATCTGATCAAATGAATAAAACTTATGTACAAGGTTTGCTTGCGAGAGTTTATATGACTATGGGAAATTATACTGAGGCAGTAGCAATGGCACAAGAAGCTCAGAAGACAGCTCCCCCTTTGTCACAAGAGGATTATACTATTGGTGTTACACAAGATAATCCATCTATAATATTTAGAATAGAGTATACAGATAATACATATCTTCAATATAATTCATTACAATCTGCTTATGATTATGGCTATCTTGATGCTGGAGGATATGGGGTTATGGGTGCAGCTCCTGATTTTGTAGCTAAATATGACATCCAAGATAGACGTCAGTCTTGGTTTATAAATTCATGGTGTTATACAAATGTAGTTCCATTTGGAGCTCCTATGACTTATACTAGTTTTTTTGCACTATTACAGAGCGAAGCTTATTATAAAAATTTTGCTGGACAATTTTGGCCAGCAAATCTATGGGATGAAACTACGGGTACTTTAAAGGAAGGAGCTATTGAAAAACTTAAACGTAGAGTTTGGGACCCAAGTGCCTTCCATTCTCAAGTATCTATGTTTGGTAAATTTCCTCGTGAAGATGCAACTTATGCTTATGGAACAGATGAAATGGGAAGTCCTGGAACTCCTGGTTTAGGACATGTTACAATGATGAGATCTGAGGAGTTATATTTGATAGAAGCTGAATGTGCTGCAATGGCAGAAGATTATGCTACGGCTAGAGATGCCCTTTTGAAGGTTCAAAAAAATGCTAATGCTCAATTGTTTAGTGGTTCTGATAGTGAGTTGCTAGCAGCCATTCGTTTGGAGAGAAGAAAAGAATTAATAGGAGAGGGTTTTAGAATTTTTGATATTATTCGTCAAGGTGAGACTGTCTCTAGAAATAATTATTGGGGTAATACCAAATTTAGTATTATAAATCCTAAGGATGATAATTCAAAAGTGATTTTACCAATACCTCAAGCAACTATAGATTCAAATCCTAAATTGAGTAATGAAGACCAAAATGCAGCTTATAAATAAATGTTGACTATGTTTATAAGAACTTATTTTATGTAATGATAAATTGATAAATAAAACCATCCTAAGATTTTTCTTAGGATGGTTTTTGTTAATATATATCTGTTTAGTATTTATTTTAGAATAATATACTTGGGAGGTTAAGCTACTACCAAACATGGACTCTGTCTTTTGGATCTATGTACATAGGAGATTCTTTTGTTATATTAAAAGCTTTATACCAAGGGCCAATTTGTGGAAGAGCACCATTTACTCTAAGTTCTCCTAGAGAGTGAGGATCAATTTTTGTCCTTTTTAAAATTTCTTTTGGTCTAATATTGTTAGCCCATACATTAGCATAAGCAAGGAAAAAACGTTGTTCAGCTGTAAAACCTAATTTTTTAGGTAGAGGATTATCTTTAGTTGCAGTTTTGAATGCTTGGAAAGAAACTCCTAAACCTCCATGATCAGCAATATTTTCTCCTAACGTAAATTCTCCGTTTGCATGTACTCCAGGAGCTACAATAAATTGGTTAAAATAATTTGCCATAACCTTTGTACGTGCCTTAAAGTTAGCTCTATCTGTTTCTGTCCACCATTCATTTAGATTTCCATTTTTATCATATAATGAACCCTTATCATCAAATCCATGAGTCATTTCATGTCCTATAACTACTCCTATTGCTCCATAGTTAAATGCATCATCTGCATTCATATCAAAAAATGGATATTGAAGTATTCCTGCTGGGAAGCATATTTCATTAGTTGTTGAATTATAATAAGCGTTTACCGTTTGAGGTGTCATAGCCCATTCTGATTTGTCTACATCTAAGCCTGCTTTTGCTAAATTATAATCTGATTCAAATTCAGAAATTTTTAATAAATTACTGTAAAATGAGTCCTCTTTATTTATTTCTAGAGCAGAATAGTCCTTCCATTTGTCAGGATATCCTATCTTTATGTAGTAACTATTTAATTTGTCAATGGCTTTCTTTTTAGTTTCATCACTCATCCATTCTTGGTCATTGATACGTTGTGCTAGGGATTTTTGAAGGTTGTGAACAAGTTCTAACATTCTTTTTTTAGCTGAAGATGGAAAATATTTTTCTACATACATTTTGCCAACAGCCATTCCTAGACCATGGTTTACTACATTTATTCCTCGTTTCCATCTCTCAGGAGCTACTTCTTTACCTTGCATATAACGAGAATTAAAATCAAATGATTCGTTGTAAATTTCATCAGAAAGTAGAGAAGCAGCATCGTTTATTGTTTGCCATTTAAGTAGAGTCTTAAGATTAGAAAGCTTTTCGTTAGCAAATAAATTGTTGACTTCCTCCATCTGTTTCTTTTGAGATATAGATAATTCTTTAACGTTTACATTAAGTGTATTAAGTATTAATTTCCAATCTATACTAGGTGTTAATTTTTTAATTTCAGCTAGAGACATTAAGTTGTAGTTGGCATAAGGATCTCTTAGTTCAAGTTTACTTGATGAGGCTTTTGCTATTTTTGTCTCTAAGTTTAGTACTATATTAGCATTATTTTGTGCATCATGTTTACTAAATCCACATAGAACGAACATATTAGTAATATGTTGTAGATATTTACTTCGTATATCTTTGGATTTTTTATCATCATTTATGTAATAATCCTTTGAATCAAGAGATAATCCTCCTTGTCTTGTCTTAATTATATTTTTTGAACTATTTTTGTCATCTACATCTGCATATATATAGAAAAATCCACTTACAGCGCCTTGTCTTTGAAGTTCAAATGTAGTTTTTATAAAATCTTTTTTATTTTTAATTTGGTCAATCTTTTTTAATATTGGAACAATAGGTTTATAAGCTTCTTTATTCCTTCTTGTTGAATCCATAGATTGATTGTATAAATCAGCTATTTTTTGACCTATTGAACCTTGGGGATTTGCTTTTTTAGAAATTTCTTCAATTAATCCCTTAAGTCTTACTTTGTTGTTTTCACCTATGGCATCGAAAGAACCATATCTTGCATATTCGGCTTTTAACGGATTGTTTTTCATCCAACCTCCACAGGCAAATTTATAAAAGTCTTTACTAGGGTCAATAGAGGTATCCAAATTTTCAAGTCTAATACCAGCTGAAGGATCTTCTGCCTTTTCTTTTTTGTTACTACAAGCTCCAATAACACCAACTGCTAGAGTGCATAGTAAAATTTTTTTGATTTTCATACGTTTAAATTTATCTTATTATATGTTTTGTTAATAATAGAATATATGTTTACCTACAAAAATAAGATATATTTCCTATATTATACAAATTAGCTATAATATATTAGTAAGTTTAACAGTTTTTCACGTTGGTGTTTAAAATTTCTGTAGAGTTTTAATAGGACTAATTGCTAAACCTTCCTACAAGTTCATATTTACTGAATAATTTAAAGCAGATTCCCTATCTAGACCATAACTTAAATCATATTTACTCTACATTAAAGCTGTATTGTTGTCTGTATAAGAAGTAGATTTGTCAAAACTATTCTAACAATGAAACTATTTTATCTACTAAAGCAGTCTATTTCCCAAAATTTATTATTACTTTTGTATTGTGTGGCCTTCTTTATAAAAATAAATAGTATAGATTTTATTGTAGAATTAATAATATTATACGTTTGATTTTATAAGAATGTTATATTTAAGAAAGTGAAGAAATATAAATGTTATGGTAGAAATAGGAAAGTATAATACTCTTAGAGTAGTAAAGATTGTGGATTTTGGAGTTTATCTTGATGGAGATGATGAGGGCGAGATATTGATGCCAAATGAATATGTGCCTGAGAACATATTCCCCGATGATGAGGTAAGAGTTTTTGTATATTTTGATTCCGAAGATAGAATTATAGCAACGACTGAAAATCCTGTTATATTGGTAGATGGTTTTGCATATATGCGGGCTGTTTCTACTACTAGTATTGGTGCTTTTATGGATTGGGGATTAAGAAAAGATTTATTTGTGCCTTTTAGAGAGCAACTAGAGCCCATAGAAGAAGGAAAATATTACATGGTCCATGCATATTTGGATGATAGAACACAGAGAATCGTAGGGTCTACAAAGATAGACCACTTTCTAGATGAAACTATTCCAGACTATGAAGTTGAAGAAGAAGTGGAATTAATTATTGCGAGAAAGACAGATTTAGGATATGCTGTAATTGTTAATGAATCTGATTGGGGTTTGATATATAATAATGAAATTTTTCAGTCATTGAAGTTAGGTCAGAAAATAAAGGGATATATAAAGGAGATTCGTGAAGATGGCAAGATAGATGTTACTTTAAATAAATCCGGTTATGAAAAGATAGATGGTCTTGCTGGGGACATATTAGAGAAATTAAAGGATTATGGAGGAATTCTAGATATATCGGATAAGAGTAAACCAGAAGATATTTATAGAATATGTGGCTGTAGTAAAAAGAATTTTAAAAAGGCTCTTGGAACCCTATTTAAAAAAGGTTTAATAGAGATTTTGCCTAAGGAAGTTCATTTAAAATAATATATTATCGAATATACTGACAATATTATTAGTGAAAATATTTAGATTTGTAGATATAGGTCTTTAAACCTGGGATATTAAGCAAACAAAAGAGTAGTAATGTATAGAAGAGAATTAGAGGATAATAATAAGATAAGTAAAATATTTGATAAGATTTTAAAATTCTTTAAAGAGTTGATTAGTTTGCTCTTACATTTTTTAAAGATAGTATTTTATCTCTTAAAAAAATGGTTCTTAAAAATTTTTGATAAGATACGTTTATGGGATGCTAATTCTATAAAGTTAATCTTACCAGATAAAAAAATAGATCTCACTTTTGATAAATTTTCTATTTTAATCCTTTATATTAAAGCTAATTATAAATTAATTTTTTCTATTTCTATTGTTTTAATCTTTACTATCTTTTTGATTGAATGTGGAAAAGATGAAGAAGTTTTATATGATAAGAATGAAAAGATTGAGAGTGTAAAGAAAACCTCCAATACTGAGATTAAAAATTCTAAGGTCGATAAATCTCAAAAAAAAACAAAAACTAGTTCCTCAAATAATAAAGCAAAATCAATTTATGAGCAGACTATTGAGAAGTATGATATAAAGAATTTCCATTTTTTTAATCATTTTCAAAGAACTTTTCATGATTTGAATTCTAAACATTTGGCTGCTGCTAAAAAATATGGAATACAAAAGCCAGATACCGATGAGGAAGTTAAGAGTAATTGGAGATTAAGAAAAATTGAAAGTTGCGATGAATATAAGGTTGATAAATTAACTTATTCTATGCCTTATTTAGTCCCTAGGGCTGTGAATTTATTAGAGACCATAGCTGAGGATTTTCAAGACTCATTAGATGAGAAAGGTTTTCCTGAGGCTAGAATTATCTTGACTAGTGTGTTGCGTACAAAAGAGGATGTTCGTAGACTCAGAAAAAGAAATGCTAATGCTAGTGCTAATTCTTCGCATATGTATGGAACAACTTTTGATATAGCTTATACTAGATTCGATTGTGAGGAAGATATTCCAGATAAAATGTTTAAGGCAGTACTTGCAGAGGTTTTAGATAGGCTTAGAAAGGAAAAGAAATGTTATATTGTTTATGAATACAAACAATGTTGTTTTCATATAACTACACGTTAATAGATAGATAACAAATAAAAGAATCTTAAAGTGTTTTGACTTATAGGATTTGTGATTTTTAGAGATTAATATAAATAAATATAGAATATGAGTTTACAATGTGGTATAGTTGGATTACCAAATGTTGGAAAATCCACGCTTTTTAATTGTTTGAGTAGTGCTAAGGCACAATCAGCTAATTTCCCTTTTTGTACTATAGAACCAAATGTGGGCGTTATAACGGTTCCAGATGAGCGTTTAAATAGACTTGTAGAATTAGTAAATCCTGCTAATGTTGTACCAGCTGTGGTAGAGATAGTAGATATTGCGGGTTTAGTAAAAGGAGCAAGTAAAGGGGAAGGATTAGGAAATAAGTTTCTTTCAAATATTAGAGAGACGGATGCTATTATACATGTATTGAGATGTTTTGATAATGATAATATTGTTCATGTTGAGGGCACTGTTGATCCTGTGAGAGATAAAGAAATAATTGATGTGGAACTTCAGTTAAAAGATCTAGAAACTGTACAAAACAGAATACAGAGAGATGAAAAGCGTGCTCAAACTGGGGGTGATAGACATGCAAAGAAAGTTGTAGAAGTACTTTATTTGTATAAGGAGGCTCTAGAAAAGGGACTTTCAGCACGTACAGTACAACTTGATGAATCTCAAATAGAAGCTTCTAAAGAATTACAATTACTTACTAATAAACCTATATTGTATGTTTGTAATGTAGATGATAAGTCAGTATTAAACGGAAATAAGTATGTGGATGCCTTAAGAGAAGCTGTTAAGGATGAAAATGCGGAAGTGTTGATAATAGGAGCTGACATTGAATCAGATATTGCAGAATTAGAAACGTATGAAGAGAAAGAGATGTTTCTTCAAGACCTAGGTCTTAAAGAAGCTGGTGTGAATAAACTCATAAGGGCTGCTTATCACCTACTAAATCTTCAAACTTATTTTACTGCTGGTCCTAAGGAGGTCAGAGCTTGGACTTTTATTAAAGGAATGAAAGCTCCTCAAACTGCTGGAATTATACATACTGATTTTGAACGTGGTTTTATACGGGCAGAGGTTATAAAATACGAAGATTTTATAAATTTAAAATCTGAAGTAAAATGTAAGGAATTAGGTAAAATTTCTATTGAAGGTAAAGATTATGTTGTTCAAGATGGAGATATGATGAATTTCCGTTTTAATGTTTAGAAATTTTATATATTAGAAATATAATCAATAAGTTTATAAAAAATATTGTCTTAAGTAAGACAATATTTTTTATAAATCTAAGTAGCTAAAGCATAATTATTGCAATACTGTTACCCTAAAAGGTTTCTATATCTCCATTTTCAATTTGTTTTGCTACTACAGTAAGTTCGTTGTACCATTCTTTCCCGTATTTTCTTATTAATGCATCTTTTGTAAAAACATAGACAGGAATCATTTCTTTAGAACCTTTAATTCTGGCGCATGAGCATATTTTCCATTTGTGGTAGTTAACTAATTCAAAGCCATCATATTTTTTTATTCTGATGGGATATAGATGGCATGAAATAGGTTTCCTGAATGTACTTTCTTTATTCATCCATGCTTTTTCAATTGCACACCAGCAATTCCCATTTTCATTTATTGCATATGCACATTCTTTCTTTTTAACTAAAGGAGTTACTAAATCTCCTTCAAAATCTATATTACCATAACCTTCTTTTTTTACGGCAGAAATCCCTTGGGGAGTCATGTATTTTTTTATTGCTGAATAATTGTTCTTAATTTCATCAACTTCACTTTCTTCCATAGGTGCTCCAGAATCTCCTTCTACACAACATATCCCTTTGCAAATTGCCAAATCGCAACAAAATTTTTTTTCGAAGAGATCAAAACTCACTATAGTATCGCCTAATTGTATCATATCATTATTTAGTTTGCTTTGCGCAAAATTAATATTTTTACTCTAAATATTTCTTTTATAGATGGAAAAGTCGTTCTTTTTATATAAATTTGTGCATACTCTCAATGTTTTGTGTGTTAATATGTGATATATTGGAAATTCATTTTTCCTATATTATCAATTTATTTGTATATGTAGAGAGTAACTGATTTTATTAATTTATTAAATAATTATACTATGAAGATTGTTTTTCTTGACTCTAATACTGTGGGAGATGTAGATTTATCTCCAATTAAAGAATTAGGAGATTATACAAGTTATGAATATACTGCCGATGATGAAGTTGTTGACAATTGTAAGGGTGCCGATATTGTAATCAGCAATAAAGTTTATTTAGGGAAAGAAGTCATGGATAAACTCCCTGAACTTAAATTGATATGTGTTGCAGCTACTGGAACAAATAATGTAGATTTGGATTATGCTGCTAAAAAGAATATTTTGGTCAAAAATGTAGCAGCTTATTCTTCTATGAGTGTTGTTCAACATACCTTTGCTCTATTATTTAGTATGATGCACTCTGTGGGAGATTACGATAGTTATATTAAATCTAATGATTATTCCAATAGTAATTCTTTTACTTGTATGAATTATTCTTACGATGAACTGAGTGCTTTGACTTGGGGAATTGTTGGTTTAGGGGATATTGGTAGAAATGTGGCTAAGCTAGCATCAGCTTTTGGAGCTAATGTGATATATTATTCAACATCTGGTAAAAATTCTAATCCAGATTATAAAAGTGTCTCTTTTGATGAATTGCTTTTGAATTCTGATATTATTTCTATACATGCCCCTCTTAATGACAATACTTATGATTTGTTTAAATATGATAGTTTTAAGAAGATGAAAAAGTCTGCTATTATTGTGAACGTTGGAAGAGGAGGTATTATAAATGAGGTAGATTTAGCAAAAGCTTTAGTTGATAATCAGATTAAAGGAGCTGCATTAGATGTGTTTGAGAAAGAACCAATACCATTAGAAAATCCTCTGTTGGCTGTAGAAGATAAAAAGAAATTAATTTTGACACCTCATATTGCTTGGGCTTCTGTACAGGCTAGAGAAAGGTTAATTAAGGGTATTTGTAATAATATCTCACAATTCTATAAAAGTAATATATAATTATATTTATACAAATATATGTTATGTTAAAACAGTAGAAATATTTTGTTAATGAATAAAATTTAATTAAACTTGCATATGTCTTTTATTGAAAGTTAATTAAATTATTGTTCATAAGTAAATTACGATTTTTTTAACTTATGCCTGTTCATTGTCTTGAACAGGCTTTGTGTTTAACTTTTTTTTAACCTGTTACACAGTGTATTGGTGTTGTATCAAACAATAAAATTAGATAATTTTGTATTATTAAAATGTGAGAATATTAATCAGAATTTTCATTTTATACAAACTAAAAAATAATATGTTATATATTAGTTCTACTTTTATATAAACTTATTCTATAGAAACTAAATGTAAATTCTTAAAAGAATAAAAACTATGACAACTGAAAAAATAGAGAGATTAAAGTGTGTTATTGTAGGTTCAGGCCCAGCAGGATATACAGCAGCAATATATGCTTCAAGAGCTAATTTAAATCCAGTTATTTATTCTGGATTACAAGAGGGAGGTCAGTTAACTACTACTACAGATGTGGACAATTTCCCAGGTTATCCAGAAGGAGTTACTGGTCCTGTAATGATGCAAGATTTGAAGAAACAAGCTGAACGTTTTGGTACAGATATGCGTTTTGGAATTGTAACAGATGTAGATTTTTCATCACATCCACACAAACTTACTATTGATGATGAAAAACATATAGAAGCAGATGCTGTTATCATAGCAACTGGAGCTACAGCAAAATATTTAGATCTTCCTTCTGTTGAGAGATTTAAAGGTTTAGGAGTTAGTGCTTGTGCTACTTGTGATGGTTTCTTTTATAAAGGTAAAGATGTAGCAGTAGTAGGTGGTGGAGATACAGCTTGTGAAGAAGCTTCGTATTTAGCTGGTTTGTGTCGTAAGGTTTATCTTATCGTACGTAAAACTTATTTAAGAGCTTCAAAAGCTATGCAAGATAGAGTAGCTAATACTCCTAATATAGAAATACTTTTTGAACATAATACAAAAGAACTTTTCGGTACTGATATGGGACTTGAAGGTGCTATTCTTATTAAAAGAAAGGGAGAAGCTGATGAGCAGGAGGTTAAAATAAATGTAGATGGATTTTTCTTAGCTATTGGTCATCATCCAAATTCAGAAGTATTTAGTAAGTTTGTAGATATTGATGAACTAGGTTATATTAAGACTGATGGTAAGACAACTAAAACTAATATTCCAGGTGTATTTGCAGCAGGTGATATTATGGATCCTACTTATCGTCAAGGTATTGTAGCAGCTGGAACTGGTTGTAGAGCCGCTATTGATGCTGAAAAATATCTTGCAGATTTAAAATAATTTATTATTTTAGCTTATATAGAAATATTAAAATGCTTTTCTAAATAAAGAATTAATTTGATATGTCTGATTCTCATCAATGAAAGTTGATGAGAATCATTTTTTTATTTATTATTATTATGTAATTTTTATTATTTTGGAGACAAAGTCTTTTTATTATAATATTTATTATTAGTGTCCGCTAAAAGTCAGTAAAGGACATAACGCTCCTCTCAATCACTAATGAATAGGTGATCGAGAGGTGTGTTTTTGATTCTAAGCCCCCTTAA
>Ga0172378_10000822_pt1 | contig 28092 bp, 23 predicted proteins | sample GrowelOW332metaG_FD_119755 | JGI IMG/M metagenome (GOLD analysis project Ga0172378, IMG submission 119755) | Groundwater microbial communities from an aquifer near a municipal landfill in Southern Ontario, Canada - Pumphouse #3_1 metaG | ecosystem: Environmental > Aquatic > Deep subsurface >...
GAAAAGACTGTTTGGCACCTACACTCTTCAAGAGGTGTTCGACAAATTGGATTCCATAGAATGCTACGAGAATCAAGGTCGGGAAATGAGAGTTTCCGAGGTCACCGCAAAGCAGCGACAACTATATCTTGACATGGGTATCGCACCGCCAAAATCCTCGTTATGAGTGGGACGGGAATGCAGGTTAAAAGAAGTATTGGATTCAAGGACCTTTCAATCACTTTCAAAAACGCACACTGATACTATTCGCATTATTTCAGATCATATCATAAAAATTAAAATAAATACACATGATATGATTGAAAGCTTTAAGCATATCAAGAAAATTGAGGATCTATCATAAAAAACCATAGAATATCGAGAAGAAGTGTTTTCCTATTTTGCGAAAATAAAATACATGTTGATAAGTTTGAATTTCTTATCGATGATGAAATGTGGCTTTACCCAAGTATCGGTAGTTACTGTTTATCTGTTAATCTTATGGTTTTGATTTGGTTAATTAAACGAACCCTTTAAATACTGCTTAGTCATTTCCTGTTTTGGATATTCAAATACTTCAGATGCAGTCCCCTGTTCAATAATTTCACCCAGGTACATAAATACTACATAATCAGCAATACGGCGGGCTTGGCGAAGTACGTGCGTTACCATAACAATAGTATATTGCTGTTTTAATTCAACGAATTTCTTTTCAATCACTTCACTTGAAATAGGGTCTAATGCTGAAGTAGGTTCATCTGCCAGAATGATTTCAGGATCAACAGCAAGCCCACGAGCCAAGCATAAGCGCTGTTGTTGTCCTATCGATAAAGCAGATGCAGGATCTTTCAAACGGTCTTTCACTTCATCCCATAAGTTAGCTTGTTTGAGGTAATGTTCAACACGTTTATCGAGAAATTGTCTTTTTTTACGACCACTGATACGTAAACCAAAAGCTACGTTATTATAAATATTCATCGGCAGGGGATATGGCCTCTGCGATAACAAACCCATTTTTTGGCGTAATAAGGTAATATCCTTATTTGTGTGCAGTATATCGTCATCATCGATCAATATATTTCCTGATACCTTCATTTCAGGATAAAGGTCAGTAAGTCGGTTAAGGCTTTTTAGTAGTGTAGTTTTGCCACATCCTGATGGACCTAAGATAACCGTAATCTTCTTTTCAGGTATCTCTAGATTAATATCCTTGAGTATCTGTTGTTTCCCTATACTAAGATTTAGTTCTGATATTTTTATTTTAGTTCTATCTTCCATCAACTATTGTTTAATTCTGTTCTTTTGATATTTTTTAGAAAAAAATCTTGTCAATATACTGATTGCCAAGATAATTATAGTCAATACAAGTGCTGACGCATAAGCACGTTCCTGAACTTCAGGTATTGGTGAACTCAACTGAAAAAAAATAGCCAACGGTAGTGTGGCAGTAGGTTGATTCAAAGCAGTTGGAATATGATCAGTATAACCAGTTGTGAATAACACAGATGCTGCGTCACCAATACCACGGCCAAAAGATAGCAATATTGCAGTGACCAATCCCGGAATTGCCTGTCGTAAGTATACCCTATATGATATTTCAGATGAAGTAGCACCCAATGACATCGATGACTCAAGCATTCCGCGGGGTATCGTTTTCAATACTTCGTCCATCCCTCGCACCATTATAGGTATAATAAAGAGCGTTACTGTCAAGATACCAGCCAATAATGATGTCTTTAAACCAAAGTAAATCATAATAGAGAAACCAAATGCTCCATAGACTATAGAAGGAACCCCCCATAGTAAGTCAAGCAGGAAACGTATTCCATTAACCAGTTTCTTATGTTTGATCAGGTGTACATTCATCATCAGCGCAACTGGTAAACCTATGACTAATGCAAGTGAAGTAGAAGCAAGCGCCAAGTACAATGAACCAATGATGGCATTTAAAATTCCACCTTCTTTTCCAAAATAGAATCCTCCTTTTGGAGTTTGACTAATCATTTCCCAAGTAAGGGAAGGCAACCCTTTATATAAAATACTTACGATAATTAGGGTTAAGGAAATGACTATAATACTTGTTGACAAGAACATCAACACTCTGAAAAAATTCTCCTCTGTATGTCTTAGCTTTCTCATTGTTATTCCATTTCTTCTATACGGGTAATGGCGTATCGTGATCCCAGGTTAAATAACATCACAACCACAAACAAAACTAAGGCAGCAAGCATTAACGCTGAATCATAAAGTGGTATTGATAGCATTTCACCATAATTATTTGCTATGAGAGCAGGCAATGGATAACCTGGTTGGAATAATCCTTTCGGTATCGTTGTTACATTACCTACCACCATTAACACAGCAATGGTCTCACCAAAAGCCCTTGAAACCCCTAATCCGAATGCTGAAATAATACCTGGGAACGCCTTTCGTACTAATACTAATTTAATAGTTTGCCATTTAGTCGTACCTAATGACAGGGAAGCCTCTTTTAACTCATCAGGTAAGGTTCTGAATACATCTATCAATATGTTTAAAATAAAGGGAATGATCATGACAGCCAGCACAATGCCCCCGGCAAGTATACTATATCCTGATGATTGCTTTCCCAGTAAGGGTGCAAGGTAGTCTGAAATAAAAGGGACTATTATCAGAATACCCCACACCCCGAAAATAACCGAAGGAATACCTGCCAATATATCAATTACAGGGTGCATAACTTTCAACACCCAGTTCTTTGCATATTGAGTAAGGTGTATGGATGTCAGTAGGCAAATAGGTCCTGCAATAAGCAATGAAATTACAGTAACCCAAAGTGAACTGATAATGAATGTCAAAAAACCAAATTTACCAGCTAGAGGACGCCAGTCACTTGAAAATAGTAACTCAAATAATGACTGCTCCCTAAGTAACATGGCAGATTTAACATACAGACCTATACCTAAAAAAATAGGCAATAGTATCACAATCATCAAAGCGATGACCATCCATGTTGTATGCAACTTGCTCCTTAAATGACGTTTAACTTTAAAGCAGCGAAAAACATCCTTACTTTGAAAGCTTTTGTAATTCACTCTTGACTTTCTCTTCTGTAAGGTTAACATATCCAGCATTATGTACAAATTTTTGTCCATCTGTGACTATCCATTCTAAAAAAGCCAGCACAGCAATACTTGTAGGTTTACCCTTTGAAACAAAGTATAAGTCACGGGCAGGCGGTGAAGGATATTTCCCGTTAGCTATAGCCTCCATCATATCATCTAATGAACCGTAATATCGCTCATCGTCACTGATTTGACCATCATTATTAAAATCGATAGGCACAATAGATAACCCGACGTATGTTTTGCGGGTTTTCATATCAAAAGCATAGTTTACATTATTATAACCTAAGCCGGTTTTATCATTCTTTACAGCGTCAGCAATTCCGGGATCACCAAATACTCCAATGCCTTTAAGAGACTCCTGGTTGGAACCAAGATATTTACCCCACATTTCTGCTGCCCCACAGGCATCAGAGCGAGTGTAAGCATTCAGTCTTGTTTTGTCAGAGGTTTTGTAAACTTCACCCCATGTTTTGACAGTACCTTTAATATAGATTTTTTCAAACATCTCCTTGCTAATGCCTTTTTGGTCGATAAGTTTAGCTAAAGGGTTAGAAGGATTATAAGTGGGTACTACAGCATCTTTAGCAACAGCAATAAACCAGGCTCCTTTTGATTGTTCCTCAGGTGTAACTTCTCTTGAAAACATACCAAGATCAACCATTTGTGATAATGCATCAGTCATTCCTTTACCCGCTCCACCGGCTGAGATATCTATTCTGACCTCCGGGTTCAATTTCTGAAACTCTTCAGCCCATAATACTGCCATGGGATACAATGCAAAAGCTCCCGAAATAGAAATAGTCCCTTTATAGGTTCCATCAGCATTTTTTACTGATTTGTCTTTACCACTACTGCAGGATAAGGTGAATAAGATTGCTGGTATTACTAATACCAGAATGAACAAGTAAAAATGCGTGCTTCTTTTCTTCATGTGCCTGTTGAGTTAATAATTAATAATGAAACTTGGTATTTCAGTTTATTGATTCAGTGAACATTGTCGCTCAAACTGTGATGAATTCCTTTAATTACACGGCCATGCTAAAGTAGGTAAAATCCTTGAAACAGTTATTAACACTTTCAATTAATTAATAACCAGAAATTGTGAATAACTTTAAGAGGCACAGGTATCAAAAATAATTATCAGGTGATTATGTGTGACTTAAATCGGTTTTATAATACTAAAATTCATTTGTGCTCCAATATTCTATAACTTTGAAGCCATAAAAATGAAAGGTATGAGAACATTTGGTCTTTTAAGGTTATTACTTCTGACTATGGCAATTACAATATTGATGCCTGCTTTCTGTCAGATTACCAGCGTTCCCTTAAAATCAGGCACTACTGACCCTGAAAGTGATGGATTTATTTATGCACTACCCTTGAATGTTGTAAAAGTAGATGTATATGTATCTAAAACAAGCAATTATAAAGGTAAATACAGCGATTTTGCTGCTAAACTACTGGGGATCACCGATGTGATTGCAAAAGATGCAATTACTTATAATATTGATAAAGTAGAAGTGACAACCCTCCGTGATATTGATACTAATCAATATTACTATGCAGTATTACCCCATAAATTAAAGAATGACTATACCTTTATGGTAAACCTTACGGAAAAAGGATTTATTTCAGGGTATTATTCCATCGATAAAGAAGAAATTGAAAGAAATCAAAAGGGAACATCACTAACACCTTTCCGTGATTTGTTGAAACCCATATTGATTGAAAAAGTGGATACGATTATTCGAAGGGTCAGTATAGATACTACAATTATTGAAGAAAAAGTGTTAAAACGCAGTATTTCTGAAAAGTCCAATGAACAACAGGCCCGCGAAATTGCAGATCTCATTTACCGGATCGAGGACAATAAATTTAGCTTGATTACCGGTTATCAGGAAGTCAATTATTCCAAAGAAAGCATGCAATTTATGTTTCAAGGCTTGAACAAAATGGAGCAGGAATACTTGGCATTCTTTAAAGGTTCGAGTATTACAACAGAAGAGAGATATACCTATTATTACACTCCGGGTGAAGCTGTTAAAGGGTCAATGTCAACTTTATTTCGCTTCTCACCTTTCATAGGCATTATTGACAAGAATATACCTTCAGGTGATGCAGTAAGTATTTTTGTTACTCCACAGAATCATCTTAAAATGGTGAGAGAATTTGAAATCCAGCGTATGCAAACCAAACGCCATTCGCATGGGTTGTTTTACCGAATTCCTCAAGAAGTAAAGATTGACATTAAGGTAGGGGACAAATTATTAACTTCACATAACGCGTTAATTAGTCAGATGGGAATTATTACTTTCCTTCCTTCTAATGTGTCGAATGTTGACTTTTTTGAAAATGGTACATTAAAATCCTTAATCTTGGAATAAAAAACAATGGCTAATTTTACACTTGAACGAATTAAAAGTATCTTGTTTTATCCTGCATATGAATGGAAGATAATAAATGCTGAAAAAAGAACCTTAAAGGAAGACTTTTCAGGTTATGCATTGAATCTTATATTGTTTGGTGCAATATCACAGGCAATCGGCAGTTTCTTTTTTGTGAGGAATGTATTGGATATTGATGCGTATCGTTTCTCCTTTCCATTGGTAAAAGCATTTTTTTACCTCCTCATGCAAATATTTACCATCTTTATTCTTACTTTTTTTGTTAATGGCTTTTCAGGAAAGTTAGCTCCCCAAAAAGATTTTATTAAAAGTGGCAAGCTGGTGATTTATGGTCTGACTCCAATGTTTTTATGTTATATGATTTCAAACCTTAGTTCACAACTAATCCTTGCTTTAATTCCTGCTTTTTATTCACTGTGGTTGTTTGCTAAAGGGTTACCGGTATTGTTAAAAACAGACCGTCTTAAAATACCTGGATTTATATTTATTATTGCTCTTTCCACTCTTGGTATTAATTACCTGCTCGACATCGGTTTTGACATACTAACAAGCATGATTTTCCCTGATATCATTATCAAGTAAAAGGGATTACTTAATATTAATCCCGTAATCTTTTATAACTTATTTAATTTAAGAAAAAGAGGACCTTGTAAAAGATTATAAGGTTTTCAGATAAGCTGTTCGTAATATTACCAAGTCATTCAGCAATTTTTCAAGAAGTGCTATTGGTAGCATATTGGCAGCATCTGACTTGGCACTTGCAGGATCAGGATGAGTCTCAAGGAATATCCCATCAGCACCTGCAGCTATTCCTGCACGGGCAATTGTGGAAATCATGGAGGGTAGTCCACCACTCACACCTGAAGCTTGATTTGGTTGTTGTAATGAGTGCGTTATATCTAATACTACCGGAACATTAAATTGCTGCATGATGGGTATGGACCGCATATCGACGATTAAATCCTGATAACCAAACATAGTGCCTCTGTCAGTGAGGATCACATTGTGGTTGCCTGTTTCATATATTTTTTCAACCACAAATTTCATTGATTCAGGCGATAGGAATTGCCCTTTCTTGATATTTATCCATTTGCCTGTTTTACCAGCTGCTTCCAGCAAATCAGTTTGTCTGCACAAAAACGCAGGAATTTGAAGAACATCCACATAGGCCGCAGCCATAGCTGCTTCTTCAGCAGTATGAATATCTGTAACCACAGGTATTTGCAACTTTTCCCTGACTTCAGCAAGGCACTTGAGAGCTATTTCATTGCCAATCCCTGTAAATGAAGAAGCTTTTGAACGATTCGCTTTACGGTAGGAAGCCTTAAAAATAAAAGGAATATTAAGTTTTTGTGTCAGTTTTAATATATGCTCTGCAATTTGCATGGGCATGGTTGTGTTCTCAACTACACAAGGTCCAGCCATGATAAAGAAATTATCTGACTGAATAAGATTGTTAATAATTGGTGTTTTTATCACTTGATAGAGCATTGATTAATACTGATATTTTGATTGCCATAACTGGCTCAACCGTTTCCTGAACTCTTCTTCTCTTGCATTTTTGCCTGGATCATATAGTTTATGTCCTTTAACCTTATCAGGCATAAATTCCATTACAATAAAGTTACCATCATAACTGTGTGCGTATTTATAATCAGCACCATAACCAATGTTTTTCATCAGGTTTGTCGGAGCATTTCGAATGTTGAGAGGTACCGGTAAATCACCGGTCTTGTGCACTAATTCCAATGCGTTTTCAATTGCCATAGATGAAGCGTTGCTTTTAACTGAACAAGCAAGATAAACAGCACATTGAGCAAGAGTAATTCTGCACTCCGGATAACCTGTTTTGTGCACAACATCAAAGCATGCATTGGCTAGTAGCAATGCGTTAGGGTTAGCATTGCCAATATCTTCAGATGCGAGGATCAACATTCTCCGAGCAATAAATAAAGGATCTTCTCCTGAATCAATCATGCGGGCCAGATAATATATTGCCGCATTTGGATCACTCCCTCTTAATGACTTGATAAACGCTGAAATAATGTCGTAATGCATTTCACCTTTCTTATCATACATCGAAAGGTTTTGCTGAATAATGGATAAGGTCGATTTGTTATCGACAACTATAACATCATTATTTTTTTTCGAGCTAGTAGCTATTATTTCAAGTGCATTAATAAGTTTTCGGGCGTCACCACCTGAAATACGCATTAAAGCTTCAGTTTCTTTAATCTCAAGTTTGATATTATAAATACTGGCAATCTTTTTAACAGCACTATTAATGATCACATTCAATTCTTCTTCAGTAAGGGGTTTAAGAATATAAACCTGGCAACGTGACAATAGCGGAGAGATCACTTCAAACGAAGGATTTTCAGTTGTAGCCCCAATCAATGTGATAATACCTCTTTCAACTGCACCAAGTAAAGAATCCTGTTGTGATTTACTGAAACGATGAATCTCATCAATAAATAAAATAGCGTTTGAACCACTGGTGCGGGCCGTTTCAATTACTTCACGGATATCTTTAACACCTGAGTTAATTGCACTTAAAGTATAGAATGGCCGGTCGAGTGCTTTGGATATCAAAAATGCCAAAGTCGTTTTTCCCACACCCGGAGGTCCCCAGAAAATCATTGACGGAAGGTTCCCGCTCTCAATGGAACGGCGTAGAATGGCATTTGGACCTATCAGATTGGATTGACCCACATAATCTTCAAAGGTTCCCGGACGTAATTGTTCAGCCAATGGAGGCAGGTTATTCATTATTTATATTTTATCTGACAAAGATAAGAGTATTTTTTGTGGTGCATTTTTATCTTTAAAGCAATAATGACCCAAAACAAGACGATTTTTTAAGCCATTTTTAATATCATTAATGAAAATAATTTCAACGATGCTGTTAAATGATTGATAATAAGCGATATACTGTATTAAAAAAAACTTAAAGAAACTTGCTTTTGCATTTTTACTTTATTTATCTTTGCAATGTTTTAAAACTAAACACATCAAAACATGAAAACATTAGCTCAGATTTTAGTTATCGCAGGTTTAGCATCTTTCGTAGCATGCGGTCCAAGTGCAGAACAAAAAGCAGAACAAGCTCGTTTAGATTCAATCAGAATCGCTGACTCTATCGCTATGGTACAGCAGGCTGAACAAGCTGTTCAAGATTCTATCAACGCTGCTATGGCTGCTGATACTGCTGCACAGGTTGAACAACCAGCAAAATAAAACTAATCTTCTGTTAGATTTATTATAAAAAAGGGGTGAATATTCATCCCTTTTTTATTTTTATTGTTAAGTCTGCTACCAAAAAATGGAATTGAAACTTCGCATAATATCTACTATAATAGTTTTGAGCCTTATTGCCTGTAATAATCAATCTGAGGAGAAAGCAGAGCAGGCTAAGCTTGATTCAATCAGAATAGCTGATTCAATTACTTTTGTGCTGGAAAAAGAAAGAGTCATCGATTCCATTCAAGCTATTGCTGATGAACAGCAAATAATCTCCGATTCAATTCAGAATCAGGTAAGTAACTGATTTTTGCTAAGTTAATGAATCCTATTCTATATTTATAATGGATAAGAATTGTTTCCTAACCTAAAACTATGGTTATTAAGATGTTAAGAAAAACATTAAAGAATCATTAAGAAATTTAATTTTTAAGTTACATTTTAAGCTATTTTTGCCCGTTTTTAATTAACCACAAAACAATGAAAAAATTATCATCACTTTTAGTAGTAGCTGGATTAGCTACTTTAGTTGCTTGCGGACCAAGTGCAGAACAGAAAGCTGAACAGGCTCGTTTAGATTCAATCAGAATAGCTGACTCTATGGCTTTAGTACAGGAAGCTGCTCAGAGAACTCAGGATTCCATCAACGCAATTGCTATGGAAGAACAGAGAATAGCTGACTCAACAAGAGTTGCTGATTCACTTGCAAGTTTGAAAAAAGGTAGGAAATAATACCATTACTACATTTAGATCACAGAAAAGGGAGTTGACGCTCCCTTTTTTGTTTTTATACCAAAACCCGATTTTTTTTACTATTTTAGCACTCTCTCAATAAAAATCCACTTATCTCAATGAATGATAACCCTATAAAACCCAAAATTACTTCATTTCAAGAATTCGGATTTGATAATGGAATAATGGAAGGAATTGAGGCTGCAGGTTTTAATGAACCAACTCCCATTCAGGAACAAATCATTCCAAATATTCTTAAGGGAAAGGATGTGATTGGGTGTGCCCAGACCGGAACAGGAAAGACCGCTGCATACCTGCTCCCAATATTACATCACATTATCAATAATCCGGTTAAGGGTATTAATACTATTATTATTGCACCTACAAGGGAACTCGCACTTCAGATAGCGCAGCAATTAGAAGGGTTTAGTTACTTTTTAAATATCAGTTCTCTCGCTTTTTATGGAGGAACCAGTGGAATTGAGTGGGAACAACAAAAAAAAGCATTAATGCAGGGTGTGGATATTGTAGTTGCAACACCTGGTAAATTAATATCTTTCCTAAACATGGATCTTGCCCCTGTAAACCAGCTTCAGCACCTTATACTGGATGAAGCTGATCGTATGCTTGATATGGGATTTCAGGAAGACATTATGAAAATAATCAGCTACCTGCCTGAAAGCAGAAACACATATTTATTCTCAGCTACCATGCCTTCGCGAATCCGTGATTTAGGCAGGCGAATTCTCAAAGATCCTGTTGAAATAAATATTTCTTTATCAAAACCGGCAGAAGGCATTTTACAGATTGCTTATCTCACCTATGACACTCAGAAGACACCTCTGTTGGAATCATTGATAAAAGGGCATGACCTTTCGAGCGTACTTGTTTTTGCTTCTACAAAAATCAAAGTTAAGAAAATAGCTCACGATCTTAAGAAAAAAGGCTTTCAGGTTGCTGATATCCAGTCGGACCTTGAACAAACTGAACGTGAGAAAGTATTACTTGCTTTCAGAAACAAGCAACTTCAAATTCTGGTTGCTACTGATGTACTTTCGAGAGGAATTGATATTGAAGATATTGATTTAGTTGTTAATTACGACGTACCCAACGAAGCTGAAGACTATGTACACCGTGTAGGTCGTACAGCCAGGGCAGAAAAGACTGGTATTGCCATTACTTTTATAAATGAGGAAGAACAAGCTGAGTTTGCAAAGATTGAGACTCTGATTGACACGGAAATCAGGAAACTAAAACCTCCTGTTGAACTTGGAGAAGGACCGGAGTATAATCCTTTATCCAAACCCATAAAAAGGTGGCATTCTGATCGACGCAAACCGGGGAGGAAGAAATAGAGGTTAAAGACTATCAATCTAATTTGGCCTAAATTGCCCATAAACTAGCTCTGCTTAGCTTTGTGACTAAGGATTAAGGTCAAAATTGCATGAAGTAATAAGTTGCTGCTTATGTAGTATTAGTATTTGTTTATCTGTATTTTAAAGTTTATTGAACCTGATATTTAAATCTCAAGTGAAGGTTCAATATCATGGGCATACTTATAAATTCCTCCTTCAAGAATATACAGATCTTTTATTTTAAGCTTGTCTTTAAGATAAATATATACCATTTCACTGTTACCCCCATAAGTACAATAAATAATCACTGTATTATCTTTCTCAACCCGGTCAAGCATATCTGGTAATTGTAATTGGGGAATTGAAATCGCTCCCTGGATATGAGCTATAGCGTATCTTTCTGCTTTACGTGTGTCAATAATTTGCATAGGATCATGCATTTCTATTTTCAACTTTAACTCTGCAGGCAGAATAAATTTCATAACTATTCCCTTATTCCTAATCGTTAACCAATTGTTCTATTTTGTCTGATTCAAGTGTATAAATTCCTTTGGGCTTATTGGCAAGCTTGATCATTGCCCTGGCAACTATTTCAGCATGAATGGGCCTGTATTTGCGCATTGAACCAACCATAAAAGGAATAACAACCTTTGACAGTACCTTGCTTACTTCTTCCAAAGGTCTTCTTTCACGCCTAATTCCCATAAGCATACTCGGCCTTACAATACTCAGGTTATTAAAACTGAATGTTTTAATTGACTCTTCCATTTTACCTTTAGTATTGAGGTAGAAGTTCCTTGAATGATCATTTGCTCCAAGGGATGAGATAACTACAAAGGACTCTACTTTATTGAAAGAGGCAATTTGAGCAATTCTTTCAACAAGACCATGATCAGTATTAAAAAACACTTCACGGCTACCAGCTTTCTTAATTGTCGTGCCAAGACAACAGAATAAATGATTACCTGTGACTTCAGATGCAACGACATCAAGCTTATCAGAATTGAATACATACTGTTTAACCTTATCGGATGGGAAGTTTAATTCCTTCCTTATAAAGAGTTTAATATGGTCATATCTGGGGTCAGCTATAAGTAGTTCAGTTACGAAATGCCCAGTTAATCCACTGGCTCCGAATACTATTGCTGTGTATTTTTTTTCATCCATATATTAAATAAACTTTATAGAGTTAAATAGCTTTAGATTGCTTGCCTCTTTTGAGGGAGAAAAATATTCCTATAAAACATAATACTGCGAATATAAAGAAAGCAAAGTGAATACTTGACATTAATCCATCAATATTTTCACTACCATGTGCTTCTTTTCCCATTAAAATGGCAAATATCATAAGAGTAATACCCATACTCATTGTTTGTCCAACTAGTCGCATAGTTCCTAAAGTTGCTGAAGCCATGCCATACTCAGTATTTGATACTGAACTCATAACAGCATTAGTATTGGGTGAAGAGAACAAGGCGAAACCCAAGCCCAGTAACATCAGCATTAAAACAAGAAACAGGATACTTGTGTCACTATTGATAAATATCAATGATGCTATACCTACTGTAGCGACTGCCATTCCCAGTGAAGAAACAATAAAAGGTTCAATCTTGTCACTTAATTTTCCTGCTATAGGTGAAATGATTGTCATCATGATAGGTTGTGCCATTAAAATTAGCCCTGTATCACTTGGTGAAAGATGTTTTACTTGCTGAAGAAACAAGCTTAAAAGAAACACTAAAGCAAATGTAGCGCTATAGTTGATAAATGCAGCAATATTAGAAAAGATAAACACCTGGTTATGTCTGAAGCTCATGATGTCAAGTAAAGGTTCACCAGATTTTCCTTCTATATATCCAAATAAAACCATCCCAAATATTCCTAATACAAACAAAATAATACCTTGTAAAGAAGGCATTTGGGGAAATCCATAAATAATGACTGCCAGGCTTAGACCATAAATAACACTACCTGTTTTATCAAAAGCATTTTCATTGCTAGTCACTTTATCTGTGGGAAGCCGTTTTGTTGCAATAGGAATGATTATAGCAGCTAAAAAAGCTGTAAGGAAAAATACGGAGCGCCATCCCCAAAGCGCAGTACAAAACCCTCCGATTGTTGGTCCAAGACTTAAACCCAGGTATACTGATGCAACATTAATACCAAGGACCTTTCCCCTGATACTCTTATCGTATGATGAAGTTAATATGGCAATGGCAGTAGCATAAATCAGAGCTCCTCCCATACCATTAATAAACCTTGACACAATCAACATCCAAGAATTAATAGACAGCCCGCATATCAATGAGGAAACAACAGTTAAATAAATCCCTGCTAAAAAGAACTTCTTACGTCCATTTTGGTCAGCCAGTTTCCCAAAAGGGAGAAGAAATATAGCTGCTGCAAGCAGATAAGTAGTAACTACCCAACCTAATGAAATGGTATTCATGGAAAGGTCAGTTCCCATGGAAGGCAATGCAACATTTAAGGCAGAACCCATAAAAGGTGTTAAGAATGAGCTTAAAGTAGTTACAAATAGTATGGACTTATTATGAAGCATCCTTTTTTAATGCAAATTTATCTGTTTTAAATTAAGTTACCAGTAAATCTATTGTGAACAATAAAATAATGAACTTGTTTGATTAACTATAATTTGGGCGGGTATAGTTAAATGAATCCTAAAGAATGAGGATTCCCCGGTTTATTGAATACCTTATTGAACAAACAATTTTCATAAATTCATTAATACACATTAAATCGTACAGTCATGGATTACTTTTTTGCAAAAACGGTTGATTACCCTGTTGCTATTGCAGTTGAGAAGATCACTAATCACCTGAAACAGCATGGTTTTGGCATTTTGACACAGATAGATGTTCAAAAGACCCTGAAGGACAAAATTGATTTTGAGTTTCGTCCTTATATAATATTAGGAGCATGCAATCCTAACTTCGCCAAGGAAGCACTTACCCACGAAAGAAGGTTAGGCTTGATGTTACCTTGTAACGTAATTGTACAACAAACAGAAGATGGCCGTACCGAAATTGCAGCTATTAATCCAGAAAGAACCATTCAAACCATTGGTAATGAAAAGTTAGCAGAGATATCTACCAAAGTAAAGGAAGTCATGCAATCAATGATAAATTCCCTTTAAGCTTAAAAAGCTACTTTAATTGAGAAATTGAAGGTACGCCCAGGTGACCAAAAGCCTGTAAAGGTGTAGATGTCATGTGAATTGCCATCTTCACCACGCATTATAGATTCCTTGTTCAGAAGATTATAAATACCAGTACTGGCAGTTGTTTTTAACCCGCCAATTAAAAAGTCATATATAATGTGCAGATTAATCGTATGATAGGAAGGAATGCGGTAAGGCTGGGTCCGGTCATTCGGATCATTGCGTCCTGCAGGATCAAAGTTAGCATAGATTCTGTCGAAGTACAGCCAATTGGCATTAAGAGTAAAATTGCCTGGTAACCTCAAATCGCCTGTAAGTCCTACTTGTAGCTGAGGTGCGTCACCTACCCATAAACCTTTAGAATATACTTTGGTAGAATCAATAAGCACCTGGTCATTATCATAAAGCTCAGCATCCACATCATTGCTCCATTTCCAGTCGCCCCATGAAAAAGTAAAACCCATATCCAGATTATGTAATAACTCTGCTGATGCCTCAAGTTCAACACCTTTATGAACAGCATCAAGTCCACGTATAAGTGCCCTTGTTTGCTGATTGTTATCCAATTGAATATTTTCCTTCGAAAGCAACGATTTATCCTGCCATAGAGTATAATACAGATTTAAGTCAACGTTGATACTCCTTTTGTTATATCCATATCCAAGTTCTGCCGCACTTATTTTTTCATTAGTAATACGTTCAACTACTGCATTGCTAAAATTGGCAAACACAAATTTAAAGTAGGGGGCTTTTGAATAATACCCAGTATTGAAATACAGGTTATGGTGTTTGTCAATGTTATAATTCCCACCTGCTTTAAAATCATAACCAAATTTTGATACAAGGTCGCTTTTGGTATCAGTGATATAATTAATCCTGTCGTACCTTCGATACCAGTTTTGCGATAGGGTAGAAGCACCAAAAAAAGTGAACTTATTGAAGGAGTATTCCATTTGTAGAAAATAACTCACAATATCCACTCTTGAATCATTATCCACATTAATGATATCGCCGACTCCTTTAACCTGGTTTCGGTTGCCTATTCCTTCTATAGCCCACGAGTAGTTATCAATCCAATATTTGCCTCCAAACAGGTTGCTAATCTCTTCACGAAGGTTTGACTTGAAGTAGCGGGCATGAAGTCCGGTAATCAACTTCAAGTTGTCATTGAATTGATAATTAAGATTTGATAAAGCGCCATACCAAACATGGCTGGCTAAGTACTCTGTTTGAATGATCTTAGAAAATCCTGTAACAGATTGACCGTTTTGCAATTGAGCATAATCTTGGTTATTAACATTCTGCAAATAAATAGCATCCCAGTCAACCTGGTTATTCTTACGAAAAGTGAGAGCGGATTCACTCATGAAAGATTCGGAGAAATTGCCACCTCCGGTTCCAAAGGAAACATAAGCAGAAGTTGATAATAAGCCCTTATTAAATTCGAGATAGTGAATAATTGACAATTGTGGTTTGTGATAAAAGTTCTCAGCCAAACTATTAATTTTCCCGTTAAACATACCCCAGTCAGGATTGTATTTGTTGCCATAAAGATCATATTGCTCCTTTGTCAGGCCATAGGTTCTCTGACCGTGTCGTTCAGGGGCTCCCAAACCGGTAAATACAATAGATTGATGTTCATTAATTTGCTTGCTGATGGTTAAGAAATATGCCCATGAATTTACACTTGTAGCATCTATATAACCGGGGCCTTCAGTATGTGAACCCAAGAATGTGACTGCATAGTTATTTTTAAGCTTACCGGTTGAAAGGGACAATGTGGTTTTGTGATTGCCATAATCACTGACTGAATATCGGATACTACCGCCCTTTTTTGCTTCCGTTGATTTTGTAATAATATTTATTGTTCCACCTACTGAATTAAGTGCCACACGTGAAGCTCCCAATCCTCGTTGTACTTGTATCGTTTGTGTGGCATCACCTAAGCCTGCCCAATTAGACCAGTATACTAAACCATTTTCAACGCTGCCTACTGGTACACCATTAAGCAGTAAAGCGATGTTCTCCTGCTGAAATCCTCTTATGCTGATACGGGCATCACCTGTCCCTCCACCTAATTTGGTAGCATATACGCCCGGAACCATTTTCATGATTTCCGGATAATCCTGATTACCCATTTGAAGCTCAATCACTGCAGGCTTGATGTTACTCATTGCCACCGGAGTTTCGCGCTCTTTGGCATAATCTGACAAGATAGTTACTTCATCAAGCCCCGTAATTAGAGGCTCAAGCTCAACCTTAATAAAGTTTTTAATCTCTGATACTTTAAATTCAGTTTTATAAGTGCTATAACCAATATAACTGATTGTCATAGTATGCATACCCGATGTAAGATTAAGTATAAAATACCCTGATTCATCACTAATTGTACCTTGTTGAAGTGAATCGACCACAATGTTTGCACCGGGAATGGATTGTCCATTACTTGCATCAAGCACTTGCCCGCGAAAGAATATTTGCGAATAAGAAAATAAGGAGATAAAGAGAAAGGGTAAAAATAGTAACTTTTTAGTCATGGCTTCCTAAAGTTTAATTAATAGATAAATAAATTACACTTCAGGGTAGGACAAACAAATGGAATAAAAGAGCTGAAAAACAAATCTTTTATACCCATACAGAATTACTTCTTCCATCCAGACTTTACTGTCGGTACCGGAATTAAACCGGTTCAGTCTAAAGCAAAGCTTTAGAGTAGCGGACTATACCGCCGATCGGGAATTTCACCCTGCCCTGAAGAATTCGGATGCAAAAATATTATTTTTTCTTATACGTTTTTCACTAAATTTGCTTTATAAGTAAAAGTAGTTTCATTTTATCAGGGTTTATGAGGCAATACCTCCTGAAAGCCTTGTAATGATTGAAAAATGTCTTTATATATGAATTTTACGGATGATGAAGGCTTGATCACTAATTCCACAGATAATGGAATAACTCCTGATTCTACGAATAAAATGTATGTAGCTACTTTTCAGAAATCTCCACTTCCTTTATTTATTATTGATGCGAATTTGCAGATTATTGACTGTAACCAGAAAGTAAAGAGTAATTTTTACCTGCCTGATGGCTTTAACCGCAAGAATTTATCAGACTATTTTCATACACCTGAAGTTGATGATGCAAGTTCATGGCTTAAACTTCTTGAATCAAAAAAAACAATTAATGCATTTTTTGGCCCTGATGACTCAACCGTTGTGATTCTGACTTTTACGATACTTACAAAAGACTTTTTTCTTGTTGAAGCGGTGAAGAAACTTAAGAGTCGGGATCATTTTCAGAGCTTAATTGAAGAAGCAAAAAGCCAAGGGTCAGATTTCTTTCAAACAATAATCAACACTACATTATATCCTTTCTGTATTATTGATGTAAAGAACAATTCATTCATCATCAGGAACAAAGCTCATAATGAACTATTTGAGTCATTAGTTAGCGCAAGTATTAGTGAACAAAGCACTACTCTTGAACGAAATGAAGTACCTGATAGTTTATTTTTTGAAAATATTAAAGCTGCTAAGCAACCTTTTGTTGAAGTACACGAATACCTGACCATACAAGGGCAAAAGTTGCATTATGTAATTCATGGTTTTCCTGTTTTTTACCCTGATAAAAATGAGCATTTTGTGATTCTTCATTACAATAATGTGACTGATGAAATCCAATATAAACAACAGGCAGAAGAATACCGAAAGACAATAGCCGATCTTTTTTCCAACCTGCCCGGTATGATTTTCAGATGCCTTAATGAAACTAACTGGACGATTGAATATGCAAGCCCCGGTTGTAAGGCTTTAACCGGTTACACTGCTGAAGCCCTGATTAATAATAACAAGATTAAATATGGCGACCTGATTCATCCTGAAGACAAGAAAATAGTATGGAACACTATTCAGGAGGCCATCAAAAGGAAGCAGTGCTACACTGTTGAATATAGAATTTTAACCAAAAAAGGAAACCTAAAGTGGGTAACTGAAAGAGGAAAAGGAACTTATGACAAATTTGGTCAGCTAGTTAGCATTGATGGTTTTATTTCGGATATTTCAGAAGGTAAGTATGCCGAGATAAACCTTACCAAAGAGTTGCGAATTAGCGAGGCTGTTGGTAATATAGGAATGGAACTATTGAAAGACTCTGTTACCCCAGTTGATGTATCCAGACTGGTGCAGAAGCATTTAAAAGAAATTACCGGAAGTAATGTCTCAATTATATACTCACCGGATGAAACCGGCAATGGGTTCACTCTTTTTGATCATAGTAATGAAGAAGAAACAATTACTATAGTACCTGAAGCATATTCAGATGAGCAACTTAAATTTATCAAACATTTAATTAATCTTTCAGAACCATTTATTCAGAATACCCCTGAAACTATAATTTTACCCGGTTTGTGGGACACTCCGACCGAAGTAAACAGATATATCAGTATCCCTGCATTTACAAAAAACAAACTTTCTGGTTTGTTGATTATGGGTAAAGCTGATAATGATTATACGGATGAAACCATTACTATCGGTAAGCGGTTGGTGAATATGTTTGCTTTGGGACTTTACAGGCTTAAAGCAGAAGAAACCTTGCAGGACGCTAAAAACAGAGCAGTTGAGAGTGATAGGCTCAAGAGCCTTTTCCTTTCAAATATGTCGCACGAAATCAGGACTCCAATGAATGCTATAGTGGGTTTTGCTGAAATGCTGCAGGAAACTGATCTTGACCGTGAACAAAAGAACCGTTTTCTGGATGTCATTATTAAAAGTGGCGATAACTTGTTACGACTCATTAATGACATCATTGATATTTCAAAGATTGAAGCCGGACAGCTTACGTTCGACTACTCTGATTGTCTGGTCAATGAAATGATTGCTGACCTTGAAACTTACTTTAAACAAGAATTGACCAGAGTTAAAAAACCGCATCTGTCATTGTACATCCAGATGGGCCATCCTGAAAGCGATTTTGCAATATATACTGATCCAATGCGGCTAAAACAGATACTTAATAACCTGATAGGCAACGCAATTAAGTTCACAGATGAAGGATTTATTGAATTCGGCTACCAAATCAAAGCAGGAGCTATAGAGTTTTATGTTCGTGATTCAGGAATAGGAATTGCGTTGGATCAGCAGGAAGTTATATTTGAACGTTTCGGACAAGTACGTGAAGCTGTATCACGCAATCAGTCAGGTACCGGTTTAGGTTTAACCATATCCAAAAACCTGGTCGAGATGCTGGGAGGTACTATGTGGGTTGATTCCTATCCGGGTGAAGGTTCCACTTTTTACTTCAGTCTGCCACTTCACTTAAGTTCCCGTCAAGTAATCAGAACTAATAAAAAAGATATCGATATTCCCAGGCAGCTATTAAATCTTAAAGGTAAAACGATCCTTATAGTAGAGGATGTTGACACCAATTACTTCTATTTGAGTTCATTACTTCAAAAAATGGACTGCATAATTCTACGGGCTACCAATGGAATGAAAGCCATTGAAATGTGTAGAAAGGATGATTCCATCGACTTGGTACTTATGGATATTGAACTACCTATACTTGACGGTTACAAAGCAACCCGTGAAATCAAGAAGTTCAAACCTGACCTGCCCATTATTGCTCAAACGGCTTTTGCCATGACAGGTGAACGTGAACGTAGCAAGGAAGCAGGTTGTGATGATTACCTGTCGAAACCTATTCGAAAAGAGGAACTTCTTGAAACCTTAAGTAAGTTTTTGTAATAATCGTTAAGTGCTGACAATTAAGCAGTTGGCTGTTTACACTTGTCAACAGACTCAAGTAGGCTTAAATCTTTCGGATTCCATTTTAGTTCAATTTATCATTTATAACGTGGATCATTCTTAGGTGGTAATTTTGCCATACGCTGCACTTCAACTGATGGGTAGCCAAACTCATCAACCACCTTGCCTGCTATCAGGTACACCCCTCTGCCACGAGTAGGATTCTGCCTGAGAATATCGGGAAATAATACCACATCAAAAAATTCACCCTCATAATCAATAAAGGTCACAAACTGCATAATCTCCTGCTTCACAGTGCGTACGTACTTAATAGTGACCAATAGTCCGGCCATGCGTACCTGTTTGCCAATGCAGGAGCTCAATGCTGATGCCATGATTTCACCTCTGAAGCTGGTTTTAAGCATATCGAAGTAACTGAGCGTTACAGGGAAATCAAGCAGTTCAATCTCATCATAGGCATCTTCAAGCGGATCATGCACAAAAGCGGGTAATTCATAGTTTTTTATCCCCTGATTAAATAGTACTGTTGTAGTCACTTTTTGTGTTTTACCGAGCAACATGTGCGATTGCCATAACAATTGTTGTTTATTGTAACCGCTAAACCTCAGCGCCCCGCAGCGGATCAGTAAAATTATCTGCTCCAGTCCGGGGTTCAATCGCTGAATAAAATCATCAAGTCCTGTATATGAACCGTTCTGTTCACGCTCGTTAATAATTTTATGAGCAAAGCTACTCTCCAACCCTAACATATGTACCATGCCTATGTGAATAGTCTTATCCTTCACACTACTCATATACTGCCCATTATTAACACAGGGCAGTTCAATGTGTGCCCCATAACGTTTTGCTTCGTTAAAATACAGCCATCCCTGGTAGAAACCGCCAAAATTATTGATCACGGCTACCATAAATTCAATAGGGTAGTAGGCTTTCAGATAAAGGCTTTGATAGCTCTCTACCGCAAAGGAAGCTGAATGAGCCTTTGAAAAGGAGTAACCTGCAAAGGATTCAATCTGACGCCATACCTCTTTAGTGATTGCATCAGGGTACCCTTTCTGTTTGCAGTTGTCGAAGAACTTATCAACAATGCGTTGAAACTCCACTCTGGAGCGATATTTACCACTCATTGCCCTGCGTAGTACATCAGCATCAGCCAGGTCCATACCGGCAAAGTGATGACATATTTTCAACACGTCCTCCTGGTAAACCATTACACCGTATGTTTCACTGAGTTGTTCCTTCATTATCGGGTGTATGTAGCTGAATCCGTTTGGATTATGAAACCGTTGAATGTATTCACGCATCATACCTGAGCGTGCTACCCCCGGCCTGATAATAGAGCTGGCAGCCACCAGTGTCAGGTAATCCTGGCATCGTAACTTCCTGATCAACCCTCGCATAGCAGGGCTTTCAATATAAAAGCAGCCGGTAGTTTCCCCTTTACCCAGCAACTTGATAATAGCAGGATCCACCTTGAATTTCTGTACCTGGTGAATGTCAATACTCACACCGTAGTTTTCCTTGATAATATCCACGCTTTCGCGGATATGCCCAATTCCGCGCTGGCTGAGTATGTCGAGTTTCTCAAAGCCCAGATCCTCTGCCACGTACATATCCCACTGTGTAACAGGCATCGACTTAGGTGGCAGATCAAGTGCAGTGTAGTAAGTAATGGGTTCTTCTGATATCAGTACTCCACCGGCATGGATACTCCTGATATTCGGAAAGTCAGTCATACGGGTGCCAATATCCATTATGTTACGCGTAATGTGATCCTGGTTATCGGGATTATTTGGCTCATCAACCAACCGGTCAAGCTCTGCTTTTGGAAGCCCTACAACTTTACCCAGTTCACGTAATATGGATTTCCCCTTAAAAGTAGAAGTAGCTCCCAGTAAAGCGGTATGCTCTCTGCCATAGCGCTTAAAGATGTAATCAAGCACCTCATCACGCTCCTTCCATGAGTAATCAATATCAAAGTCAGGCGGACTGCTCCGTTTAGGGTTTAAAAACCGCTCAAAATAAAGATTCAGTTCAATAGGATCCACATCCGTTATACGAAGGCAATATGCTACAATGCTGTTCGCTCCGCTGCCTCGTCCTACATGATAAAAACCTCGCGACATAGAATACCTTATAATATCCCAGGTGATCAGAAAGTAAGCACAGAAACCTAACCGGTCAATAATATCCAACTCATGGCGTATGCGCTTCTTTGCTTCGTCATTGTTGTTGCCGTATCTGTAACTCATTCCGTCAATAGCCAGCTTTTCAAGCAACAACCTGTCGTCGTAAGCAGTTCCTGTAAAAGTCTTTTTATTCTTAATCGTTTTATAGTCGAAGGCAATGGAGCATCGGCCGGTAATTCTTTCCGTATTTCTGATGAGTTCAGGATAGTTGATAAACATGATGTGAAGTTCATCATCAGTTTTCATCATCCGGTCAGCGCCTGCTACCATATCAGGTGTAAGCTTGCTGAGTAGGATGTTGTTGTCAATAGCCCGAAGGTAACGGTGCAGTTCATATCCTTTTTCATCCGTAAAGCAGATGGGTGAATGGATAATATACTTGTCCGGGTTTTTACGGTAATCAGAGAAAGGCATCTTCGTGATATCAGCAGGGGCTATTCCAATGTATTCATTCTCTGCCAATTCACTTATTTGCCGACTGCCAAAGGAATACACTACAAACACATTACAAAAAGGAGGAGCAGGAAATGGGAGAGGGGTGTGCTGCAGGTTACTACGGCTCATCAGGTCATTAAGTTCCTTAAACCCTTCGTTATTTTCAGCTATACCGGTATAAAGCAACTTATTGCCATCCCGAAACTCCATTCCTGCCATCGGCTTAATGCCTTCCTTATTGCAGGCTTTTACGAAATCAATGATCCCGGTACTGTTATTGATATCGGCCAGCAAAACCGATTCAGCCCCTGCTTCTAATGCTATGGAGGGTATTTTGTCGACCGGTATAGTGCCGTAACGCAAGCTGTAATATGAGTTGAAAGTCAGGTGCATTTGTGTTGTTGTTCCACAGTGAGGTTGAAGTGTCAGTTAATAATTTGCTTGAGTAATTGCTAAAGGGCGTTCAGTTTCTTTTTAATAAATGTCAGGGTGTTTGTTGTTCAGTCGCTGTATGGCTTAAAGTACAATTTTATCAGGCTGTTCTTCATCTTCTATTCTGCCAAGGGTTGCCGCATGTGTGATAGCCCTGGTGCCGAAACGATTACGAATATGGTCCATAGCCTGGTATAAATTGATCGTTTCAGGCTGGTCATCAAACATGTTAATCTGTTGAACCCCGCTTACCAGGTGACTAAACCGTATGCCAATCAGCCTGATAAGCATACGTCGTTCGTACAGACGTGAAAACAGGTCACGCACTACCGGCAACAACACGTGGTCGAAAGCGGTGTAAGGTACGCGATGCTGCAGGGTGTGGGTATCGAAGTTGGCATACCGAACCTTAACGGTAATGCATGAGGTGAGTTTCTTTTTCAATCTCAGTTGAAACGCCAGTTTCTCCACCATCTTGAGGAGCAGGTCGTTGATCATGGCAATGTTAATAGTATCCTGCTCAAAGGTGGTTTCAGTGCTTATGGATTTCCTTTCTGAATAAGGCTCAACCAGTGAATGATCAATTCCATTGGCTTTTTTCCAAATGATAATCCCGTTTTTGCCAAGCACACGTTCCACCATTTCAACCGGCATATTGCGCAGGGTTTCAATATAGGCAATGCCCATTGACCGTAGTAACCGGAAGGTTTTATCGCCAATCATGGGTATTTTGCTGATGGAGAGTGGGTCAAGGAAAGCGTTTACGTGATCTGCCACTACCTGGAGTTCCCCATTGGGCTTTGCTTGCCCGGTGGCTATTTTTGAAACCGTTTTATTAACAGACAAACCAAATGAAATAGGTAATCCTGATTCCCTGATAATGCGCTCACGCAGTTTATGCGACCACTTCAATGAACCGTAAAACCTCTCCATGCCTGATATATCAATGTAATGTTCATCAATGGAGGCTTTTTCATATACAGGCGACTCTTCGGCTATGATATTGGTCACCATATTTGAAAAGCGACTGTACTGCTCCATATCTCCACGTATAATGATTGCATCAGGGCAAAGGGAGCGTGCCATCCTCATAGGCATAGCAGAGTGGACCCCAAAAGTGCGTGCCTCATAGCTGCATCCCGCTACCACACCACGATCTGACATGCCTCCTACAATAACCGGCAGCCCACACAGCTTGCTGTTGTTCAATCGTTCTACTGAAACGAAGAACGTATCAAGATCAAAGTGAACGATAGTTCTGTTCTCTAATTCGGGTAGCATAACTTTTTTTTATCCTTTTTGTAGAATCTGCTATTTTTTGTTGTACTTTTGATTAATAACTAATCAATTTAACGACTACAATATAATCATTTTTCCTTAAACATGCAACAAATGGGGAATATTTTTTGCTCGAACATTAAGTTATTGCGCAAGCGCAGAGGGCGTACACAGGATGATGTGGCAGTTACACTTCACATGAAACGTTCTACACTGAGCGGTTATGAAAATGAAGTAGCGCAACCGGCCCTTGATGCTTTAATTGCCCTTTCAAAGTATTATGGCGTATCAATTGATACGTTACTTAAGGTAGACCTGTCCAAGCTTAGTGATAGTGAATTGTCGCAGCTTGAACGCGGCTATGATGTGTTTATCACAGGTAGCAAGTTGAGGGTACTATCCACCACTATTGATAGCGAGAATAACGAAAACATTGAGGTGGTTAATCATAAAGCTTCGGCAGGGTACAGGGTAGGTTTTGCTGACCCTGAGTATATAAGGGTCTTGCCAACGTTTCAAATGCCGTTTCTATCAAAGGAAAAGAAATACCGCACCTTCCAGATTAGCGGTGATTCCATGCTGCCCATTCCTGATGGTTCGTGGGTTACCGGTGAGTTTGTACAAAACTGGACCCTTATTCGTGATAACATGCCCTATATTATTCTTACTATTGATGATGGAATTTTGTTTAAGGTGGTTCATAATGATATAAAAACTAAAGGACAACTGAAACTCATTTCACTAAACCCTCTTTATCATCCTTATGAAATTGATGTAAAGAATGTGCGCGAAGTATGGAAATTTGTGCATTATATTGCCAATGCTATGCCTGAACCTAACCTGCGTAATGATGAACTTGTCAATACGGTTGCTTCCCTTAAAAAAGATATGGATAAGCTTAAGAAACAAATGAATAACACGCAAACTTCCCTTTCATTTGATGAAGCCTGATCCGTTTTTTAAGTTTCAATAATCCCGTCATCTTTCATTTTGATGGGATGTGAAATATTTTTTTGTCTATTGGGCATGGAGTGTTTCAATCTCTCAAAACATTATCAGGATATTTTAATGAAATGATTTAATTTTGGCTGAATAAATAAACTCCTAATCATACTCATAGTGAATAGAATAAAAGCCCTTACACTTATTACTTTAGTTTCACTGATTAGTCTGCCCGCAGCTTTTGCCCAAGGGGATGCTACAGTCAAAAAGATCATTGAAATCAGCAAAACCGATAACCGTACTATGCAACATCTGGATGTATTGTGCAACCGGATAGGAGGCAGGCTGGCCGGTTCCGATGCTTATGATAATGCAGTTCAATGGGCTGCCGGTGAAATGCGCAGTTGGGGTATGCAGGTGCGCATTGAGGATGCAGGCACTGTACCGGTTGGCTTTAACAGGGGGCCCTGGTCAGGTAAGTTACTGGGTGATAATGCTATGTCACTCCATTTTGCTACTCCCAGCTATACCTCCGGTACTAAAGGTGTACAAGTTGGTCATGTGTTGATTGAACCCAAGTCACAGGAAGAATTCGACAGAATGAAGCTCATGCTTAAAGGTGCCTGGGTTTTGATTGGAGGTACAAATGAAGGTTATCCTATGAGTATTTCTGCCAAAGCAGATCATCGTCGTGACAGTATCATAGCTGAAAATAATAAGATTGCTGCTCAAAATAACGAGATTCAAAGGGCTAACTGGATGGGCGGTGAACACAAGGATTTACTCCCACTTATTGAGGAACCTGCTTTGTTTTATAGGCAAATGAGAGAAGCTGGTATACTGGGTATTATACAATCATCAAAAGTTCCAATCCAGGCAATGTATGACCGGAAGAATATGGAATCCATGACTTTTAATAATCTGCCTTCTGTTCCTGATATTAAGCTGGATGAACATCAGTATGACATCATTAAACAAATGGCTGAAGAACGGCGTATTTTCATGCTTGAATTTGATATACGCAATCACTTCAAACCAGGCCCTATAACTTATCATAATGTAATAGGTATTATTCCCGGTACTAAATACCCTGATGAATATGTTATCATATCAGCTCATCTTGATGCTTATGATGTTGCTACCGGTGGGGTGGATGATGGTTCAGGAGTTGCACCTACCCTTGAAGCTGCCAGACTTATCATGCAGGCCGGTGGCAAACCGAAACGCACTATACTGGTTTGCTTGTTTGCTGCTGAAGAGTATGGCTTAGTGGGTTCAAAGACCTGGGTTGACCATAACCGTGATAAATTGCCCATGATATCTAATATGTTCAACAGGGATGGCGGACCTATGCCACCAACCGGTATTAATGTTCCTGAGGCTATGCTGGATGATATGACCCAAATTTGTAAACCGCTCAACAGTATCAATCCCGATTTTCCGTTTACGGTTACTAAGTCTGAACCCCGTCAGAAACCTACAGTTGCAAGAGGTACTGATGCCGGTAGCTTCGCTGTGGAAGGAGTGCCCACTATCAGTTTTAACTCTGACGATGTGAAAGGTTATAATTTTGATTATAGAGAAATCTGGCACACAGAGCGCGACCTATATAACATGAGTATACCTGAATATCAGAATCATGCTGCTGTTGTTACTGCGGTAGCAGCCTATGGGGTTGCCAATCTGAATCATTTGCTTTCACGTAAGGGACTCTTTAAGGAAGAAACCCCTGCACCCTGATTCTGACGCTGAGTTTTCAACATTGCAGTTTGTTTTCGGTAAATTATTCTTGAAAACGGAAAAAATTTAACAGGTGATCATTTGGTCATCTGTTTTTTTTTGTTTTAATTTGGTTGCCATGAATGGTTTGTGTAACCGCACGAACAATTGTTCATCTGTTTTTTTGTGTTTCATTCAGAGATTAACCACAGTTTATCCACTGCCTAACAGTTGTTCAGCTGTATTTGAGCGGCTCATCACTGGCTCATCACCGGCTCATCACCGACTGTGAACCGACTGTTGAGCGACTTGGAGTGAAACCAATCCGATTCGGTACCAATCAAAGAAATGGTACTTTTGTGTCATGAAATTTAAGCCTGACCTATTCGATTTGCTTGAAGAAAAAGCAAAATTCTATAATCAACCTTCTTTTATCTCATCTGATCCGGTTAGTATTCCACATCAATTCAGCCTAAAAGAGGATATAGAAATTGCCGGTTTTTTTGCTGCAACTATTGCTTGGGGCAATCGCACCGGAATTTTGAAGAATGCAAACAGACTGATTCAGTTGATGGATCATCAGCCTTATCAGTTTATTACCCAGTCAGGTGATGATGATAAAAAGAGGTTCTCAGGATTTGTGCACCGGACTTTCAATGATGCAGATTGCCTGTTCTTTATTGAAGCGCTTAGCGATATATATCGTTTTCATGGTGGGATGGAGGCTGCTTTTGCTAACGGATTAAATGAACATAGTGAAGATGTGTTTTCAGCAATCACTCATTTCAGAGATGTTTTTTTAACTACCCCACATCTGTCAAGATCAGAAAAGCATTTAGCCAATCCTGCTGCAGGGAGTTCGGCTAAGCGTATCAATATGTTCTTAAGATGGATGGTTAGAAAGGACGACTGTGGAGTGGATTTTGGATTATGGAATAGCATGAGCCCTGCTCAGTTGCTCTGTCCGCTTGATATTCATTCCGGAACAGTTGCCAGAAAATTAGGATTGCTCCATCGTAAGCAGAATGACTGGAAATCAGTCATTGAGTTAACTGAAACACTGCGGGAGTTTGATCCTTCAGATCCTGCTAAATATGACTTTGCACTCTTTGGAATGGGAATTGATAAGCTTTAGACTATTGCTGTCCGGTAAAAGCGTAAAAACATAAAATAACGGTTCAGATTGCCCGTAAAATGGTAATCCGAACCATTTTTTTGCAAAGTAAGTCCCTCTAATCAAAAAGTGACAATTCTGGAGGTGAAGAATTAAACTGACTAATGATTTGTAACCATACCTTTTCTGAAAAGCAGTTAGCAGTCAGTAGTCAGCAACCAGCACTCA
>Ga0172378_10000823_pt1 | contig 28079 bp, 27 predicted proteins | sample GrowelOW332metaG_FD_119755 | JGI IMG/M metagenome (GOLD analysis project Ga0172378, IMG submission 119755) | Groundwater microbial communities from an aquifer near a municipal landfill in Southern Ontario, Canada - Pumphouse #3_1 metaG | ecosystem: Environmental > Aquatic > Deep subsurface >...
CCTTATTTTGTAGAGAATATTGCTGTTTCTAATTCAGAAGGTTATTATAAAATAAAAATTCCTAAACATGGAGAATTAGGAAGTAGAGAAATGTCCGTTGACTTCTATTCAATTAGAGTATTCCCAAGAGCAACATCAGATTATAGTTTTGAGTTTGGAACATTTAATTATAAAATGGATAGTGTTAATATTATAAGTAAGAGAGTAGATATTAGACCTATAACTTACGGATACTTAAAAGTAATCCTTCCTAAAACAAGTAGCGATAATTGGGGCTTTTGGGATTATCCAACTTCTACCTATGAGAGACCCTGTTTTAAAGAAAAATTAGTTAGTAAAGGTGATTATAATGATACCTTAAAATATTTCTTTTTTAAGGTTGTTGCTCTTAATGGATCTATAAATTGTGGAAATTACCCTACAATCTATAGAAATTATAATATAAATAATCCAAGAGATACTATAACTATTAATGTTGAACAATAAAATAAGAAAAGCACCTATACATTGAAGTAAAGGTGCTTTTGTTTTAGAAGAAATATATGTTTATTTATTCGAATGAAAGAATTGCTTCTTTTATTATTTCAATAGCTTCTCGTAGTTGTTCTTCAGTGATTACCAATGGTGGTGCAAAACGGATTATGTGTCCATGTGTTGGTTTTGCAAGCACTCCCATATCACGCATCTTTAAACAAACGTCCCAAGCTTCTTTTCCATTTTTTGGACGAATAACGATAGCATTTAGTAATCCTTTTCCTCTTACTAATTCTATCATTTCACTCTTACCTTTGCCTATTTCATCACGGAATATTTTTCCTAAGTACTCTGCTCTTTCTGCAAGTTTCTCTTCTTTTACAACTTCAAGTGCTGCAACTGCAACTTTTCCTGCTAAACAGAATCCTCCAAAGGTTGATCCATGTTCTCCTGGTCCTATTGTTAACATTACTTCATTGTCTGCAAGTACTGCTGAAACAGGGATAACTCCACCTGATAGTGCTTTTCCTAAGATTATCATATCAGGACGTATCCCTTCGTGGTCACAAGCTAATAGTTTACCTGTTCTTGCTATTCCTGTTTGTACTTCGTCAGCAATGAAAAGTACGTTATGTTTTTTGCATAAGTCGTAACAAGTTTTTAAATATCCTTCATCTGGAACAAATACTCCTGCTTCTCCTTGTATTGGTTCAACAAGAAAAGCAGCAACTTTGTCTCCATGTTTTGCTAAAACTTCTTCTAATGCTTTTGTGTCGTTATAAGGTATTTTAACAAATCCTGGAGTGAAAGGACCAAATTGACCATAAGAATCGGGGTCGTTTGACATTGAAACTATAGTGATTGTTCTTCCATGAAAGTTTCCTTCACAACATATAATTATTGCTTCGTTTTCAGGAATTCCTTTTACTTTATATCCCCAACGACGTGCAAGTTTTAGTGCTGTTTCGTCAGCTTCTGCTCCTGTGTTCATTGGCAATACTTTGTCGTATCCAAAGTATTCTGTGATGTATTTTTCATAAGGACCTAAACAATCGTTGTAAAATGCTCTTGATGTTAGGGTTAGTGTTTGTGCTTGGTCGCAAAGAGCTTTAACAATTTTTGGATGGCAATGTCCTTGGTTAACTGCTGAGTAGGCTGAAAGGAAGTCAAAATATTTTTTTCCTTCAACATCCCAAACAAATGGACCTTCTCCTTTTGATAAAACCACAGGAAGTGGGTGATAGTTGTGAGCTCCATAGTGATGCTCTAATTCGATAAATTCTTCTGATTTTGTCATAGTCAATATGTTTTAAATAATAATGTGCAAATATAATTCTATTTGGTTTAGTTGCAAAAAATAAATGTTTATTTTCTACCAATATTACGGAATGCTTTAAAGAAAATATTTATATCTGATTGCCATGAATAGTTTCTTGCATAAAGCAAATCTAATCTGTTTAATGTGCTTTGATCCAATTTCTCATTGTTTAAAGAATCTTTTGTGCAAATAATCCCTTTTTTGATTGCTGGAAGAATATTGTTGTTATTAAGGTTTTGATTAGAATATCCAACCCATGTTCTCTTGGCAAAAATAATTAGAAATATATTTCTCCATAGTCCAAAGGGTTCCTTTAAGAAAAAAACAATAATTGGAGAGAAGGTTAAAACAAAAATTGATAAGCTAATATCTAACAGCCTTTTCTTCCTTTTGCTGTCTTCGTTGGAAATGGAGTTAACAGAAACAACATATAGGTCGGTTGGAGTATTGATTGTGTTGCTTCCAATAATAAAGTCGGTTTCGGGAGGTGCAATTATGAAGTGAATATTTGTTGATTGAAGTTCTGCCATCATACTAATTATTTTTTGTTGGCTAAGAGTTTTGGCACAAAAAATTACTTCATTAATCTTATAAATTTTAATTATTTCTTTTATTTGTGAGCTAATACCAATAAAATTAGGATTGGTAGTTTCTCTTTTCCCTTCTTCAACCAGACCAATAAATTCTGTTTGTGCATCAGTTGTTCTAAGTAATTGAGCAACTCTAACTGCTTCTTTATCATCTCCAATAATGGCATACCTTTTAGTTAAACTTACTTTCAAATTCCATGTGCCTGTTGTAAGATAACGATAAACAAATCGGATAAGAATTATTACAAATAGAGATAACACGGCTCCCAATAAAACTAAGGCTCTTGAATGCCTTAAGTAGTCGGGAAGGAGGGAGTAGAAAACAAGAATAGTTATCATTCCAAAGAAAACTCCAGAAATAATTTTGGGGATTCTAAAGGGTTTTGAATATCCACCTGAAAGATAGATTGAGAAAAGCCATATAAATATATAAACTGGGACAACAAATTGAATGTATTGAATAGGGTAGTAGTCTGGATCGTTCCAAATATTATTGCTCCACCATTCAACCAATAAATAGTAAGAAAGATATACTAAGAGAAAATCTAGAATTGGGAGGAGAATATTTTTAAATATTCTTGTGCAGAAAGAAAGTGCGGCTCTGAACCAAATGGCTATCTTAATTATTATTGAGAACAGTTTTGTTTGTTTTGTTGATAGATGCTTTTGTGCGAAAATTGCCATTGCATTATAGAAAGTATATACATAATTAAGTGATGCTTTTTTTGTGCTTTCTCCTTTATAGTGAATGATTCTTGCTTTTGGGAAATAGTAGTTTTTGTAGCCGCCCTTAGTTATTCTATATGATAAGTCAATATCTTCCCCATACATAAAATAATCTTCATCCAAAATGCCAACCTTATCTAAACATTCTTTTCTTAACATCATGTAAGCACCGGCAAGAATATCAACTTGGTTTACTTCATTTTCAGAGAGATGCCCCATATAGTATTGAGCATATTTTTTTGAGTGTGAGAATAGGTTAGTTAGCCCACTCATCTTACAGAATGATGCCCAAACTGAAGGGAAACCTCTTTTACTCTCAGGCAAAAATTTTCCCCTTCCATCTATCATCTTAACACCTAATCCTCCGGCATCGGGATGAGAATCCATAAATTCAATGCACTTTTCAAAAGTATCTTCCTCAACAACTGTATCTGGATTGAGTAAAAGGATATATTCTCCATTAGCTTTGCGTATAGCTTGATTATTAGCTTTTGCAAATCCAACATTTTCTTTATTGGCAATAAGAATAACTTCTGGAAACTTTTCCTTAATTACAGTAAGCGAATTATCCACAGAGTTGTTGTCTACAACAAAAACCTCTGCTTCAATATTCTTGCATGCATTTCTAACCGAATACAAGCAATGTTCTAAAAAATAAGCTACATTATAATTAACAATTATAATAGAAAATTTCATCAAAAAATTAATTTAGTTTTGCAAAGATAGTATTAAAAACGAACTAATAAAATTTTATTTTGTACATTTGCAACCTTGTTAAAGAGAATTTGACTTTGGTATGAAAAAAACATTTCCTTTTTATTTACTCGCAGTTTCAATTTTTTTAATAATCATTAGTCCCTTCTTACTCTCAAGAGGGATGTTTCTTGACGGAATTGTTTACGCAAACTTCTCAAAAAACTATGCAATTGGTGAAGGAACTTTCTTGAATCCCTTCTTCTCTCAAACTTTTCTTGTTGATTTTAAGTCTCACCCTCCTATGTTTTTCTTCCTTGAAGGACAGTTTTTTAAAGTATTTGGAACAAGTTTTTTGATTGAAAGATTTTATTCAGTTTTAAGTATTTTGATAGCTTGTCTATTAACATTAAAACTATATAAGAAATTTGATTTTAAAATGCCTTTTTTACCACTCTTCTTTTTCCTTTCAATTCCTCTTATGACTTGGAGCGTGGTAAACAATATTATTGAAAACACCTTAATCATTTTTACAACTTCATCGGTTCTTTTCTATACTTATTCATTAAGCAAAAAAAGAATCCTATTTATTTTTTTGGCAGGTTTATCACTAACCATTGGTTTTAGTGTTAAGGGCTTTGTTGCTTTCTTCCCTCTTTCATTCCCTTTTATTTATTGGCTGGTTATAAGAAAGACAAATTTCTTAAGAATGTTAACTGATTCAATATTGATTTTTCTTTTTTCCATCATACCAATTTTACTTTCAATATACCTTTCCCAAGATGTTATGGATTACTTTGATCATTATTTTGAAATCCAAATAATTGGAGGGCTCCAAAATTCAATAACAGTTAATTCTCGCTTCTATATTTTAGGAAGATTCTTTAGTGAATTGATTTTTTCGTTCATTATTCTTGGCATTTATTTTCTTGTTCACAAATTGAAAATAAGGAAAAACCCACTTAAGAATAATGAAAATAACAAGAAAGCATTATTGATGTTTTTGTTTTCATTAACAGCCGTTTTGCCAATTCTATTAAGTATGAAACAAAGTGGGTTTTATCTTTTGCCGGCTTTCCCTTTTGTTGTAATTGCTTTTTCTGGTCTTATAGATGAAAGTGTTAGTAAATTAATTTCAAACATTAATCCAAAAATAAAATGGTTTTCAACTCTAAAATACATATCTATTGGATTATTAATCATTTCAATCTCCCTGCCTTTTTTATTTTATGGAAAGGATAGTAGGGATAAGGAACTATTAGCGGATATGGATATAATAGCGGAATTTATCCCTCAAAAATCTATTCTAAGCATTCCACCTCAAATGTTAGAAGAATATTCTTTGTTTGCTTACTATGCAAGATTTCATAATATTTCTATTGATAGGAACATCAAAGTTCAAAGAAAATACTTATTGATAAGAAAAGAGCATAGTTATAACTTTAAAAAAATGAATTACAAGAAGGTAAATCTAAATACCCAATCATATAATATTTATGAAAAAGAAAATTAGACATTTGTTTTTTATTATTGTTGTCTTTATTTCTCTTTCATGTTTTGGTCAGGAGGAAGATTTCTTTTATCAAAGTCCAAGTATTGACTCTCTTGATGTAAACAAGATATTTTTAGAGATTGAAAATCTAAACTTCTTTAAGGATAATGAATTTGCTTCAGAAAAAATTAGTGGATACACTCTTCCTGGCTTTAGAATAATACCAAAACTGTCTTTTTCATTAGACCATAATATTCACTTAGAAGCTGGCTTTAGTTTGCTCCACTTTTGGGGGACTAATTCTTACCCTTGCTTGTCTTACACAGACATCCCTGTTTGGAAAGGAGACGATTATCAGAAAGGATTTCATCTACTACCTTTTTTTAGAGCTCAAATTGAATTGATAGAAAATCTTAACTTAGTTTTTGGGAATCTTTATATTAATAATAACCACAATTTAATTCTTCCTCTCTACAATTCGGAATTAAATTTAAGCTCAGATCCTGAGGCGGGTATACAGCTTTTGTTCAATTCAAAATACTTTATTTCAGATCTTTGGTTTAATTGGCAAAGTTTTATTTATAAAAATGATAACCATCAAGAAGTTTTTTCATTTGGATACTCTACCAAAACAAATATTTTAAAACCCAATAGTAAATTTCAAATATATTTCCCTTTTCAATTTGTAGCTCAACATAAGGGTGGGGAGATAGATACTTTATCTGCTGATTTATTACAAACATGGACTAATTATGCTGGAGGAATAGGAGTAAATTATAAGATAGATAAATTAATAGATAATATTAGTTTTGATATTTATTATGCTGGTTTTGTTCAAAATATTGGGTCAAGTATCCCTTTTGAATCAGGGCATGGAATTTACCCAAAATTAAGTATAAGTTCTAACAATTTAAACCTAAGTGTTGCCTATTGGAAAAGCAAAGATTTTGTATCAATATTTGGTTCCCCTAATTTCATTAATCTTTCATTAGCAACAGAAAATATGTCTTTTAATGAAATTAGTATGATACATTCTAAACTTGAATATATTTATAAAAAGAAAAAGAATTATTCTTTAGGTTTTGAAGTAGATTGTTTTTATTATTTTCCTTTCTCAGGATACAGAACAGGATACGGTGAAATATATAGTTCTGATTATGCAGAGTTTTCTTTTGGTTTATATCTTAAACTCAATCCAAAGTTTAGATTATATAGCTTAAAGGAATAAACAATTATTCTGTAATTGATCAATATTCTTTGTGATTGTGCTCGCAACTTGGTTTGCAAACGAAAAGACTTTTAAATAGTTTGTTCATCTGATCCATTTGTTCTGGTTTAAGAATAGCCTTTAGGTCTTGATATTGTTCAATATGATGACGAAGAAGAATTTTTTGAGACTCTGTTATTTTGTTTTCTAATTCGGCAATTTTAACAGAATCTGAATTTGATGCAAGATAATCCATAAGTAATTCTTGACTTACGTGCAAACTATCAATTGCTTTTAATGCAATTGTTTGATGTTTTTTCTTTATTAAAGAATATTTATAAGCTTGTTCTTTATCTAATGAAAGTTTTTCTGTAACATAGCAGTTGCAGTTAACATTTTCTTTATCTTGTTTCTTGTTTTGTTTGCATGAGCAATCCTTATTATTAATCAAAAAGAATATATTCACTAATAAAAGGGAAATAACTACTACTACTAATGCAATAAAATATTTTTTATTCATCTTCTACTTTTTCACTTAATAGTTCAACTGGATATAGGCTTGATAAGGCTTCAAAGTGATAATCTTCAATAAATTCTGTGTAGGAATTGCTTTCAGATATTTGATTGCTATCCGATTTTGAATTTATTGTTGAATGAATGTTGAAACCCATCAATAATACTAATGCGAAAATACTTAATTTAAGAATATTCATACTCCATACTGGTATAGAGTATGATGCTTCATAATTTATTTTAGAATGAATTTTTTGGAATAAATAAGGATTAACTTCTTCAATTCTATCCTTTTTCAATAACGTTTCCATATATTTTGTCTGTTTTATTTTTTATTGATTTTTTGGCTCTATGAATTAAAACTTCAATAGATGCCAATGAACAATTCATTATTTCTGCAATTTCTTTTTGAGGTAATTCGTCATAAATAAATAAAATTATTGCACTTTTTTGTTTAGACGGCAATTTATCAATAACCTTATGCAAAATATTTATTTTTTCTTTTTCTTCAAGCGATAAATCAGCTCTTGAATCAGCTTGTAGCGAATGTTTTGCATCATCTACATTAACAAAAAACTTTTTGATTTTCTCTTTTCTTAGATAGTTTATAGTTTTATTTACTGCAATCCTATAAAGCCATGTTGAAAGTTTTGATTTACCTTGAAAGTATTTTGCAGAAGAATATATCTCTAAAAAAATATCTTGAACTAAATCTTCTGCACTATCTCTATTATGAGTCATACCATAACATAAATTCATAACCTTCAATTTATGTTGGTTAAAGAAGTCTTCAAAAACTTTTTGATTACCTAAGGATATTTCTTTTGCAATTTGTATGTCGTCCATAAACTTAAAGATAAAGCAGGATTTGAAATATCATACCCTGCTTTATACTGACAGATTAAAAGAAAATTTATTTTTTTACTTCTGCTTTTGCTTTATCTGAGCAACATTCGTGTTTTTTACCATCTTTGTTGCTTGTACACTCATGCTTTTTCCCGTCTTTTTTGTTTGAGCACTCATGTTTTTTTCCGTCTTTACTACTGCATTCGTGGTTGGCTACTTTCTTACCATCTTTATCGCAACAAGCCTTTGAAGCATCTTTCTTACCATCTTTTGAACAACATTCTTTTTTAACTTCTTTCTTTTGAGGTTCTTGTGCGCTAACTGTAGTTGCAGTAACAAGTGCGAAAGCAAATGCTAATAAGATTAATTTTTTCATTTTTCTTTTGTGTTTGTTTATAAATTATTTATTATTTATCTGAGTTAAGACACTCCTAATATTAAAAACTTACATTCTTTTATATAAAGATTTTCTTTATATCTTGATTCTGCAAAAGTAATTATTTTTTTTCAATAAAGATTTGTTAGCAAAAAATAAATGCAAATTCATATAATTATTCTTTTTCAAGTGATAAAAGAAATTCTTTTCTATCCAATCCTCCACCATATCCTCCTAACTTACCATTGGTTGCAATTACTCGATGACAAGGGATTAATATGGATATTTTATTTTTACCATTTGCATTTGCAACTGCTCTTATAGCCTTTTTATGATTAATTCTTTCTGCCTCTTCTTTGTATGAAATTGTTTTGCCATAGGGAATGTTTAATAATTCATCCCATACCCTCATTTGAAAGGGAGTCCCTATTGTAATAATAGGAATAGTAAACTCTTTTCTTTTCTTATCAAAATATTCTTTTAGCTCTTTTTCTAATTTTACTATAATATTGTATGCGTTTGAATTTGTATGATTTGTAATATCAACTATTTCTGCATTAAGCATTGTTTTAATTGAAGAAAATAATTTTTCATAATCCTTTCTATCTAAAAAATCTAAAAAACAAACTCCTTCATTTGTTGCACATGCAAGCATTTCTCCTATTGGAGTAGAAATTTTTTTCTTATATACAAAATCCCTCTTCATAGATATATTATATTGACAATTAATTCTTTTTGTTTATAGAATAACCTTTTATACCATAGAATATCAAATATATGTATCCTATTAATGGGATGATAAATGATACTTCAATGTTAAAACTATCTGCAACCAATCCTTGAATAGGAGGAAGAATTGCTCCACCAAGAATCATCATAATAAGAATTGAAGATGCTTGTGCAGTTTTGTCTCCAAGTCTATCAATTGCAAGAGTAAATATATTAGACCACATAATTGAATTAAATAATCCAATCGCTAAAAGAGACCACATTGACCAATAACCTAAATTCCCAAATACGTTCATCCCAACTAATATTAGTATACTGTTTACAATTGCAAATATTGCTAATGAACGAGCAGGTTTTGATTTGCCAAGATAGAAGAAAAAGAAGTTGAGGAGCATAAATACAATATAAAACCAAACCTGATGAATGCTTAGTGAATGTAAAGAATAATTGATAGTAAATATTATTCCAAAACTAATTATTGCTAATAATATCATATAAATAATCTTAAGATTAGTTTTTATCTTGCTCAGCGAAACAGCACCCAAGAATCGTCCTATCATTGCACCACCCCAATAATAAGATAAATAACTGCTTGCTATATCTTTGGTTATTTCTCCATTGGAAACGGATGTAAGATAAGAAACTAAATTACTTCCAACCGAAACTTCTGCACCAACATAAAAGAAAACTCCAATTGCTCCTAACCAAACATAAGGATACTTAAAAATAGATTCTTTTGAAGAAGATGTTTCTTGTTTTTTTATAGGTTCTTCTATTTTTGAAGTTCTAATAAATATTGCTAACAAACCAAGAAGTAAACCAAGAATAAGATAGGGAGTTTGTACTGCATAAGCTCCCTCAGAGTTTTCTATAAATACACTAAAAATAAAATATCCCCCCAATGCAGGTCCAAGTGTTGTCCCTAAAGAGTTGAAAGCTTGAGAAAGATTTAATCGGCTTGATGCAGTTTCGGAATTACCCAGCATTGCAACAAAAGGATTTGCTGCAACTTGAAGAAAAGTTAACCCTATTCCTAACATAAATAATGCACACAAGAAAAATCCAAAACCTAAATTTAACATTGCAGCAATGGAAAAAAGAATACAAGCGGTAGCAGCAATATAAAGTCCTATCTCTAATGTTGTTTTGTAACCAAACTTATGAATAGGGTCTTTTCCAGTTTTTGCCAAAAGGAAGAAGGCTAAAGAACCAAAGAAATATGCAATAAAGAAAGCTAATTGAACTATGTTTGCTTCAAAATGAGAAAGAACATAAACCCCTTTAAAGTATGGAATAAGTATATCATTAAGTGAAGTAATAAAACCCCACATAAAAAATAATACCGTAATAGATATCATTGGAATTAGATTATTATTCTTTTGTTTCATAGTATAAAGTATTTGATTTTTTATCAACAAATGTTTCTCTTGCAACTTTTTGAATAAAGTCGATTGTCAATTCTTGATAACAATCAACCTCTTTGTTTATATGATCAATATCGCCTAAGTATTCAAAATAACACAAATTCATAGCTCTTTCCAAAGCCTTAATTTGAGAAAAGGTCATTGTGGATTCAAATTTGTTTTTAACCTTTTGAAACTCTACTTCATCAATTGTTTCATAAGCTATCTTATGAAGTTCATCAATAAGGGCATTTTTGCCTTCTTCCATTGAAATATTATCTCTATATTTTCCAGTCAGAATAAACAATCCATTTTCAACATCACCACTAATAAAAGCATTAACTTCTGTAAAAAGTTCTCTCTCCTTAACCAATCTGTTATAAAGACGAGAAGAACGACCACTTGAAAGAATATCAGAAAGCAAGTCATAGGCATAGTATTCTTTCTCTAAACGTGAAGCCATGGGGTAGGTAATATAAATTGCTTTTTGAGGAACATTACGACTTACCTTTAGTTCACGAGCCTTTGTTTGCAATGGCTCCTTAGTGTTTTTTCTAATTATATCTTCTCCTTTTTGAATATGCCCAAAATGTTTTTTGCAAAGCTCCTTTACTTTTTCTGTTTCAACATTTCCTGCAACACAAAGAACAGCGTTGTTAGGAACATAAAACGTATGAAAAAATTGCTTGACATCATTTAGGGTTGCGTTTTCAATATGAGATATATCTTTTCCTATTGTACTCCACTTGTAAGGATGAACAGTGTATGAAAGTTCACGGAGCAATAACCAAACATCTCCATAAGGTTGGTTAAGATATCTTTGTTTGTATTCCTCAATCACAACATTCTTTTGAGTATCTAAACTCTTTTGTGACATTATTAGATTTTGCATCCTGTCGCTTTCAAGCCTTAAACCCATTTCAATTTCACTAACAGGAAGGGTTTGGTAGAAATTTGTGTAGTCATTACAAGTAAAGGCATTACTTTCACCACCACTTTCTTCAACAATCCCATCAAAATCAGGATAATTTTCACTTCCTCCAAACATTAGATGTTCAAACAAGTGAGCAAATCCTGTTTTTTCTTCATTTTCGTCTTTTGCTCCAACGCAATATAAAAGATTAATTGCAACTAAAGGAGTTGAGGCATCTTTGTGAACTATCACTCTTAACCCATTATCTAAAGTGAATTTATCGTAGTGTATCATCTATAATTGTATTATTTTCTAAGTTTGTTTTAGTTTATTTCTTAGCTTAACTATATTTCTCAATGTCTTTCTCAGTTATTTCTCCCTCACAAAGAATAGCTAAACGTTCGGTAACATTTTTTAATTCTCTAACATTTCCAGTCCATGACATTGATTGAAGCTTTTTGATTGCTTGTTTATTTATTTTTGGTTTGGGAATATGCATTTGAGAAGAATAGTTTTCTAAGAAATAATCTACAAGCAAAGGAATATCATCTAACCTCTCTTTTAATTCAGGCACCTTAATAACTATAACGGAAAGGCGATGATAAAGGTCTTCACGAAAACGTCCCTTTTCTATTTCTTCTTTTAGGTTTTTATTTGTTGCAGCAATAACTCTAACATTAACTTGGATATCTTTCTCTCCTCCAACTCTTGTAATCTTATTTTCTTGTAATGCTCTCAAAACCTTAGCCTGAGCAGACAGGCTCATATCTCCAATTTCATCAAGGAAAAGAGTTCCGTTATCTGCCAGCTCAAAATTTCCTTTTCTTTGTTTAATTGCAGAAGTGAACGCTCCTTTTTCGTGTCCAAACAATTCACTTTCTATAAGTTCTGAAGGAATTGCAGCACAATTAACTTCAATAAAATTATTTTTTGCCCTCAAGCTTATGTTATGAAGAGCCCTTGCAACAAGTTCTTTCCCAGTTCCATTTGCTCCAGAAATTAATATTCTTGCATCAGTAACCCCAACCTTTTCAATAAAAGAATACATTTGCTTCATAGCATTGCTCTGCCCAATCATATTTGAAGGCTGCTTAACGTTATGCGGCTTATGAATATTCTCTTTTGGTTTGTCGCTTTTCTCTTTTGATTTTTCTGTTATATTTGGAGAAAGATTGTCGTTAAGAACCTTAAGTAATCTATTTAAGTCAATAGGCTTTTCAATATAATCAACTGCACCTTTTTTCAAACACTCAACTGCTGTTGCAATTGTTCCATGACCAGAAATCATACAAAACTTAACATCCTTAATCTTAAGAGCCTTGTCTAAAACCTCAATTCCATCCATCTTAGGCATCTTTATATCACAAAACACTAAATCATAATCCTCATTTTCAATCATAGAAAGACCCACAATTCCATCAGGAGCCTCTTCAACAGTGTGGTTTTCATATTCTATTATATCTTTTAAAGAGAAACGGATAGCCTTTTCATCGTCAATAACTAATATCCTGCTCATATCATTATCTTATTATATGCCATTAACCAACGGTCTGGAAGTTCGTCATTAAGTGCAGTCTGGTAATCCTCATAAGAACAAGGAATCAAATAATGCCTTTCATATTTAACCATCTTGTCTTTTGAACAAGGAACTTCCATCCACCAACGTTCACTCTTTTTGCTTTTATAGAAAATAATGGTGTTGGTGTTATCATTTATTGAAACATAGAATTTTTTATAGTTTTCTTTTTCCTTATAAGGAAAGTCGTGTTTTCTCCATAGGTATCCATCAATAAAATACCAAATTGCATGTGCTATCATATGAGAAGTTTGTCCATTATTATCATACAAAGGGTTAGTTTCATAAAACCCTATTGAACTACACTTATCACTCATGCCCGCATATCTAACAAGTTTGCAGAGTTGTTCTCCATACAACCCATGAGGAGAAGGATTCCCATTGCCTGGAGCATCACTTTGTCTCACAGCACTAACATCAACTGAAACCATATCCGCATTTCTAACCATAGGCTCAACATTATCCAAGTTTTCTTGAATCATTCCAACCCTATAGCATTCAAAATAAAGCTTGTTCATTAAAGCTAAAGTGTCTTTCTCTATGAAATATTGTTGATAGCCAACATGGGTATAATTAAACAAATAGTTAGGCTCACGACATAGCATTGCAGTTAGGTAGGCTTTGGAATTAAATTCTTCAGGGTCACCAGAAATATCGAAAGAACTATCAATTGTGAAAGCATTAATAATTTGTCCAATATTTTCGTAACCCTTATAGTTTGCAAAAGTAATATCTTGAGAGCCTCCAATAATAATAGGGATAACTCCTAGTCTTAATAGCTCCGCAACAACATCAGCTAAGGCAGTGTAGGTGTCTTCAATCTCCTTACCAATAATCAAGTTTCCGCAATCTGCAATTTTTGCTTGATTGGAATGAGGAAAAAGATTATATAAATACTTCCTGATTTGGTTAGGAGCCAAAGCACAGCCCTTATTATTATATGCATTTCTTTCCTCCATAACCCCAATAATTGCCAAATCAACATTGTTTAATGCAGGGAAATCTGATTCGGGGCAGAAAGTTAGAATAGTTTGTCCAAGTCTTATTTGTTTTTCATCAGCAACCAAGCCAAGTTCATCAATATTAATAGGATTGAAATATTCTTCAAAGTTCATAAAAAATAAAGTTTAGTTTTTTTGAATTTGTAAAAGTACAAAAGATTTTTCAAATCATAACTCTATGATGAAAATTTAATTTTTCAGTTTTTTTACTCCCTTCAAATATAAATAATACTGATGTATAGTAAGAAAACCTAATCTAAACCTAATTAATCACTATTCCCAACTATTTTAACTTCGTTTAGAAGTCGCGAGATGCCCATGTCACACTTGCTCACATACCCATCTCAGAGGTTGCGACATGGGCATCTCAAGACGCTGAGATACCCATGTCAGTGAGTGTGAGATGGGCATCTCGCGACTTCTAAACGAAGTTTAATTAGTTTGAAACTGTGTGTTGTGAGATTTAAATGGCATGTTTATCCGTTTAAACTTTTATTTATTTACTTTTGTTCCATTATATGGTGTTAACACTGGCTTAACATAAAGGTAATATAAAATAAATATTGAATTAACCTACAGTTAACATTGTGGCTCTACTTTTGCATTGTCAAATAGAAAAATAAAATTAATGACAAATAAAAATTTGAAAATGAGAAAAAGAACATTATTTTTAGCAGCAGCTTTATCTACATTAGGCTTAACTGCAAATGCTCAAATGGAGGAGCCAATAAAAGATACACTTACTCTTTTACAAGAGCAAATAGATGGAAACAGCGGTAGGATTAAGAAATTAGAAAAAATAAAAGTATCTGGCTATTTCCAAGCACAAGCAGAATATGGTCAACCAGGTGCATCAGCAAAAACTGGAGCTAACTCTGGAAAATACAACGAAGTTATAGACGGAAAAGATTCTGAATATTTTCTACGTTATGGAATTAGAAGAGGTAGAATTAAATTCCAATACTCAGAAAAGATAGCAAAAGCAGTATTTCAATTAGACATTACTGACAAGGGCTTAGGTTTTAAAGATGCGTACATGCAAATTGACGAACCTTTCTTAAATGTATTTTCATTAAAAGCAGGTATTTTTGATCGTCCATTTGGAGATGAAATATCTTATTCTTCATCATCAAGAGAAACACCTGAACGTTCTCTAATTTTCCAAAAGCTTTTCCCCGACGAAAGAGACCTTGGAGCATCTTTAATAATTGCAGCACCAAAAAACACCACTCTTGAAGGATTGAAACTTGAGGGAGGTTTGTTTTCAGGTAATGGAATTAGAGTAGATGATAATTCAAAATTAGATTTCATAGGACATTTGAAATATGATAAAACCTATTCTAATATGTCATTTGGGTTAGGAACATCTTTATATAGTGGAACAACAAATAATGCAGACTCTAATTTATATACAATGCAAAATGGAGTTTGGACAAGAGAAATTGTTGACAAAAACCTTACAAATAAAAGACAATATATAGGATTTGATGGACAATTTACAATTGAAACTCCAATGGGATTAACAAATATTAGAGCAGAATACCTTTTTGGAGAGCAGCCATCAGTATCTGGAGATTTTTCTTCTGCGAAGGCTAACACCTATGATGCCACAAAACCATTCTCTTATATTAGAAACTTCTCAGGAGGACATGTATATTTCTTACAAGATATATATAGAACACCATTAACATTTGTCTTTAAATATACCTACCTTGATCCAAACACAGAAGTTGCAGATAATGAAGTTAAAAATAAAGCAGATGTTGCAATGTCAACAATAGGACTTGGAGGTTTATGGAGAATAAATTCATCTTTAAGACTTATGGCATTCTATGAAATCAATTCTAATGAAAAAACAACAGCTATAGCAGGATACGACAAAGATTTAAAAGACGATATGTTCACTTTAAGACTACAATATAAATTCTAAATAGAAACAAGATTAGAAAAAACAAAAATTTAAGAAAAAAGAAAATGAAAAATTTAAGAAAAATAGCATTAGTAATAGCATTAGGTTTATTAGTTAGCCCTTTTGCAAACGCACAAAAAATAAAAGGATCCGATACTGTCCTTCCTCTATCTCAAAAAGAAGCAGAGGCTTATGGTAAAAAAGGAGGAAAAGTTACAGTAACTGGAGGAGGTTCAGGAGTTGGAATAGCTGCTCTAATGGATGGAACAACAGATATTGCACAAGCATCAAGAAAGATGAAATTTAGTGAAAAACAAAAAATGCAACAATCAGGAAGACAAGCAAAGGAAGTTGTTATTGCATACGATGCACTTGCAGTTATTGTAAACCCAAACAATAAAATATCACAATTAACTCGTCAACAATTAGAACAAATCTTTACAGGGAAAATAACAAATTGGAAACAAGTTGGTGGAGAAGATTTAAATATAGTTGTTTATTCAAGAGAATCCTCTTCAGGAACCTATGAATTTTTTAAAGAACATGTTTTGAAGAACAAAAACTATATGTCATCAGTTCTTTCAATGCCAGCAACCGGAGCAATTATCCAATCAGTAAAACAAACTAAAGGAGCAATAGGATATGTTGGTTTAGCATACTTAAATAAAGAAGTTAAGGCTCTAAAAGTAAGTTTTGATGGAAAGAAATATATTGAACCATCAGTTGCAACTGCAAAAAATAAAACTTATCCAATTGTTCGACCATTATTATACTACTATGAAGTTAAAAATGCTAAGAAAGTAAAATCATATATTGACTTTGTGCTTTCAGAACAAGGACAAGAAATAGTTGAAAAAGTAGGATATATTTCATTGAAATAATATTGGTTAAATACTTATTAGAAATAATTAATCAAAGGTGGAGCTTCTCTCTGCCTTTTTTTTGTTGTTAATTCTTAGCTCTTTCTATTTGAAAAAAGAGATTGAAGAGTGTTAACATTAAATTAACATTAGATTAATACAATAATAACATGTTTTTGGAACAATTTGGATTTTTGTGTACTAATTTTGCAAAATGAAATATATTTCTTTTGAGAAATAGAATAGGCAGAGAAATTATAATAATAAAACAAACTTAGTATGAAAAATATAAGAGAAATAGCATTAATAATAGCATTAGTAGTAGCAATAACTCCTTTTCTAAATGCACAAAAAATTAAAGGATCAGATTCTGTTTTACCTCTTTCACAAAAAGAAGCAGAGGCTTATGGTAAGAAAGGAGGAAAAGTAACAGTAACTGGAGGAGGCTCAGGAGTTGGAATTGCAGCTCTAATGGATGGCTCAACTGACATAGCACAATCATCAAGAAAAATGAAGTTTGGTGAGAAAGCAAAACTTCAAAAAGCTGGAAAGAAAATAAAAGAAGTAACCGTGGCTTATGACGCATTGGCTGTCGTTGTTAATAATTCTAATAAAGTAAATCAATTATCCCGTCAGCAATTGGAAGATATCTTTACAGGTAAAATAACAAATTGGAAACAAGTAGGAGGTGCAAATATGAAGATTATAGTTTATTCAAGAGAGACATCTTCGGGGACTTACGAATTTTTTAAAGAGCTTGTTTTGAAAAATAAAAACTATATGTCCTCAGTTCTATCAATGCCAGCAACAGGAGCAATTATCCAATCGGTAAAACAAACCAAAGGAGCAATAGGATATGTAGGTTTAGCATATTTGAATAAAGAAGTAAAATCAATTAAAGTAAGTTTTGATGGAAAGAAATATTTTGCTCCATCTCTTGCAAATTCTAAGAATAAAACCTATCCAATTGTTAGACCATTACTATACTTCTATGAATTGAAAAATGAAAAGAAAGTAAAACCATTTATAGATTTTGTACTTTCACAACAAGGGCAAGCAATTGTAAGTAAGGTTGGTTATATTCCAGTGAAATAGAAAGAGGTAATAAAATTGATGTTATGAATAGAAAAATGTTTAGAGGGAAAAAATACTTTATTGAGGCACTTTGGGAAGGATTACTGAAAATTAGTGGAAGTGTTACAAGTATTATAATCATTTTGATAATTCTTTTTCTTTTTAGTGAAGGAATGGGGCTATTCAAAAATAATATTGTAGAAGATGGATATGTTGTTGCTGTTAATTCAAAAAATAAAATAGAAAATCTTTCTCCACAGCAGATAAAAGATATCTTTGATTCAAAAATAGTATCGTGGAAGGAGTTGGGAGTTGATGTTAGTGAGGATGAAATAATTATTTTTCGATTAGATGATGTAACTAACTATGTTTCAGAAGAAGAAATAGGGGAGAATTTAGAAAACCTACCCAAGATATTAAATCAGATTTTGGAAGATAATCCCAATATGATTGCTTTTATCCCTGAAAGCTATACGAAATCAAATTTCTCTTCTAAAATTTTAGACTTGGGAAATATCAAGATTTCCGACTTTTTATCAGGTAAGGAATGGTTTCCTACTGCATCTCCAGCCCCTCAGTTTGGAGTTGTACCTATTGTTTTAGGAACTCTTTGGGTAAGTCTTGGCGCAATTCTGATAGCCCTACCTTTTGGATTAGCAGTTTCAATTTATTCTGCTGAATTAGCAAGTAACAGATTACATAAAATAATTAAACCAATAATTGAGCTATTGGCAGGAATTCCATCAGTAGTTTATGGTTTCTTTGGACTGATAGTAATTGTACCTCTAATACAGAAAGTATTTAATCTTGATGTAGGAGAAACTGGGCTTGCGGGAAGTATTGTTTTGGCAATTATGGCTCTTCCAACAATTATTACAATTGCGGAAGATGCACTTCGTTCAACACCAAGAGCAATGAAAGAAGCATCTTTAGCCTTGGGGGCAAATAAATGGCAAACAATTGTTAAGGTTACAATTCCTTATTCAATTTCAGGAATAACCGCAGGGGTTGTTTTAGGAATTGGACGAGCAATTGGGGAAACAATGGCAGTTTTGATGGTTACAGGAAATGCTGCAGTAATACCTCACACTCTTTTAGAACCGGTAAGAACAATCCCCGCAACAATTGCAGCAGAATTGGGAGAAGCCCCAAAAGGTGGAGCTCACTATGAAGCCCTGTTCGTTCTTGGTTGCATCCTCTTCATAATAACTCTAATCATTAACCTTGTTGTGGAATACATTTCATCAAAAAACAAAAATAAAGTAGCGTAATGGAATATAGAAAAAGAAAAAGTTTAAACCAATCTTCTGCTTTCTGGCTCTTGAAAATAATGAGTTTTATTGTTGTAGGAATATTGTTTTGCATATTAGGTTTCATTATAATAAACGGATTTCAGGCAATAAGCTGGGATTTCTTAACAAAAATGCCAGAAGATGGAATGACAAAAGGAGGAATTCTTCCTGCAATTATAGGAACTCTATGCCTAACAGCAGGATCAATGATATTTGCTTTTCCAATTGGAGTTCTTTCAGGGATATACCTAAATGAATATGCAGGAAAGGGATGGGTAGTAAGATTAATTAGAACTATGACAAATAATCTTGGTTCAATTCCTTCAATTGTATTTGGACTATTTGGAATGTCTCTTTTCGTAAATACACTTGGCTTTGGAGACTCAATCATTGCAGGCTCTTTAACATTAGGTCTTTTAGCTCTTCCAGTAGTCATTAGAACAACTGAAGAGGCACTCAAACAAATAGACGTTAGCTATCGTCATGGAAGTTTAGCCTTAGGAGCAACAAAACTTCAAACAACTGTGAAAGTAGTTCTTCCAATGGCTTTCCCAAATATAATAACAGGCTTGATTCTTTCAATAGGTAGAGTTTCTGGAGAAACCGCACCTATCATGTTTACAGCAGTTGCATATTTTCTTCCAATGCTACCTTCTTCAATATTCGATCAAGTTATGGCCCTTCCATACCATTTATATGTTATTTCAACTTCAGGAACAGATATTGAAGCTTCGAGAACAATGGCATATGGAACAGCATTTGTGTTAGTAGCCATAGTTTTAATTCTGAACTTATTTGCAAATGCCTTAAGAAGATATTTCTCTAATAAAGTAAAAACTAATTAGAAAACAATAAATATTATGTACAATATAGAAACAAAAGATGTGAATTTTTATTATGGAGATTTCCATGCATTGAAGAATATCACAATGTCAATAGAACCCAATTCAGTCACTGCTTTTATTGGACCTTCAGGATGTGGGAAATCAACATTTCTTAGGCTTTTCAATAGAATGAATGATTTGATTCCAGACACAAAATTAGAAGGCAAAGTTTTGATTGGAGGAAAAGACATATATAAAAAGGATATCCTGGTTGATCAGTTAAGAAAACAAGTTGGTATGGTTTTCCAAAAACCCAATCCATTCCCCAAATCAATTTTTGAAAATGTTGCTTATGGATTAAGAGTTAATGGAGAAAAGAATAATAAATTAATTGAAGAAAGAGTAGTTGAATCTTTGAAAGGAGCTGCATTATGGGAAGAGGTTAAGGATAAATTAAAGAAATCAGCCTTTGAACTTTCTGGAGGACAACAACAACGTTTATGTATTGCGAGAGCTCTGGCAATAGAACCAACAGTAATATTAATGGATGAACCAGCCTCAGCACTTGATCCAATTTCAACTCTAAAAATAGAGGAATTGATTTTTGAGTTAAAGAAAGACTATACAATAGTGATAGTTACACACAATATGCAACAGGCTGCAAGAGTTAGTGATATGACAGCATTCTTTTATCTTGGGGAATTAATAGAATATGACAATACATCAAAAATATTTACAAATCCATCAAAAGAAGCCACACAAAACTACGTAACTGGTCGTTTTGGGTGAAAAATCAAATTAAACAAATAATAACCAATTAATATAAGAAAAAAATGGCAGCATTACATATAGATACAGAGCTTTATAAATTAAAGAATTCACTACAAGAAATGTGGGTAATAGTTGATAAGCAACTAACAAAATCACAAGTAGCTTTTTTAGATTATGATAAAGGAGTAGCAAGAGAAGTTATATCAAGAGAGAAGATGGTTAATGCACTTGAATTAAAGATAGATTCAGAATGCGAAAACTTTATTGCCAGAAATAATCCAGTTGCAATTGATCTTCGATTAGCTTTAGCTTATATCAAAATCAATAATAACCTTGAACGTATTGGAGACTTTGCTGAAGGAATAGCACTTTTTGTTTTAAATAATATGAGTGAGAAACTACCAAATGATTTTGCAAAAAAACTTAGGATTGAAGAAATGTTCAATGAAGTTCAGGATATGTTTACCTTAGCAAAAGAAGCTCTTCATGATGAAAACTCAGACAAGGCAGAAAAAATATTTGGAATAGATAATTTGGTTGATGAAATAAACCATGCAGCTATTAGGATTATTGCAGACGAAATTAAATTACATCCAGAAAAAATAGAAGAATATCTTTACCTTCATGCCGTAATTCGCAAGCTTGAAAGAATGGGAGATAGATGTAATAATATTGCTGAGGAAATAGTATTCTATTTAGATGCAAAGATTTTAAAACATAATACTGAAGAAAAATTGAAATTATAATAATTCAAGAAAAGAACCTCATAATCCCTGAAAGAGTATTGAGGTTCTTTTTTTATTAGGTTCTTTTTATAATCTTTCCAAAACTAATCTTCTCTATTTATTATTTCATACATTATTCCATCAACCAGTTCTATTTTTGGGATAATATAACTGCTAACCTGAATTGCTTCACTTACAATAAGAAATATATACAAAGCAGGCAAAATAACATCTGCTCTATATTTGCTTAGATTGTATGTTTCAATCCTCTGTTCGATATTCATAAACTGCAAATTGTCAAAAGTTTTCTTTAAACTAAAATAATCTATCTTATATTTGTCGTCTTCTAAAAAAAGGTCATCAATTGTGTTAATATTCCCTCCTGTTGCAATTATTGCACTAATAGAATGCGTTTGGCTCATTCCCTTTAACCACATTTTAAAAAGTGTTATTTCACTTAACTGAACTGTATCAGACAATAATCTAACGGTTCCTATTTTAAAAGATCTTGAACATATTTTTTCTCCATTAGAATATACAATTACTTTAGTATTCCCACCTCCAACATCAACATATAAATAACTTTTGCTCTTGTCAATAAGATGATTTTGACTGCTAACTTCATAAATAAGATCAGCTTCCGTTGCTTCATTAATTATTTCAATATTAATATCATATTGTTTTTTGATTCTTTTAATAATATCTTTACCATTTGAAGCTTCTCTAAAAGCACTTGTTGCGTAAGCTCTGTAATCATTTACATTATTTTCTTTGAAAGAAAAGGAGATTCCTTTGAATATTTCAATAAGATGAGACTCTTTTTCTTTGCCAATAAATCCATCATTAAACACATCTTCTCCTAAACGGATAGGGATTTTTGAATTAAGTATTTCTATAAAATTATGTATGTCTTTCTCATACTCTTTTTTCATAATTTTAAGTTTTATTGTATTGGAACCAATATCAATAGCTCCGAATGTTTCTCTTGCCATAGTTTTTAATTTTTAAGTATAGTACGCTATATTGCTGAAGCTAAAATTTGTTCATAAATTCTGTTTTCATCTTCTATTGCTTCTTCACAATAATTAATAACTTTCCAATTGCCTTTAAAATCCTCAGTTAAAGCAGATAAAGATTCGATCCAATCGCCAGCATTAAGATATAGAATATTTCCGTATTGTTTAATTTCTGCATGATGAATATGACCACAAATTACTCCATCACAATTATTTCTTTGAGCAACCTCGGCAATATGTTTTTCGAAATTACTAATATAATTAACAGATAATTTAGTTTTTGCTTTAATCTCCTTTGAGATTGAATAGTAAGGTAGCCCTTTTTGTGTTCTTCTTAGATTATAATATTTATTAATTCTTAGAAGAATTGAATATCCAATATCTCCAATTTTAGATAACCAACCAAAAGTTGTTGTTATATGGTCGAAGACATCACCATGCAAAACAAAGAAACGTTTCCCATTAGTTTCGTAAATATAATCTTGTCTAATAATTATATTGAGAAAATTTAAAGGAACAATTTTATCTAAAAAATCGTCGTGATTACCCCTTATATAAATAATCTTTGTCTTTTCTTGTATATCTAATAATGTTTTTAAGAAAATTGTGTGATTTTGTTTCCAATAGTTTGCTGATCTTTGAAGTGACCAACCATCAATAATGTCTCCTGCCAAAATTAATGTCTCACAACTGTTATTTTCTAAAAAATCTATTACTTCTTTTGTCTTTGACCATTTAGAGCCAATATGAGTATCTGAAATTACAATTGTTTTATAGTGTTTTTTTGTATTTTCCATTTTGTTTTTGATTTTGTTTTCATAAATTGTATGAAATGTATTCGTAGAAATCCTCATCGTTTTCACATAAGTTGCGATAATCTAAATAGTTGTTGGAAGAATATTCATAATAATACTCTTTGAAACCATGTTTTAGCTTATAGCCCATTTCAAAACACCATTGTGAATAGATAATTTTTAGATATCTGTTTTCTGAAATTCTGTTGTTGAAATAATCTAAAGCCTCCTCTAATGTTGAGGTTTTGTTAATTATTGTATCGAAAAAATCTGTAATGTTCATAACTAATAAATTTGTTTTCAGTTGCAAAGCTAAAGTTCTATTATTAATTAGAGGTAAAGATAATGTTATCTTATAGTTAATTTAATTTTTAGACCAAAACTAAAATTGGAATAAATACATTTGATTTAATTTTTTCTTTACCTTTGCAATCCTTAATTTTTATCAATATATGTTAAAGAGTAGATTTGTAACAATAAGCAGAGTGTTAGGGATGCTACTAATGTTGGAAGCAGGATTTTTGCTTATCAGTCTTTTTGTTGCATTATACTATAAGGGTGACGACATAAAACCTCTTTTTATTTGTTCTATTATTACATTTGCCTTTGGAGCAATTCTTAGATTCCCTCTTTTTAAACAACAGAAAATTAAAATAGATCGCAGGTTAGGATTTCTCATTGTGTCACTTATTTGGGTAATAATGTCTGCTTTTGGAGCCTTGCCTTATTATATAGGTGGATATACATCATATACTGATGCATATTTTGAAACAATGTCAGGCTTCACAACAACAGGAGCTTCTGTGATTTCCAATGTAGAAATTCTTCCCAAAGGAATTCTTTTTTGGAGAAGTTTGACAAATTGGATAGGAGGAATAGGTATAGTGGTTCTTGTTATTTCGTTTATTCCATTTATTGGAGTAGGAGGTATGGCTTTATTTTCTGCTGAAGTTGCCGGACCATCAAAGGATAAACTTAGTCCTCATATTAGAAAAACAGGGAAAATACTTATTTCAATATATTCTTCATTGACTATTTTGTGTATTATTTGTTTATGGATATCAGGAATGAATTTGTTTGATTCTGTATGCCACTCCTTTTCAACATTAGCATCAGGAGGGTTTTCAACAAAAAATGCATCTGGAGCAGCATTTTCTCCTGTAACCCAATATGTACTAATATTATTTATGTTCCCAGCTGGAACAAATTTCACATTAATATATTATGCAATTAAAGGACAATATAAGAAAATATGGATTAATGAAGAGTTTAAAGCATACATTCTAATAACAATAATAGCTACTTTTTTTATAACTTTCCTTATTTATGATCCACATCTTGGATTAGAATCTTCATTCCGTCATGCATTATTTCAAGTTTCAAGTTTATCAACTTCAACAGGTTTTGTGAATGATGATTATACAACATGGACACTACCAGCAATCTTTATCCTTTATTTGTTAATGTTTTCAGGAGCAATGAGTGGCTCAACATCAGGAGGTTTGAAAATAATAAGAGTTATTTTGTTATTTAAGAATGCAAAAAAAATTCTTCAGCAAAGCATTAGCCCCAAAGGTTATTTACCAGTAAAATTTGAGAAAAAAGTTGTTCCAACAACTGTAATGAATAATGTAATGACAATGTTTTTCTTGTATATAACAACTTATATTTTTGGGGTATTATTATTAGTGAGTTTTGGTGTTGGAATAATAGAATCGATGGGAGGGGCAGTGTCTTGCATGAGTAATATAGGACCAGGCTTAGGAATTTGTGGAGGATTTGGGAACTATTCAAGTTTTTCTGATTTTGCAAAATGGGTTCTTTCAAGTTTAATGTATCTTGGACGTTTAGAACTAATAACAGTTTTTTGTTTGTTTATGCCCGCTTTCTGGAGAAAATAAATCAGCCAATAATACTAAATATTAAAGAGTATTTCTTTTGAAAATTTCTACAATAAAGGGGGAGATAAACTATTTTGAGTAAATTTGTTGGGAAATTGAGTATAAATAATTTTTAATTGGGAATGTATAAACAAAGACTAATAACCCTTAGTAGAGTGTTGGGAATGCTTCTAATGCTAGAATCTGTGTTTATGCTTCTATGCCTTTTGGTTGCCTATATATATAACGAATCCAATATATTTTCCCTATTTTTAAGTGCATCAATAACTCTCTTTGTTGGAATATTATTAAGATTTCCACTTTACAAACGCCAGAAACTAAAAATAGATAGAAAGTTGGGATTTCTAATTGTTGCTTCAATTTGGATAGTAATGTCAATCTTTGGATCCCTTCCCTACTATATAGGAAACTATATACCCAGTTTTTCAGACTCTTTTTTTGAATGTATTTCAGGCTTTACAACAACAAGTGCAACCATAATTCCCGACCTTAATAAACTCCCAAACAGTATTCTTTTTTGGCGGAGTTTAACCAATTGGATTGGAGGAATAGGTATTGTGGTGATTGTGTTGTCATTTATTCCATTTATTGGAGGAGGTGGAATGTCATTATTCACTGCCGAAGTTGCTGGCCCTTCCAAAAACAAACTCTCCCCACGAACTAAAGAAACTGCTTTAATAATCATAAAAATTTATCTTGGACTCACCATATTAACTACTATATCATTTTTTGCTGCAGGAATGAGTTGGTTTGATGCTATAAATCATGGACTTTCAACAATCAGTTCTGGAGGATTTTCAACCCAAAACGACTCTGTATCTCAATTTTCGCCATTAATACAATATGTAATTATTATCTTTATGATAATTTCAGGAATAAGCTTTCCTCTAATTTACTTTGCAATAAAAAGAAATTTTAAACGACTATGGCTTAACGAAGAATTTAAGGTATACATTTCTATAATATTAATTGCAACAATTGTTGTTGGACTAATAATTTATGATCCAGCCTCTAATTTAGAATCTAATTTTCGCCATTCTCTTTTCCAAGTTTCAAGTATTCTTTCCTCTGCAGGATTTATAAGCTATGATTATACTCTTTGGTCAGCTCCAGCAACCTTTCTACTTTTTCTTCTAATGTTTTCAGGAGCAATGGCAGGATCAACAACAGGAGGATTAAAATTAGTTAGAGTAATACTTTTATTTAAAAATGCAAGAAATATTCTCCAAAGAGCCACACACTCGCATGCTTATATCCCAATTAAATTTGAGAAAAAGACTATTGAGCAACAAGTTATAAATAATGTTCTAACCATATTCCTTCTCTACTTATTTACTTTTGTAATTGCTTCTGTTCTCTTAGTTGCATTGGGTTTAGGGTTTTTTGAGTCTATGGGAGGGGTTGTTTCATGTCTTAGTAATATGGGAGCTGGTTTTGGAGAGATTGGAGCTTACGGCAACTATGCTCAATTATCTCAACCAGCCAAATGGATTTTTGCCTCTCTAATGTATTTAGGACGTTTAGAACTAATAACAGTTTTTTGTTTGTTTATGCCCGCTTTCTGGAAAAATTAAAAATCGAAACCAATAAATACTCAATAACCAAGAAACTTATTTCTGCTCAACCCAAATAATTTTTGAAGTATCGTAACCCCTTTCCTTAGCCCTTCTAAGCAAAAACTCCATATCCTCATTCTTAAGTTTAGGCGTACGACTCAAAATCCACAAATATTTATCCGAATCGGAGCCAATTAGAGCATAAGAATAGTTCTCTTGGTCCAATTCTAAAATATTATAAGCCCCATAAAACCAAAGGAAGAATGCAATTTTCAACTTAGCAGGATTATTTTTGTCGGCAAACTTACCCTTACCCACAGCCTCCTTAAGCTTACCATCAAAGCCATTCTTATAACCACTATTAACAACCCTAATAGTCCCATCATCCTTAAGACTATACATGGCAGTAGTTCCAACCATACCTCTTTCAAACGAATGATCAAACCTGCCAATCTCATACCATTTCCCCAAATACCTGTTAATATCAAATTCCTTAACGGTAGTAAGGTCCAAGTTCGATTGCTTTTGAGCACAAGACACAAAGCCCAAAGTCAAAAACAACAAAGCAAAAACATTTCTTTTCATAACATTTGAATTTCAAATTAAACAAAGCAAAGGTAAAGAAAAAAACAAATCCCATAGAACTTGATTCTAATTTTGTAGGTATTCCAGAACAAGAAAACTTATCTACAAATATACACTATGAATCCCGCACGAGGGAGAGATTTTTCATAAATCCTTTTTTAAGTAAATCATATCAATAAGTTGTATGTCGCCATCGAACATAGGGTTGTCGTAATTGTCTGTAAAAAAATTCTTTACCCGATGTGACTTTTCAAATCCACACCCTTTATAAAACGACAAGATTGCCGGGGTTTCACCTGTCCCAACAAGCATTGTTTTGTAGTCGTTTTTGTAGAAATCATAAATGAAATTTATTAATGTTCTCCCGTAACCTTTGCCTTGAAATTTCTCGTATGTTGCTATGTTTTTCAACTCGCAGGTTTCACTATTTATATGCACAACAACGCAAACACTTTTCAAATCATCGTCGTATAAAGCAAACAAATCTCCTCTCGGTAAATACTTGTCAATCATATTTTCCTGCTCATCTGCCAACAACAATAAGTCAAGGAACTGTTTCTTATTTTCGATAATTTTTTCTATTTTCATCATATCTCTGTTGTTTCCTAATCTATTACGTTTCAGTAGTGCGGAATTTCTTGCTTAGACAAGCGACAAAGTCGATAATTCAATCCAATACCTATTCTTGATTAATCTTTTATAACATCAACCTAATATTATTCCTTTCCATTCGGAATAATCAATTGCTGAACTATATTTATATTCTTCTGGCAAATGTACAAATCCCGCACGACAGGTAAGATTAGATAAAATTATCTATACATCTCGTCTAATTGTTCTTTGATTTTTTCGCTTGAAAGGTATTCGTCTAGTGGTATTTGTTTATCTACTATTCCCTTTGGGGTTAGCTCAATA
>Ga0172378_10000824_pt1 | contig 28076 bp, 26 predicted proteins | sample GrowelOW332metaG_FD_119755 | JGI IMG/M metagenome (GOLD analysis project Ga0172378, IMG submission 119755) | Groundwater microbial communities from an aquifer near a municipal landfill in Southern Ontario, Canada - Pumphouse #3_1 metaG | ecosystem: Environmental > Aquatic > Deep subsurface >...
ACCAAAGTGGCGAAGTTTCTGACCCTCGTCTTCGTCATAATCGATGTGAGTATTGTAGTCGGGGTAGTGACAGGATTCCTGACGCTCTCGGCGACCAGTATGTACCGGCTTCTCGCAGTGCTGTTGCCTGGCACCTTTTACCTTCTTTACCGGACGCTGCGCAGTTGAGCGATTTCTCAGATCAGATACTTATTTCACAAAGAGAAGGAATGCAAACCTAACGTCAACGGAGGGTAATCTGTTGTTGGATGGAGAGGCAGGGGCAATAATGCCCCTGCCCGCTCGACGAATCAGGGAATTCTACAAAGAAGCAACGATGGGCTGGAAGCAGAGGTAATCACTACCATATCCTGGTCCTGCGAAATATCCATTCTGGATGCTTGGTAGGAATCAAGGAGGGTGGAATCCACATAGGTAAGCTCGTACGCTGGTGAAGGTGTTTGGAAAGTAAGCAAGGCATTGCTGGCTAGGACATACAACCGGGTGCCGGTGGTATTCGCTGTAAGCTGTACGATGCCTTCCATGTCGGTGATTCCATCCGAACCTGAGGAGTAAACCTCGGCTTGTTCCCATACCGAACCGGTATAGGCAAACTTGCCGACATCATTGTCCGTAGCATAGATCAGGTGGTTGTCGTTCAGGAATTCCACCTTGGACACATTGGCAATATACGGTGTTCCCGGAGAAGAGAAATCCACTGGATTGGTGAATTGGGCGTTGATCGTTCCCTTGCGGAAGATTCTCAGAAGCGAGCCAGCTTGCTGGACAAGGGCGGTTGATAGGCCTCCACTACTGATGGCCATTGCCGTATACGGGTTGGGGAACGGGGGTATTTTCATATAGTAGTAATTCGTATACAGGGTATCTTGCGTATTTGCATAGAAATTGGTCTCTATAACATGGTCTTTGAGCGGATGCAGGCCATAGAGAACTCCCGTACTCCTAAGCAACGTAAGTTCACTAAGATAGGGGAACGTAAGGCTGCCCGGTCGACTGGTCCCATAGGTATTGTCGCGATTGAGGAGTTTTACCAGGGAGGAAGTCCCGAAATTGTATTGGTAGATGGTGATGCCCGGTTTCACGGAATCGGCAATGGCCACCCTATTGGTGGCAAAATCGACCAAGATATCGGTAATCCCGGCAGCATTGAATCCATCGGCTGCAGTGTAGGTATGCACGACTTCCAACGACTCACGGACAATTCTGCAGACCTGAATGGTCTGATGTTGGTTGCTGGCCAGCAAAATCTTTCCATCGGGCAGGAATGCCGCATGGGCATCGATTCCGATATTCATGCCGCCGGTATTGTCCTGTACCGTGCTTACGAGGATCGGTACACCCGCTTCCCCGTTTACCGTGGCAGTGAAAGAAATGCTGGCCGACCCGGAACTGGCCTGTAAGGCCCCCTTTGCAATGACATCCAAGCGATGGGAACCGCTGGAAGGGGTGAAGGTGCAGGTCAGTTCTGAAGCCGTCAAGACTCCATCCAAATACCAATCGACTTCCAGGTTCGAGGGGTCGCTGGTTGTCAGGCTGGCTGTCACCGGCTGAAGGGCATTGACGTTCTCGCTGATGCCGGCGATGGTGCACTCTACCGGCACCCCAAGATGATTCACCAAGGTAAGAGGGGAAGGAACATTTGCATACTTGTCCAACCTCAATTCGATGCTTCCCTCGGTGGTTCGGTTTCCGACAAGTCTGATCACCTCGGCACACCCTGCGACAGGGACCGAGCCACTGAACAGCTGGGCATTTAAAAGGTAGGATCCCGCAAGGTAGTGTCCGCTGTAGAGCACCGAGCCATTAGCCATATTGTTTGTCGTGGGAGTAAGTGTCTGGATGGCGCCAGCCTCATCGGTAAGACTTACCTGGAGCGAAGGATCACTGACATTCAGCGCATTCCAAAGCAGTTCGATGCTCAGCAACCCCTTGCCAACCAGAGAGCTCAGTTCGATGGTCACCTCACAAGGCTGGGGTGTCAGCGTAACTGTTGCTTGGCCGGTGACCAAATCTACGCCGCCGGAGTTCTGTCCGATGGCTGTGATGGTCCAATTGCCGATCATCAAACCTTCCACTTCCAAGTTTTGCGTGGTACTCATGACGCTGAAGGTGGTTCCCTGGGGACCTTCACCTTCTACAACATAGCGGGACACTTCCAGGGGAGTGTCTTTTGGCAGTAGGGAGCGACTTTTTGTTTCACTGCTCACCATCTTCAATTGCATGGTGGATCGTGCTGCGCTCTCTTGCTTGCATCCTGCAGTCATCAGGCACAGAAGGCCTATGAGAGGGATGAGAAACCAACGAGAAGTAATGGATATTTTATTCATTCTTTCCTCCATTCGCAAAGGAGGAAAGGAGCAAGAATTGCTTCACATCTTTTCTTTTTTCTCGTCAGAAGGTACATTCACACCATGCAAGTATTGATTAAGCTAGTCCTGTTGTCACTGACGTTGGTTTTGGTTTTCATCAACCCCCATTACATTGGACAGGTGGTGTATTATTCTCTCTTCCCCCTGTTGTTCATCCTGGTATGGCTGTACTATCGAATCAGGTACTACGTAGGTGAGGAGCAGGTGCGCAAGGTGACGGATGAAAGCTTTACCTACTCATGCTTTTGTGCTCTCGTTCCGCCCGTTGACGATGGGGACCTCATCCGCGGCAGGTTGATTATTACCTCCAAGCGCCTTGCCCTCTTTCAAAAAGAAGCCAAGGGTAGGGCTGTCAAGGAAGTTTGGAGCATGGACATCGATCAAGTCAAACAATTTACCGTAGGACAGGTAATTTCGGTACGCAAAGGTGTCACGTTCATTGCAGAAGAAAGAGAGGCCCGGTTTGTAAGTTACCGAGCCTCGAAGGATAAAGAGGCAATTACGCTTGCCTTAGGTTGGAAAAAAGCCTAAAAACTGTAGCTGAACCCCACGCGCATTGGTTCAAGTGTGAGGGTGAAGTCAGGTTTGGTGATCACCCACTGAGCCTGAATGCCTGCTTGGTAGAAGAAACGCAGGTTCCTGACAATTTCGTAGGAGAAACCTCCCAATACTTTTGCCGACAATCCGAATTCATTGCTGGTTCCCATCAGGAAGGTGGGTCCAAGGGAGACGGAGACCGGGATATTGAAGGCCCTGTCCTCTCGGAACGTCCACTGGCCTTTTGCCAGAACACTGAGATAGGAATCCCCATCAATTTGTCCATATTCGAGAGCTCCTCCGAAACTGAAGAGCGTGTCGGTGTGTTTCAGTATGTCCACCTGTACGGAGAATCCATTATGGGTCAATGGTAGAGGCAAGCCGAAGTTCGCAAACGAGACAGCAGTTCCAATCGTCCAAGTAAGCGGCTGGGGGTCGATCTCCACGCGGGTGGTAGGAATCACCGGCGTCTGGGGTACAGAGGGGGTGAGGACCACTTTCTCGCTCTCAGGAGCAACCTCGATGGCAGATGGCTCTTCTTGGGGAGCTTTGGTTTCAGGTACTACCATTTCAGGTGTCTCTTCAACGATGACAGCCGGCTCAACGGGTATTGGTTGCACGTCAGCACTAGGCGTTTCTGCTGGTAGAGCAACTTCGTTTGAAGCCTGTACCAGAGGCTCTCGTACAGCAAACGGGACAGGTACCTTGGGAGCGCTGGGAACGGGAAGCTTAAGCAAGCCCGATAGCAGCAGGGGGTCGATGGGTGGAGGAAGGGGAGAACTGACGCCGACGACCGGTTGCTCGATGCCTACCTCAACGATCGGCTCCTGCTTTCCTACTTCCAAAGGCTCGGTTGCTTCCTGCTTGGGCTTAACTTCAGGTACCTGCGGTACCGGTTGGTTGTTGACAGTGGGTGCAGGCGGTTGTCCCGAAGGCGCAGCACTTTGCTTCTGAACAGGAACAGAGGCCGCCTCAATTTGCTCAGTGGTACTTGTCGCAGGCCTCAGCACGAAATACCAGTAGGTGCCGGAAAGTACTCCGAGGCAGGCTAGGATAATCAACACTACTGACCAAGTCTTGTTCACAACGTACTCCTTACAATAACTATAACACCATACAAGGCCCTTTATGTACAAGTCTAGCACGAGTTGTTACCGACGGTACTATCATTTCCTCCTTTTTCTGTGAAGATTTGTGCATTTCTTCCCTTGCAGGAGTACTTCTAGCGGAGAATATCTTCCCTTGGTGTTGCATGGTAGGGTCTGCAAACGGAGGGTTCTGTATGCATATCCGCCTTTGTGTCCTGTTCCTGCTGATGCCGTTCAGCTTGGCCGCAAGCCAGGCAAGCATCTGCACTTCCATCGACCTCCGCTCTTTGGAAAGTCTTGTTTTGGATACAGCCCAGGTTCGCATTGAGGCCACTGTGGCCCTGACGGGGGAGTTCAGCTTGAGCATTCCCGTTTCCTTGGTTGCCGAACGCCGCCGTGGCGCCGTCCAATGTTGGGAGACAGGTCTGTTTCTTCAATACCATCCGCTTTCGTATGACCTGTTTCTTTCACTCTCCCTCATGCAGGTGGCCCTCTTGGCCAACCATCCCTATGAAGAGGGGCCGCAATTTCTTTTTCTTAATGAAATGGCCGTAGGCTGGCAATTCTCGGTTCCCCCATCAATCGTGATCAAGCCCTGCCTCGTCATTAAGGATCCCCATAAGGTTTTCGTCCAGGAGTATGAAGAATTGGGAGCACTTTTCTCACAGTTTCCCATGGTTCGCTTCGCTCTGCTTGTTGGGTGGAAGTTTCCTGTTCCCTCCTCCAAAAAGGCTGAGCAGTGAAAATGCAGTATGAGCAGGTAAGGAGGAGTTATATGGTGCGCACGCTTGGCAATTGGATGATGGTCATCCTGCTGGTACTGCCTCTCAGCGGCTGTTCTTTGGGTTGGGAAGTGCAAAGCAAAGCAAAAATCAGCGATGACCAGTTGTTTCCTGCCGTTTCCGAGATGATTGAACAACAAAAGGATGTCGTTTGGCCGTATTTGGAGGAGGATGTCCAACGTAGTCTGGTTAGCCGAACGATCAGCTCAGAAGAGATTGTGAACAACACCTTGGACGAGGAACAAGGTCGCCAGTATCTGGAGTTCTGTTATACCGTGGGCTCGAGTGCTGATCTCCAACAAGTTGTGGACTTTGCTCATGGCTTGTTGGATGCAGAGAAGCAGCAGGAATTGGATGAGAAACTGGAGGTTGCCCGATCTCTGATGCTGGACAAGGCACAAGTACTCAGCCGGGCCTTGGCTCCGAGCCAACGGGCGCCATTCTGGAAGGACATGCAAAAACTGGTTACCCGAACACTGGTTCTTTTTACTGCAGGTGTTGTCTATGCTTGCATTCCTACAGTGGTCTTCTGGGGCAAAATCTCGGCAGCTACGGCGGTGGCGGTGGCAACAGGAGTGGTGGCAAGCACCGTCATGTCAATTTGGCGGTATTATCAGTTTGGGGGCAGTATCGACGAATCATTCGGTGAATGGCTGACCAGCGTCACTACTGAGCCCGAACTCTCCTATGCCTTGGCTGCCAGTGTAATTGCAGTAGGCAACACGCTCAAGCGAGGCTTTGTGGTAACAGGAATCATTATTTGTGTCTTTGCTTTGTACAATGTGTTGGACATGGTCAAGCCGATGCTCGCCAAGTACAATTTCAACGTATGAGGTAACAAGCTCCGTGTTTCTGTGGTTGCTCCTGCCTGTGCTTTGTGGAATACTATGTGCATCACAAAAATCAGGAAGGAGCTTTTCATCATGTCTACTACTCTCCGCAAAGAAATCCTGTCACGTTTCCTCCGCTATGCAGTCATCGATACCATGAGCGACGACCAAGCTGTTGCCGTGAAGCACCCCTCGACTGACGGTCAGTGGGATTTGCTTAATCTGCTTGTTGATGAGCTGAAAGCTCTGGGCATCAACGATGTGCAAGTCGATCCCAATGGTGTGGTCATCGCAAGACTTCCCTCCAATATTGAGTATACAGTACCCACGGTAGCCTTCATGGCCCATGTCGATACCGCCGACGATGTAATGGGAAACAATGTAAAACCAAGAGTCATCGAAGCCTTTGACGGCAAGGACATCGTACTGAACGAGCAGTACACCCTTTTCTCTGAGGATAATCCCGAGCTTGGCAAGTATATCGGCGAGACCCTGATCGTCACCGACGGCAATACATTGCTTGGCAGTGATGATAAGGCCGGTGTTGCCGAAATAATGAGTGCAGCAGCCTTTCTGATAGCCCATCCCGAGGTAAAGCACGGGGTGGTGGAGTTCATCTTCACCAGTGATGAAGAAACCGGGGCTGGTATGAATACCTTTCCCTATGAGAAAATCAGCTGTGACTATTGCTATACCATCGATGGTGGCAAGCGCTTTGAAATTGAAAGTGAGTGTTTCAATGCAGCAACGGTGAAAGTCCATTTCAGCGGGGTCAGCTATCATTTGGGCATGGCCCGCGGCCGGCTCGTCAATGCATTGACTATGGCCTCGTTCTTTATCAACGCCCTTCCCCAAGCAGAGAGCCCTGAGGCCACCGATGGCCGCTATGGGTATTACTGCGCCCAGAGTTTCAACGGGACGAGTACTGAAGCGGACCTGACCCTCTACCTCAGGGATTTCGATTTGGACATCCTCAACCGCAGAATCGATGCGATCAAGAGTCTTGCATCTGCAACCGAAGCCCTCTATCCGAAGGGGAAGGTCCTCGTCGATGCAAAGCATATCTACTACAACATGGCCTTGGTGGCTGCTACCAAGCCTTTTGCCATGGAAAATCTGTATGAAGCAGGCCGACAGTTGGGTATGGAGCTTGAGAGTGCGTTGATCCGTGGAGGTACGGATGGGGCACGGATGGCAAATGAACGCAATATTCCCTGCCCGAATATCTTTACCGGCGGACACAACCTGCATTCTCGTTATGAGTGGGCTGCTCTTCCTGCCATGGAAGATGCCTGCCGCCTGATCATCAAGATTGTTGAGGTTGGTGCTTCGAAATGAAGAAGCTTTGGGCTCTGTTCATCTGTTTGCTCCTCTTTGTGCTTCCGGCTGCCACCCTTGAGCTGGAAACTGAAAGCGAGGTATCAGATCGGGTTCGCTTGTCAGTCAAGCGAGCTCTGGAGCGCTCAATGCTGCCCCGACTCAAAGCAGACGAGACGCTTATAGCCCAGCTGACTGAGCTTTCCGTTCTTCGTCTGCAGGTAGGGGAACGGACACTTACCCTTGATATTGCTACAGATGACGGTGACTTGGAAGAATATCTGGTTTCCAATCTGCACTACGACGGCCTTTCCTTGTAGCAGGATCTTCCTCTCTTAGGCTTGGAAGTAGCTCTTGATCGGGGATTTGCCGTTGCCCTGGATTCTGAAAAACATATCAGGGAAGGACTTTCCTATTGGGTTTTGGATGGACAGGGCGAAAAGCGTGGGGTGGTGGTGGCCACCCATGTGCGAAAGAACGAGCCAAAGCTGGCGTTTCTGCAGCAGACAGCAGGAAAGGAACTTTCATTGGGTATGGGCCTCGTGCCGATGGGTTCCTTTCCCCTTTCGCTTCACTTCAGCCTACACCAAGGTGGCACAGCGGGCTTTGCCTTCGATAGTTCCTATCCGCTTCCCTCCTATCCCTTCAGAGTGCTGTTCGGTCTCACCTCCCCTGACCTGAAACAAGGGTTTCTTGTTGTCGGTCTCGGCTCTGAATTGCCGCTTTCCATTCTGTTTTCATCCAAAACCCAATTTGTGCGTGCCATAAGCCTCGAAGGGAGAGCCCTTGTAGGGATTGGGACCGCTTTTACTGGAGGGGGCCTGCTCTATTACAGTGAGGGCAGCCTCGCTTTGGTGTATCGAATGGGAGCCTTGGCCTTCAGCTTGGGAGGAGGTAACCGAGTATCGGCAACTTCTGCTGCCTTGACTCATCAAGGGCTTTTCCTCAGTCTCGGAACATCGTACACTTACACACCATGAAACAAGCGGTACGCAATGTAACAATCATTCTCATGTTCAGCCTAGTACTGTCTTCCTGCTCCTCGCTCTCCTCATTGGTGCGCTCGCAGGTGGAGGGCCTTCCGTCCTGGGTTTACAGTCCTCAAACCCGTAGTGACCAAGTAGCCTATGTGGGAAGGGGCACTGATATGGTTTCCTATAATGCGAGACTGCTTGCCTATGAGGACATTCTTGCACAAATTTCAGCGTATGTAGGTGAGGATGTACGTGATGCCTACTATCGTGAGTTGACCACTACCAACGCCATCGTCGATTTGAATCTGTCCATATCCAACGAATATGAGCGTACTGAAACCCGCGGCCAACATCAGATGTACCTTCTGGCCCGCTTGGATGCCAACCTGCTTGCAGGCAAGCGTACCAGTGTCTACAACGAAATATTGGAGCGCGATGCCCAGATAGAAGTCCTTTTGAAGGAGGCCGATCGTGCCTATCGGGCGAATGATGACACCTCAGCCATCGACCTCTATCTGCAAGCTGCCATCCTAGCTTCCCAAGGACCTGTCAATGTGAAGAAGCATGAGGTCTCCAATCTTTTGGAAAAGGCCCAAACCTTCCTGACTTCCTTACGGTTTACCTTGCGTGATGCCGACCAGACTAAGGCTACTGTCACTGTGTATGTTCGGCGCAAAAGCCGTTTGTTGTCGCCGAAAGTGCTCAAGGCACCGGTGCATGCTACCTTTCAGGCACGTAACAGCCTAGGCAAGCCCTATACGGATTTTCTTCAGTTCAATACTGCAACCGATGGATTTTTCACCTTTATTCCCTATAACCAGGGTCTTCAAAAGAGTGGGGAAGTGATTTTTTCTGTAGACTTTTCCCGCTTGCGCGAACAAATATCCTCTGTGTTCGACCAAGAGACCATAGCCCCCATTTTGGCCGCCATGGATGCGTGCCGCATTGAGTTCCCTTACACGGTCAGTTCCCCGGTGACAGAGAAAACAGTGGTTGCTGCAATTCAGGCGTTCAGCCAGGAAGGGGTACTTCTTTCTCACACTGGGGCCTTGCAAACGTTCAGCGAAGAGCTTGCCTTGGATACCATCCCGGTTGTGCAGCTATCACTGGGTACGTTGGAGCTCGAAGACCAACTCAGTGAGTTGCGTTCTCGCTATCCCCAGGGAGGCTTGGCCTTGTTGGGGACGGTGGGGGTGGTGCGCACCGAAGTCGTGCGCCAACAGCAGGTGGCGGTCGCCTCCGGCAGGGTACAGGTCTATGACTTGGGTACCCAAAGCGTGCTGTACGACACCAAAGAGGTTGAGGCTGTCGCTTCGGGACAAACGATGGATGCGGCGCGCGATGCAGCGTTCAAGCGTTTTGGCTCAATCGCCAGTTATTTGGTAAGTTCCTTCCTGTTCATGCGTTGAACAAGTGCACCAGTTCTTTTGGATTGTTGCTGATAATGCCCATGGCCCCTTTCGCAAGCAAAGATGCTGCCTGTTCGGGATCATCGACCGTCCACGTACAACGTTGATAGTTCCACAGGCGTGCTTCTTCAAACTGCTGTACAGGTGGCTTGAGATAGGTCGGATGTACCAGATGCCTGCCGAATCCATGGCGAAGGAATCTCGGAACCGATGGTGAGTCACTATAGATGAGGGCGGTGGGGATGCTGTTTTTGCTGATGTGTGTGAAGCGTAGCAGGCTGACAGGGTTGAAGGAGCTTATCAACGCTTGGTTTTGCAAGCCTGTCTTGGCCAGCTGGTCCCAAACTGCCATCTCCAAGCCGGTGTTCTGTATTCCTTCTGCTTTCAGCTCAATATCATATAAGAGCATATCCTTTCCCAGAGCCAAAACCTCCTCAAAGAGGGGAATGTGTTCACCTCTGCCTACATCGATATGCTTGAGATCTTGGAAGGTCATTGCATCGATGCGCTTGGGTATGTGGGCTATACGCTTGAGGTCGAAGTCGTGGATGACAACCAGCTCTCCACTTTTACACTGCTGAACATCGAGCTCTATGCCCTGTATATGCATATCCAGGCATGCTGAAAAGCTTGAGAGGGTATTTTCCGGGTGATCGAACGAGGACCCTCGATGGCCAAAGAGAACGGGTGTATCGAATACTCTGTGCATTATCGCTTCCCCCAGCGCAGATGCGCCACTTCATCCTTCCATTTTTCGCTGTCGATGGTCTCCAAAACCAAGGGAATGTTTTCGAATCGTGGGTCGGTGGCGATATGTTCGAAGGTGGCCCAGCCGATGGTACCTGCTCCAAGACTTTCATGGCGGTCGAGATGGCTTGCCGCAGGGGCCTTGGCATCGTTGAGATGCATGCCCATAAGCTTGTCCAACCCGATAAGATGGTCAAAACGATCGATGGCCTTTTCGAATTTCTCAACGCTGGACAAGTCGTAGCCGCCGGCGTGCGCATGACAGGTATCGATGCAAAAGCCGATTCGATCCTTGCTTTGGCAGTTCTCATACAGGTAGGCAAGCTCTTCAAAACTCGAGCCAAGATTGGATCCTTGTCCGGCGGTGTTCTCAACGACCGCGATGGCACTTTCGGTCTCACTAAGAGCTATGTCGAGGCTTTGTGCAACCAAGAGCAGGCCCTCTTTTGCATCAATCTGAGCGAGGTGGGAGCCTGGGTGGAAGTTGAGAAGCTTCAAGCCAAGTTGCTCAACCCTCCTCAGCTCGTCGATGAAGGCCTCCAGGCTCTGCTTACGCTTTTGTGCATCAGGATTTGCAAGATTTATCAGGTAGCTGTCATGTACCAGAATCTGATCATTGGAAAAATGCAGCGAAGCGCAGGTTTCGACGAAAAGCGTTATCTCCTCGTCTGTCAGGGGCTTGGCCTTCCACTGTCTCTGATTCTTGGTGAACATGCCTAAGGCATTTGCACCAAGTTCATCCGCTCTGGCCAAGGCGAGGTGAAGTCCTCCACCGATGCTTGTATGAGGTCCAATCGTATGCATAGAAGAAACCTAGAGCTTTGAGGCAGGGTTGTCAATCATCTTAACTCGTGTTAGTGTCCTCCTTACAGAGGAGCGATACAGCATGAGCGAACGGCAATGGGCCCTTGGCGATGAACTATCCGGTTTTCAGTTGGTTGAGATTTCCACCTTGCCGGAATACAAGGGTGTTGGATACCTGTTTCGGCATATTGAAACCAATATGGAAGTGTTTCAGGTAGTCAATGATGACAGTGAGCTGTTCTTCAGCTATGTGTTCAAGACCTTGCCCAGCAACGATTGCGGTATCGCGCACATCCTGGAGCACTCCGTGCTTGCAGGTTCTGAACGCTACCCGGTGCGCGACCCCTTCATGACCTTGCTCAAGGGCAGCACCAACACCTTCATGAATGCGATGACCTACCCCGACAAGACGTTGTATCCTGCCGCAAGTCCGTTGAAGAAAGACTTCGACAACCTCTTTTGCGTGTACACCGATGCGGTGTTCGCTCCGCTGTTGCGGGAGGAAACCTTCTGGCAGGAAGGAGTACGCTTGGTCACCGATGGGGAGAACTGCCACTTCGAGGGCGTAGTCTACAACGAAATGCTCGGGGATGGTTCGGATCATGATTCCATCGTCGGCAAGAACAGTGTGCGTACCTTGTTTCCCGATACTCCGTATGCTTTTGAGTCGGGAGGCAATCCTGAACAAATCGTCCGTCTTGATTACCAACAATTTCTCTCGTTCTATAGCCAATTTTATCATCCATCCAACTGCAAGCTCTTCTTGTACGGCAACTTGCAGGTCGGGGAGAAATTGGCCTTCCTTGACCAGGAATATTTAAAAACCCGTGGTTCTTTGAAAGTAAACAGCACCTGCAAGCTTGCTGAGAGCTGGAAGCAGGAACGCAGTGTCAGTTTCACCAGTCCGATGGAAGAAGGCCAGACTCAGGAGAGCTCCTCGGTCGTACTTTCGTGGGCGACCAGCGAGGTGACAAAGCCTTTGGAAGTGGTCACGCTCTCCACCTTGGTGGATATTATTCTGGGCAATCCTGCAGCTCCGCTGTATAAGGCATTACTGGATAGCGAGCTTGGTTTGGATATTTCTCCGGAAAGCGGTATGAGTGCCGATTTCAGGCAGATGCCTTTCTTGGTTGGATTCAAAGGCATTGATGCCGAAAAAGCTGAAGCTGCCAAAGAGTGCATCCTGGGTGCCCTGTCTTCCATTGTAAAAGAAGGACTGGACAGCGACCTGGTAGCCTCGTGCCTGAAGCGTGCCCGTTTCAAGCAGTTGGAGATTCCCGGGGGAATGCCTACTGGGCTGAGAGCCTTGAACCGAAGCCTGCGCGGCTGGCTTTTTGATTTCGGGCCGACTGCAACCATCCAATCGGTGGGACCGCTTGAGGAACTTGAGCAGCAGCTGCAGGCCAATCCTCGCTATTTTGAGGATTGGATTCAGACCAATCTCATCGACAACCCTCACCGGTGCTTGGTAACCGTCAAAGGTGATGCCGATCATCAGAAGCGCCAGAATGAGGCAATTGCAAAGTATGCCCAACAGACCAAGGAAGCCTTGGGTAAAAAGGGACTGAAGCAGCTTGTCCTGCAAAACGAACGGTTCTTGCAGTTTGAGAACGAGGGTGATACCCCCCAGGCTCTAGCCACTGTGCCGTACCTGCATTTAAGCGACCTCCCCAGCACGATCAAGCCGAATACCCATGAGCATGTATCCCTGGAAGGCCAGGACCTTTTTGTCAGGTCGCAGTTCTGCAACCAGATAGTCTATGCCGATATAGCCATACGCATTGAGGACCTCAGTGAACGGGAGCTGTTGTTGCTTCCGTTCTATACCCGCTTGGTACAGATGACCGGGCTCGGAGAGCTCTCCTATGTGCAAGTTGCCACCAAGCTGAAGCATCTGACCGGTGATTTCAACCTCTTTGTTGAGATGGGCTCCTCCTGCATCGATGAGGATGTCTTGGTTCTGCTTCTCAGAACAAAGATGCTTCTTGAAGACTTTGATGATGCGATGCAGTTCATCCAACGCTTGCTCTTTGAGGCAAACGTGGATGACCTGAGGCAGATCAAGCAGGTATTGAACAACTATAAGACTGATTTCGCAGACAGCATCACCTACAACGCCCATGGTTTTGCCTCGTTGTGTGCCGCCAGTGTTTTCAGCGCGGTCCAGTACGAGGGCGAACAGCTTTCGGGTTTGCATCAGTGGTTCTTCCTCGATGCACTCACCGATGCGGACCTTCCCCAATTGGCCCAGGAGATGCTCGCATTGCAACAGAAACTGAACAACCGTCACCGGCTGATCAACCATCTTAGTTGCGATGAGGAATATGTGCAAACCTTGGTACCGGTATGGGAGCATTTTGTAAGGGGTTTTGAGGATAAAGGCCCCATTGCAGCAAGAAAACGCAACTATGAGGCAGTCAGCAAGGGCGAAGTGCATGAGGTGCAGCTCTACAGGCTTCCCTCCACGGTCAGCTATGCAGCGTATGCGATGAGGACCAGCGCACGGGGCAGTATCGAACAGGCGGCCCAGATGCTGTTGGGCCAGATTCTCAGTGGAAACGATTTATGGGAAGTCATTCGCGGTCAAGGAGGAGCCTACGGGGTGTCGGCAAATGCCGATGTGATGGAGCAGATGTTCGTCTTCTCAACCTATCGCGATCCCCGGATTGTTGGTTCCTTGAGTGATTTCAAACGGGTGCTTGCAAAGTATGCAACCCAAAGCATCGATGCCAAGCATATTGAGAATGCCTTGATTTCGACTGTCGGATCGGAGCTCAAGCCACTCTCTCCAAGCCAGGACTCCATTCTGGCTTTCCGCCGGTTGCTCTATCACATTACCGACGAATTCCGTCTGATGCGCCGTGAACAGTTATTGGGATTGGATAGCGACCGGCTCAACAGGGGAGCCGAGGCATTGCTTGAACTGGCCAAGACCGAGGATAGTTATGTAGTGCTTGCGGGTTCCCAGCTCCTGGAAGCGGAGAAGGATAAGCATCCTATGCTTGATCGTCCTGCAGTCCGTCTGCCGTTGTAGACCTTTCACCCCAAATCCGGGCCAGGGAGTTCAAATCCTTGGCCGATTTTAGTTTTAGAACGGCACATTGACGAATACTCGCCTGACTCTTGGCAATGTCCTCGGACAAGGCTTTGCAGGACGGGCTGCCGCACAGTCCGCAGTCGATACCCGGAAGATAGGCGAGGATGCGCTCCGCCTTTCTCAGTTTCTGCAGGGCTTTGCTGTGATCGGTATCGAGGCCTAGAACGTGCAAGGCCTGTACCGGTTCAAGGTTGAGGTTCTTCAAAAAAGCCTGCTTCTGCTCGATGATCCGCTCACAGAGGTCTTGGCTCAATTGCTTGGGCACCGTGCTGGACCAGTGCCTGATTCGCTCGGTTGCCAGGAAACGGTTGCGTACGGTGAGTATCCCGCCGACGCAACCTTCTGCGCAGGCATCGAGTTCCAAGAACTGCAGATTTGTATCCTGCTCGTCTTCCAGAATCTCCAGGAATTCAATCACATTGTGCATTTCATCCACAGCGAGGCAGCGACCGGTATGGTGCGAGCTTTGTCCTTTTACCAGACTCCATCGCAAAGCTTTGCGGGTGCAGTCAGGAAAGCTGAAGGTGTGCTGCTTTTGATCTGCGTCCCCTTTGTGTTTGGCAATGTAGGCGCATACCAGGTTGTAGGCTGTGTCGAAATTGATGATACCATCGAAAAGGCGGTGCTCTTCGGAGCCCTCAGTTTTGAACTGGGCGATTTTGGCTGCACAAGGGCTGAAATAGAAAATACCCAGACCTTCGAATAGGGCTTTCAATTCACTGCGGGCAAAGAGGGCGGTGACTTGGGCGGGGGAGCGCAGGGTGCTCAGGTTATTCACCAAAAGAGGGAAGCGGACCTGAATGAGTCGTTGTACCGAAGGACAGAAGTTGCTGATCAAAGGAAGGGTGGTACTTTGGTCCTCAGCCTCAAGTACACCAAGAATGTCCACCCCGGTTTCAGCGAGGTACAGGTGGGTGAAGCCGAGCGCATACAAGGCTCCGCAAATGTGGCTGAGCGTCACTGAATCATCGAACTGAGCGAAAAATACAGCAGGAACAATGGCTACCCGCGTAGTGAACGCTTCAAGCTGTGAGAGGGAATCCTGTTCAATGGCGATGGCGTTGTTCGGACAGACAGCCATACACTGACCACATTCGATACACAAGTCATTGTCGATACGGGCTTTTCCCTTGGCTATGCGGATGGCTTGGGTGGGGCAGCGTTTCATGCAGTGGGTACACCCTTTGCACGCTGATTCAACGATATAGAGGGCATGATGGAATAGTTGGTTGCTCATGACTCCTCCTTGAATTTGAACAGCATGGACAGGTGGGTGTGGTCCCCGGCCTTGGTATAAATGGACAACTTGTCACAACTCTTTCGAATATTCGGCAATCCCATGCCTGCTCCGTACCCCATCTCGCGGACTTCGTCGCTTGCCGTCGACCATCCTTCGGTCATGGCCAGCTCCAAGTCGGGGATGCCGGGTCCGGTGTCGATGACATCCACCTGAACTTGTTCTTCCTCGAAGTCGCAAAGAATCTTGCCCCCATAGGAGTGGGCTATGACGTTGACTTCAGCCTCGAAGACCGCGACTATGATGCGCTTGATCGTCAAGGGGGGGATATTCAGCTGTTTGAGCAGCCGCTTTAGGTTGCTGGATGCAACACCCGCCACCGAGAAGTCCTGTGCTGGGACAAGGTACTCTTGATGCATGCTAATATACCGGCTTCAACCCTTGTTGATAGAGAAGCCCGCTAGCTTTAAAAAGGGAGAAGGAGGTGTAGGCGAGCGAAATATTCAACTCCTTGGCCATGTCGATCATGCTTTGGCTGGGTTTCTTGTTGCGAACCAGCAGAATGTTGCTGATGTCACTCATCTCCGCCGTTCTGATGGCCTGATTATTGGACAAGCCGGTGATGAGGATGATGTCATCCTCAAGGATGGTCAGTACATCGCTCATAAGGTCGCTGGCAAAACCTCTCATTACTTCGTCTTCCAGATGGGATTCTCCGCAGACAAGCTTCCCATCCACACATGCTAGGATATCTTTAAGTTTCATAGGTGTGAGTATACCATGGACAAGGCTCATAACGGTAGGTAAAACTCAGGTCCCTTTTGCTCTTTTTGCCTTTCAAAAAGAGGGGTGAGAAGCTATACTGACTCAAAGAGGAGGAATCGCGTGAAATACGTTGGAGCTTTGGACCAGGGGACGACCAGTACCCGATTTATTGTATTTGATCAGAAAGGGACTCTTGTCGCATCCCATCAGCTGGAACACCAGCAGATTTATCCCCAGCCCGGTTGGGTCGAACATGATCCTTGGGAAATCTGGGACAACAGCTCGGAGTGCATCAGCAAGGCCCTCAAGGCTGCCAACCTCAAAGGCAGCGATATTGCAGGAATCGGCATTACCAACCAGCGGGAGACCATCATCGCTTGGAATCCGAAGACTGGAAAAGTCTGGCACAATGCCATCGTATGGCAGGACCTGAGGGGTTCCGACCTTATTGAGAAGCTGAAAGAGCATGTGGATGCTTCTTTTTTGCAGAAAAAGAGCGGTCTGCTTTTCAGCCCGTATTTTTCTGCTTCCAAAATTGCTTGGTTGCTTGACCATGTGGATGGTCTGCGTGATGAGGCCGAGAAGGGCGATGTGGTCTTCGGCACCATCGATACCTGGCTTACCTGGAACCTTACCGGTGGAAAAGCACTGGTTACCGATGTGACCAATGCTTCACGATACCTTTTGATGAATATCGAGACCTGTCAGTGGGATGACGAGCTGCTCTCCCTGTTCAATATACCCAAGAAAGCTCTTCCTGCCATTGTTCCGTCATCGGGCATGGTGTATGCCACTACCACCCCCAGCGGTCCGCTTCGCAGCGAAGTTCCTGTGTGTGGAATCCTCGGCGACCAGCAGGCTGCCTTGTTCGGCCAGGCCTGTTTCACGGAAGGATTGGGAAAGAGCACGTACGGTACCGGCTGCTTCCTTTTGGTAAACACCGGACTCAAGCTTGTCACCAGTGCACAAGGTTTGTTGACAACCGTGGCCTATCAGCTGGGCAGTGAAAAGCCGATGTACGCATTGGAAGGTTCCATTGCAGTAGCAGGCTCCTTGGTTCAATGGGCACGGGACAATTTGAAGATCGTGCAGAATCCACAGGAACTGGACAAACTGGCCTCCTCTGTGCCAGACTGCGGCGGAGTGTACATCGTTCCTGCTTTCAGTGGGCTTTTTGCTCCGTACTGGAGATCTGATGCACGCGGGGTAATTGCAGGGCTGACCGGCTATGTGACCCGCGCCCACCTTGCCAGGGCCATTTTGGAAGCGACAGCCTTCCAAGCCCACGATATTTTCAAGGGAATGGAAAAGGATAGCGGAATCGAGATGACTACCCTCAAGGTCGACGGCGGGCTTACCAACAGCCAGCCATTGATGGAATTCCAAGCCGACCTGCTGGGAATTCCTGTCATCCGTCCCTTGGTGGTGGAGACTACTGCTTTGGGTGCCGCCTACGCTGCGGGCTTGTCAGTGGGAGTATGGAAGGATTTACAGGAGCTTGCCGCCTATTGGAAGGAGGAGCGCCGTTGGGAACCGAAGATGTCCAAGGAAGTTCGATGTGAGAAGATTCGCTTCTGGAAGAAAGCTGTGAATCGCACCCTCGACTGGGTGGGGCCGCAGGAAGATGAACAGTAGGAGTGCTTGATGGTTTTCGATGCGATGCAAGGTTTGCTCTCATTCATGCGCCCCGCCCTTCAGGTGGGGGTGCTTGCATGGGTGTTCTATCGGTTTTATGTAACGATAGCACAGACCAAAGCTCAGCAACTGGTCAAGGTTGTAGTAGTCTTATTTGCCTCCTTTGCCGTGAGCTACATCCTGAAGCTGGATGTTCTGCTCTGGATGTTTCGGTATATTTCGATTCCTGCAACCATATTCATCTGTATTGTTTACCAGCCCGAACTGCGCCGATCCTTCACCCAGCTGTGGAGTGGTCGCTCGAGGCTTTTCAGGATTGGTACGCAGACCACGAGTTCCGACCAGATAGACTCCATTCTCAATGCTTGCAATGTACTGGTGAATAAACGGAGGGGCGCCCTCATTGTGTTCCCCCGTCGTTTGGGCATCAAGAATATTATCGACAGTGGAACGAGGCTCAATGCCGACCTTTCCACCAGTCTGATTCTTACCGTCTTCGACCATGACACACCGTTGCATGACGGAGCAATGGTCGTTCAGAGCGGCCGCATCGTAGCTGCCGGCTGTTATCTGCCTCTCAGTGAACAGACCGACATCAAGAAAAGCTTTGGTACCCGTCACCGTGCTGCCTTGGGGTTGGCTGAGGAGTCCGATGCCGTGGTCCTGATTGTCAGTGAAGAGACCGGTGCCATCAGCATGACGTATAATGCGAACCTCTACTATGATCTTGAAGCAGGAACCATCAAGCGGATGCTGCTAGCCTTGTTCAGTTACAACGACATTACTCCCGAAGAGCTTTTGCAGGAGGCAAGCAGTGACGAAGCTGAGTAAAAACCTGCAAGCATTTTTGTATAACTGGCCGGCCAAAGTTCTTTCCTTGGTATTTGCCGTGCTAGTCTACGCCTTCATCCAATACACTACGTTGGGAGCAAGAGTGGTAACCATTCCCATTTCAGTCTCTTTGCCTGCACAATTTGAAGCTCAGAGTTTGGTACCAACTTCGGTTGAGGTCAGCATCCGCGGAAATGAAGACATCATTTATCTCATTGACCCGAATTATATTCGGGCAACCGTGGACTTCTCAGCGGTCAAGCAGGAGGGCATAGCCACCGCCCCGGTTATTCTTGTATACGATGAACAGGTCTTCGACAGTGCCGAAATTGCCCTATTGGCCAATCCCACCCAATATCGGATTCTCTTCGGAGTAGGGAGCGGAACCTGATGATTGAGGGTATCGGCATCGATGTAGTGAATATTGATCGGATCGGCAAACTCTCTGAGGCAGTCAAACAACGCTTGTTCCACCCACTGGAGCTCTCTGATGCTGCTTCTCTTGCCCCAGGGGTACAGAGTGAGTTCCTTGCGGGGAGGTTTGCCGCCAAAGAGGCTTTGGGTAAAGCCTTGGGTACAGGATTGAAGGGCATCAGCTTGCAGGAAATCTGGGTTGAGCGACAAGCCGATGGCAGTCCGCTGCTTTGTTTTTGTGGGAGAGCCCAGGCATTGGTAGGAAGTCGCAAGGCCATGCTTTCCATCAGTCATGATCAGCCTGTGGCAGTAGCGGTGGTTCTTCTTCAGGGAGGCAACGATGGCTCGCTCTGATTGGAAACGACCTGACCTTGAGCCGTTGGACCCCGGTTTGCGAAGAATACGTATGACCGTCTCCTACCATGGAAGTCACTACAGTGGCTGGCAGAAGCAATCAAATGCCAAAAGTGTTGCAGAAATTATTGAACAGACGCTTAAGCAGATACTCGACGAGGAAGTCCAGGTTGTTGGCAGTGGACGAACCGACAGCGGGGTGCATGCCCTAGCCCAAGTCTGTCATATGGACATAGCAAACACGAGGATCAAGGGCGAGAAATTCGCCCTTGCCCTCAACCGTCTGCTCCCTGCTGATATCAGGATTTTGGATTCATGTGAGACTGATGGGACCTTTCATGCCCGCTATACAACGATGGCCCGCACGTATCGCTACTACTATAAACGGGAGTGCGATATGACTGCTTTCGATGACAAGCTGGTTGCAAAAGTCAAGCAGTTTCCCTCCCTTGAGCTACTGAATGAGTATGCATGCAGCATACGGGGAACTCACGATTTTACTACATTCACTGCAAGCGGCGACCTCTGTCCCTCGCGCTTTCGGGATATTTATGAATCCTATTGGAGGTTGGAGATCGACCGCTTTGGCAAGGAGTTGTTATCCTATACCATATGCGGTAATGCTTTCTTGTATAAAATGGTGCGTTCTCTGGTTGGATCGATGATGGAGTTTGCAACCAAGGATTTGCCTGTAGAAGAGTTTAGGCACATCCTTGCTTCCAAGGACCGAAGCCGTTCTGGTCGTACTGCAAGTGCCTGCGGTCTGTATCTCTACCGCATCAGCTATGATGTGGATGAGTATGCGTGGTTCGAGGAGGAAGAGCATGAGTGATATCCAAGAGAGACGCCAAGGTCTTGCCTCCGCACTCCAAAGTTTTGTTGATTTGTGTGATGAGGCACAAGCCGTGATCGGAGCAACACCGCTGCAAAGCTGTGGTGAGCGTGACTTCTCTATCCTGCTTGATACGATGCTTCCCCTTCCTGTCGATAAGGGATCGGTGCATGGTACCAATGTCCGTCAGCTTGAAGCGTTGGTTGCAGGCTGTACCAAATGCCGTTTGTGCGAGACTAGGAAGCATGTCGTATTTGGTGAAGGGGCCATCCCTGCGCGCCTGATGGTTATCGGGGAGGGCCCGGGATTTGAAGAGGATGCGAGCGGCAAACCCTTTGTAGGAAAAGCCGGTATGTATCTGGACAGCTGGTTGGGTGCCATTCATATGGATCGCAGCAACGCAGTCTACATAGCCAACATTGTAAAATGCCGGCCACCGGAGAATCGCGACCCTGAAGTCGATGAGGTACAAGCGTGCCTGCCATACCTCAAGCGCCAGATTCAGTTGGTCAAGCCCCAGATCATTCTTCTCGTCGGCAGTGTTGCTGCACGTTCACTATTGGGTGTTTCCGATGGGGTGGGCAAGCTCAGGGGGCGTTTCCTCCGGTATGAGGACGTTCCGGTGGTTGTAACCTATCACCCCGCTGCAGTCCTTCGGAATATGGAGTTGAAACGACCGGTATGGGACGATTTGAAGAAGATTGCCGCCTACCTGGACATTCAGCTTTCCGGGAGGTCCTGATGGCCTTGTTTGCCATGGTGGCATTGGATTTGCCGCTCAAGCAATCCTTTACGTATACCATTGAACCAGCTATGCAGGATAAGGTCGCAGTAGGTCACCGGGTTGTTGTTCCCTTCGGAAAGCGGGAGATGACCGGGTATGTCATCGATTTGATGGATGCGTTCAGCTCTCCGTATGAGCTGAAGGCGATCAAGCGGGTAATCGATGCATCGCCGCTGTATGGAAAGCAACTCCTGGATTTGGCTGCCTGGATGAGTCGCTACTATTTGTGCTCGCTTGGCGAAGCATTGAGCATGATGATTCCCGGTGGCAGGAGGGAGATCAGCATCCCGGCCCTTGAAGTCGAGGAAGATCTCAGCTTTGCGAAGATTGAACAGCTCAGCGATGAGCAGGATGCAGCCATTAAGGCCATCCTAAAACGTGACAAGCCGATGTATTACCTCTATGGGGTGACGGGAAGCGGAAAGAGTGAAGTGTTCCTTCGTTGTGCCGAGGCGGCAATCGCAGAAGGCAAGGCGGTCATCTACCTGGTTCCCGAGATTACCTTGACCCATCAACTTGCCCAACAGGTGACCTCGCGGTTCGCCAACAAGGTGGCAATCCTGCATTCAGCCCTTACTCCGAGCCAACGGCTGAAAGAGTGGAAGCGGATAATTTCAGGAGAGGTGCAGCTTGCCATCGGGGCTCGCAGTGCCGTCTTTGCCCCGTTTGAGAACCTTGGCCTGATTATTCTCGATGAGGAGCACGAAAACAGCTACAAGAGCGGCAATACTCCCCGCTACCATGCCAGACAGGTTGCCCAAAGGCGTTGTCAGCAGGAAGGGGCGACGTTGGTCATGGGAAGTGCAACCCCCTCCTTGGAGGCTTACAGCCTTATGCAGGATGGCTCACAGGTCGGTGCCTTGCATCTTACCAAACGAGTGGCCGGAGGGAGCATGCCCAAGGTGGAGGTTGTGAATCTTGCCTTTGAGAAGTCCTTGGTCAGTTCAGCCCTGAAGCAGGGTATTAAAGAGACACTGGACAAGCAGAAGCAGGTAATACTCTTTTTGAATCGCAGGGGTTTCTCATACTTTTTCCACTGCAACAGCTGTGGCTATGAGCTGCACTGTCCCAATTGCTCGGTAGCTTTGACGTATCATAAGAAAAGTGAGCAAATGGTGTGCCATTACTGCGGATACCGCACTGCTCCGATGCGCGTCTGTCCTGAGTGCAGAAGCGTTGACGTGCAGTATAGCGGCTTTGGTACCGAGATGGTGGAGATGGAAATCCGTACACTCTTTCCCAAGGCACGCGTCGAGCGTCTGGACACCGATAGTGCCAAGGAAAAAGGGCATGTACAGAAAACTCTTTCTGATTTCCGCCAAGGTTCGATCGACATTCTTTTAGGAACTCAGATGGTGGCCAAGGGACTCAATTTCCCCAAAGTTGAGCTGGTGGGAATCGTGCTTGCCGATAGCGGCATGAATATTCCCGATTTCCGCAGTCAGGAACGGACGTTCAGCCTGCTCGTACAGGTCTCGGGCAGGGCAGGACGGTACAACGACCAAGGCAAGGTGATCATCCAGACCTTCCATCCCGATAATCCCGCCATTCAGTATGCCCTTGCCGGTAATGTCGAAGGCTTCTACAACGAAGAACTTGCAGTAAGGAAAGACACTGGATTTCCTCCTTATAGCAGGCTGATAAACCTGGTACTCAGGGGCAGGAATCAGAAAAAGGTACAAGAGGAGACAGAGAAGCTGGAAGCGCTGCTGAATTCAGCAGCCGTTCATGCCAAGGCAGAAGTACTTACCTCAGGTGAGTGTCCCTTGGAAATGATTGCCTCCAACTATCGATATCACATCCTGATCTCAGCCAAGGATGGCTCTTCAGCACACCATTTGGTTGCCACCGTTCTTGCTTCCTACACTCCAGTATCGGCTGTGTACCTCGAGGTTGACCTTGATCCGCTGCAGTTGCTGTAGTTTTTAGGGATTTTCGTACATTTCTTCAGCATCCTCAGTCACATCAGTTTCGTTGAGGAAGCAGGAAGTGACATCCATTTCTCTCGGGGGACCGGTTGCTACTATGGTAATATTCAGGCGCAGGCGTGTCAGAGTCCCCACCGTCCCCCCGCTGAAACCCATATCCATGACTCCGTACTGCGGTACGGGCAAGGCGGAGAGATCATCTGTTCCATCTATGAGTACTCCATGTGCGTTCGTATAATCGGTGTAGGTGCGTGTAGTCCCTGATTCTGAATATCCTGCAGGTGGGTTTCCACTATGCGAACTCCGATACGCCATTACCTCCTCATCTGCAAGCTTGAGCTCATCTAGCAGTAGTTTGATCTTTTCTTGGGTTGGATTCAGGTCCGAACCCCCATCCGGGTCGCAGGAAACAAAGAAAAGGAGAGCGAGACAAAGAAGAGCTGACAGCATGGTGCGCATAGGTGCCTCCTTCTGGTCCTATAGGTGCGATTGGACTGGCAAAAACCAAGGGAACTGAAACACTCTTTATTATACATAATAGTAAATCTGTAATAAATTATTGCCTAGAGAACAACCCTCTTTGTCCTGTGGGTGTACTCACCGCCCTTGCGTTGACCATAGCCTTTTGTGTTGGTATAGTTGAGCTACTATGTTAGATATATATACACTTGGAGATGAGGTACTTACAGAGAAGTGCCAACCAGTAACCAAATTTGATAGTGCTCTGAGAATCCTGGTGGATGCAATGTTTGAAACCATGGCAGAAGCAGATGGTGTCGGACTGGCCGCCCCGCAAGTTGGTGTAAACAGCCGCTTGTTTGTGATTCACATCCAGGGCTCCGAAAATCGCGCCTATATCAATCCGCAAATTATCGAGACCTCGATCGAGACCGATACCTCAGAAGAGGGTTGCCTCTCAATTCCAGGGGTCTGGCACGATGTTCAGCGTCCCGCGCGGGTTACCGTACAGGCTCAGGATGTCGAAGGCAAGGTTTTCACCGTCAAAGCGGAAGGCTTGCTTGCCCGTGCGATCCAACACGAGTATGACCACCTCAACGGAGTACTGTTCATTGACCGCCTCAACGATGAGGAACGGGAAAAAATGGTAAAAGCGTACGAGAAGCGCGCCAAACTGGGAAAAAGGAGACGATAACGGTGAGAATCCTCTTTGCAGGAACTCCGCAGGTTGCAGTCCCCACCCTGAGGGCCTTGTCACAGCACTTTGAGATCGGTGCGGTTTTAACCAACACCGACAAACCTGGTGCAAGGGGCAAGGCCCTTGTTCCGTCTGCGGTTAAAACCGAAGCCGTCAGTTTGGGCCTAAGGGTGCTGCAGTACGACCGACTCGGTTCCGAGGTTCGGGCTGAGGTCGCAGAGACCGGGTGTGATACCTTGGTCTGTTTCGCCTATGGGAGACTGTTCGGGCCTAAGTTTCTCTCCCTGTTTTCAGGAGAAACACTGAATATTCATCCATCCCTGCTCCCCCAGTTGCGTGGACCAAGTCCCATCCAGGGCTCCATACTCAACCAACTTTCAGAAAGCGGCATCAGCATCCAACGCATCGCCAAAGAGATGGATAGTGGGGATTTGCTCATGCGTGAGCATTTCTTGCTGCAAGGTGACGAGACCAGTGAAAGTCTCTCATCGTTTGTCAGCCTGAAGGCCGCTGACTTGGCGGTGAGAGCACTGTTGGATTTGCAGGCGGGAAAGGCAAGGTTTACCGCCCAAGAAGGGCCGGCTACCTATACTTCCTTGATAACTGCAGAAATGAGCGTTGTCGATTTTAGCAAGAGTGCGAAAGAAATTCATGCTCAGATTCGTGCCCTTTACCCTTGGCCGAAAGCCCGAACACTGTACAACGGACAAAGTCTGTTGCTTACTGGAGTCTATGGTACGGTATTTGAAGCAGGAGAAGAAAAAGTGGATGCAAACATCCCCGTAGGAACGGTTGTACAGAAGCAAAAAGGGAAGGGTATCGCCATCGCAACCGGTGACGGCCTACTGTGGGTTACATCCATGCAGCTGGAGAAGCGCAAGGAGATGGACTGGTCTTCCTTCCTCAACGGCAACCAAGGCTTTCTTGGTGCAAGGCTCGGGTAGTCGCATGAAGCGTTCGATGCTGTTTTTGCTCCTTGTTTTGTTGTGTGCTCCGCTTATTGCTTCAAAACCCTCGGTTGCCGTGGTACTCAGTGGAGGCGGTGCCCGTGGGGTTGCCCATATTGCCGTCCTGGAAGCGCTTGAAGAAGCGGGTATTCCCATCGACATGGTGCTGGGAACCAGCATGGGCTCACTGGTCGGCGGGCTGTACAGCAGTGGATATACGCCCAAGGAGATTCGAAGGCTCCTCGTTGAAACTGATTTGGTCGGCTTGTTTTCTGAACCAGTGCTTGATCCCATCCGAGTTCAGGACACCGCATTCTCCTACATGCATGACCATGCATTTTCCCTAGGCTTTGGGGAGAACGGTATTGGTAATGCCCCGGCTCTCATAGGTGATCAGAAAATTCTTGAACTTCTGGGTTTTCTCTTCTCCAAATACCCCAATACCATGGATTTCGACCAATTGCCAATTCCCTTCCGTTGTGTTTCCGCTGATGCCGTGACCGGAGAACGTATCGTGCATGATTCAGGATCTCTTGTCAGCGCCATCAGAAGCAGCATCTCTATCCCCCTTGTTTTCTCGCCGTATCCGTATGAGCAAACTCGCTTGGTAGTGGATGGTGGAGTGGTGGACAACCTCCCTATCGCTCTTGCCCGCTCCCTCGGTGCTGACATTGTCATCGCCAGCGATGTGAATGCTCTGAAGCTCGATACCTATGAACAGTTGGAAAGCCTTTCAGCAATGGCTATGCAGACCATTATTCTTGTTACGCAGGATAAGGCTGCAGCGCAGCACCCACTCGCAGATGTATTGTACTTACCCGACTTACGGGATATCAACGCACTGGATTTTACCAAACATGAGCTGATTCTTGAGCGTGGTGAACAAGCCGTTGCAGATAAGAAGGAGGAACTCTCAAATCTGGCTACACGCATAGCGCAAACACGAGAGCTCACAATACTTGATAGCGACCGTGATGGGGTGTATTCCCTGCGTTCAACTCCGACGATTTTGCAGATTACCATCCAGGATCTCTCCCTGAATAAAGATCATCGGATGCCGCAAGTAAGTCAGCTGTCATCCTTTCTTGGCCGAAGCTTCACCAAGCAGACGGCCGGAGAGCTCAACCTCAAGCTGAGGGAAATCCGCAAGTCCAACTCCCTGGCAAGCTTGGGATATGAAATGGCACCGGATGGAACGCTTCTGGTCTCAGGAAGGGGATTTGAAAAACGCAATAGCAACATAAGCCTTGGCCTGCAAAGCAATGCAGGTTTTTCCAATGCCTTGCCAGCCTCAATGGCTTGGTACAAGGCCGATGTTTTTCTCGATGCGTACATGCTGGAGCTCTGGGGAACCGATCTTGCATTGCTGCTCAATGCGACCTTGGGGCAAATGACGAGTATGCAGATGGCCCTTCGCTATCCCTTTGCACTCACGAGTTGGGGCGAAGTCGATGTGAAGTTTGGCCTGTTGTATGGCAGCGGCAGCCTGAGTACTCTCAGCACCGTAGTGAATGCAAACCGAACTGCTCCCTTGGACCGCATATTCCGATCTGAGCTTTCGCTGGATCTGCACTTCAACGAATATGGTCTCGCCTCGCTTTCCGGCTCCTACGATCTTGTATCCTTGCACGATGCCACGTTCCCCAGCACGTTCCTTGCATTCCCCGAATTGGAAGCAAGCCTGTTGTACAACAGTCTCAGAAGTCGGTTCACAGCCAGTGGCGTCAGGTTGGATATGCTCGCATCGATTGGTTACTTGGATGGGATATTGAGCAGCATGCGCATAGGGTGGAACCAGAAATTTGCAGTATCGTATCTCGATAGTTACTCCTACGATATGAACCTATCGTTGATCCGCAAACCTTTTGCCTTGTTGGAAAGCTATGCCGATTTGGGGACGGTGGAAGGAATTCCCGGGTACAGCCCCTTGTCGATCAGACGTGACACCCTCTATGCAGGGATGGGCTGGCAGCATCGACTCAGCGAGATACTTGGCTACCCAACCTATTGTAAAGTAATTTTGCGGGGAGGAATCCTTGATTCCTATGACCCGTATACTGCTGTTGCTCCCACCAAGGATGCATATTTCTCCGATACCACATGGGATTTGGGTCTCGGTGTTGTACTGGGATTGGTTTCACCGTTAGGGGAAGTCCTCCTGAGCTTTGGTGCGAGTCTGGGTGGTTTTGTGACTTTTGCCGTCGGAGTCTATTGATGGAGCTTCCTTACCTAAGCTACGCCCGACATCTGCAGAATAGGTATAAAGCTCGTGTCTACCGCATTGGAGTCGATGGTCTTTTTTCTTGCCCAAACCGTCAAAACGATGGAAAAGGTGGGTGTGCCTTTTGTGATGGCAGAGGGGGCTCTGCTGTATATCACCGAATTGAGGAGCATGCATCAAGCCGTTTGGGATATGCAGAGCAGGGCCAGCTCTTCGAGAGCGAAATCTCTGGGGTTTCTCTTGATCAGCGGGTCGCGCTCATTCTGTCTCAGATTGAACGGGGAAAGGCATTTGTCCAGCATAGGTATAAAGCACAACAGTACAGCCTCTACTTCCAATCCTATACCAACACCTACGACAGCATCGAGAATCTGAAGACGTTGTACGATACGGCACTTTCTACACACCCCTTTGTTGAATTCATCGTTTCCACCCGACCCGACTGTCTGTCACAGCCGGTGATCGACCTGCTTGCTTCGTATACCACCAAGGTTGAGAAGGTCTGGGTTGAAATAGGTCTGGAGAGTGCAAATCAACAGAGTTTGGATGTACTTGGAAGAAATCATGATACCGATTGTTATATTCGTGCAGTAGATTCGTTACATTTGCGAGGTATCGGTGTTTGTACTCATGTGATGCTCGGACTCCCGAATGAAGGACGCGCCGATTATCTTGCAACGGCAAGGTTGGTGAACAGGGTGCATAGCGATGCGGTGAAAATTCACAACCTGCATGTCTGTCTGGGAACCCGGCTGGATGATTGGCATCGTCAAGGAGAGGTAACTACCGCGTCTCTACGCAGACATGTAAGCGATAGTATTTTCTTTCTCAGACATCTTCACAGCTCAATTGTTATTGAGCGTATGATGTGCGAAACTCCCAGTCATAGACGTGTTTCACCTCGTTTGTTTCCTGACAAGCATCAGTTTCTTGCACAGGTGACGGATGGTATGCTGAGCCATGGTTGGGTACAAGGGGATTTGGTATGAGTCGTAGGATTCCATTGCAGAAGATAGTC